>ODAI014075395.1_pt1 | contig 30312 bp, 24 predicted proteins | sample 1539321 | NCBI WGS metagenome assembly ODAI01 (sample SAMN02144231, study PRJEB22623) | gut metagenome | biome: sheep rumen | host: Ovis aries | place: New Zealand
AGCGATCTACGCGCTTCTCGGCACCGAGCTCGAGTCCGAGGTGAATTACGCGATGCCGGTCAAGACTGGGCTCTACGACTTCATACACTATGCGACGCAGGTCGAGGCTGTCAAAAAATCTCACAGGAAGCAGAAAAAGCCCTTGAGTCCCGGGGAGTTCCTCTCCGGGTTCCGCAAGGAGGACCGCCTCGTCCCCATCGTCACGCTGGTGCTCTTCCTCAAGGATACGGAGTGGGACGGTCCGACGCATCTGCGGGAGATGTTTGCCGATACGGAGGCGCAGCTTCTTTCGTTTGTACCGGATTACAGGATCAACCTGCTGGCTCCTAACCGGATACCGAAGGAGGATTTTGACAAGTTCCAGACAGATGTCGGGCCGCTGCTCGAGTATATTAAAAACCAGAAAGACAAAGAGCAGCTGGACAAGATCATGCACGAGAACGACCGTTTCAGGAGCGTGGACTCCGAGACGGCCAGCCTCATCAACACGATCACCGGGTCCAGGCTCAAATTTGACACCAGGGAGGAAAAGATAGATATGTGCAAGGCGATTGATGACATGAGAAAAGAATCAAAAGAGGAAGGACGTACGGAAGGACGTGTGGAAGGACGTTTAGAGGGACGTGTGGAAGGCATTGAATCCACCCGTCTTGAGAGCATCAGAATCGTAATGGAACGGTTAAAGTACACAGCTCAACAGGCAATGGAATTTTTGAAGATCCCCTCTGCCGACTGGCCGAAGTACCTGGCGAAACTGTAACCTTCACACAGCTCGAAAAAGCGGTTTTCCGAGAAGATCGGTGTATCCCGGGAGTGAAGATTTTTTTGGACTAAAAGAGCCTTAGGGCTCTTTTTTTTCCCTGAATATCGCTCAAATGTGATCCTTCTGTGACTATGCAGGTATTATAGTGATCTCGGTTCAAGAAAAGAGAACCAAAAGAGACCAAGACATGCGATATAACGCCGGGGAGACAACAGCAGAGGCTGGCTCGGAGGCGGAAATTATTTTAACTGATAAACCAGAAGGAGAAAACAATCATGAAAGCAAACAGAAGAGAACTCAAAATGGAAGAGATGGAAATTGTGAACGGCGGTATGTATTCCGCAGAGGCCAGAGGCTATGCAGCATCGAAGAGAAAAGAAGAGGCGCAACAGCGGGCAAAAATGTACGAAATGATGAAAGACGCACAGAACCTCGCGGATATCCGCATGCGGGCAGCGGAGAATGCGCTCCGCGCAGCAATGAGGATCGACGCGCAGGAGCAGGCAATCAAGGCGGAGATGGCTGCGAACAGAATCTATTTGGATTAAATTGGAGATAACAGAAGGAGAAAACAATCATGAAAAATTATGCAAGAGAACTGAAACTGGAAGAGATGGAAAATGTGGATGGCGGTGTGCACGGAGAGACCTTTGTTTATCAGCAGGAATTGGAAAATGAAAAGCTGGCGGCACAGCGGGCAGACTTTCTCAAACGGAAGAAAGAAGCGCAGGACCTCGCGGACATCCGGATGCGGGCAGCGGAAAATGCGCTCCGCGCCGCGATGAGGATCGACGCGCAGGAGCGAGCGATCAAGGCGGAGATGGCTGCGAACAGGCCGGTTTTTGACTGAGATAAGGACGCACGGCGGCAGGTGCCGCGGGCGGGGAGGCAGATCGTTGAGAAGACGGTCTGTCTTTTTTATGTTGATTGAAGGTATATTTGAACAGGCGCAGTAGTGATTTTTGCAGGACGTCCTTGTCGCACCTTTTCGACAGCATGAAATTGACACTGCTCCTCTAAAGAGTTATAATATACTGTGGATTTTTATCATGCAGAAGATAAAATCCAGATACTGCAGACGCTCCACGCACTCCCCAAAGAGGCCGAAAGATGAAATTTATCAACAACATCACGGAGACCGTCCGTGACGATATGCAGGAAACCATCAAACGAAGCGGTAAGGTCTCCATCGCCGCCGCCTGCTTCTCCATGTACGCCTATAAAGTCCTCAGGAAACAGCTGGAATCGATAGATGAGTTCCGGTTCATTTTCACATCTCCCACATTTACAACCGAAAAAGCGGAAAAACAGAAACGCGAGTTCTACATCCCGCGTCTGGATCGCGAGCGCTCTCTTTATGGGACGGATTTCGAGATTAAGCTCCGCAACGAGATGACGCAGAAGGCGATTGCTCAGGAATGCGCTGAATGGATCCGCAAGAAAGCCACCTTCAGGTCAAACAAGACCGGGGAAAACATGCCAGGCTTTGCGGTAGTCGAGAACAATGCGGACAAGTATGTTTATCAGCCTCTCAACGGCTTCACGACGGTAGACCTCGGCTGTGAGCGCGGCAACAATGCATACAGCACAATTATCCGTGCAGAATCTCCGATGACCGAGCAGTTCCTTACAATATTCGACAATATCTGGAATGATTCCCAGAAGCTAGAGGATGTCACGGACATTATCGTTGAAAATATAACTTCGGTATACAACGAGAACTCCCCGGAATTCCTCTATTTTGTGATCCTCTACAACGTGTTCAGTGAGTTTCTGGAGGATATCTCCGAGGATGAACTGCCCAACGAGGCGACCGGCTTCAAGCAAAGCAAGATCTGGAGCATGTTGTACGACTTCCAGAGAGATGCGGTTCTGGCCATCATCAATAAGCTGGAAAAATACAATGGCTGCATCCTCGCGGACAGTGTCGGTCTCGGAAAAACATTTACTGCACTGGCCGTTATAAAATATTACGAGAATAGGAATAAGAGTGTATTGGTGCTCTGCCCCAAAAAACTGTGCGAGAACTGGAACACCTATAAGGATAACTACGTGAACAATCCGATCGCCTCTGACCGGCTCAATTACGATGTCCTTTTCCACACGGATCTTTCACGAAAGGGCGGCATTTCAAACGGCCTCAATCTCGACCGCCTCAACTGGGGCAACTATGATCTGGTCGTGATCGACGAGTCCCACAACTTCCGCAACGGGTACGGTACGCACGCAAAAACGACCGAAAACCGTTACGCTAAACTGATGGAGAAGGTGATCCGTGCAGGTGTCAAGACCAAGGTGCTCATGCTCTCCGCAACCCCGGTCAACAACCGCTTCATTGATCTGAAGAATCAGCTCGCGATTGCATATGAGGGCAATCCGGACTTTATTGATGAGCGTCTGGACACTAAAAAACCGATCAACGAGATCTTCAGTCAGGCGCAGCGGGCATTTACCGCATGGAGTAAGCTGGAAGCGGAGGAAAGGACGACAGACACGCTGCTTCGGATGCTCGATTTTGATTTCTTTGAGCTGCTGGACAGCGTGACGATTGCGAGGTCAAGAAAGCACATTGAAAAGTATTATGACACGAATGCAATCGGAAGGTTCCCGCAACGCCTGAAGCCGATCTCGCTTCGGCCCAGCATGACGAACCGAGATAACGCAATCAACTACACAGAGATCTATGACCAGCTCATGGAGCTCTCGCTGTGTATTTATACGCCGTCGAACTATATTTTCCCAAGTCGGTCTGCAAAATACATAGATATCACCCACAATAAGGGAAACCTCACCCAGACCGGTCGTGAAGAAGGTATCCGCCGACTCATGAGCATCAATCTCCTGAAGAGACTAGAGAGCTCGGTTTACTCCTTCAATCTCACTCTCACCCGCATATTGAACCTGATCAAGGACACGGTCAGGACAATTGACCGTTTTGAGAGATACGGCAGCGGCGCTGTGGATGCGTTCGAGGCTTCTGAAAATGAATTCGACATCGATGACGCAAACACGGACTTCTTTACCGTCGGCAGAAAGGTAAAGATTGACCTCGCGGACATGGATTACAAGACCTGGCGGGACGGGCTCAAGCGTGATGAAGAAACGCTGGAGCTGCTGACGTCCATGATCGCAGACATCACCCCGGAATACGATCTCAAGCTTCAGACCCTGCTGAATCTTCTCGATGAGAAAATGCGTCACCCGATCAATGAGGGGAACCGAAAGGTGCTGATATTTTCTGCATTTTCCGACACGGCAGAATATCTCTACGAGCATGTGAGCGTCCATATGAAGGAAAATTACAATCTGGACACCGCCGTTATCACGGGCACGATTGACGGGAAGACAACGATCAAGGGGCTTAAGGCCACCCTTAACAACGTGCTTACCTGTTTTTCACCGATTTCCAAAGATCGGGATGTACTGATGCCGGGCTCCACAAAGACGATCGATGTGCTGATTGCGACAGACTGTATATCCGAAGGTCAGAACCTGCAGGACTGCGATTATCTGGTCAATTATGATATCCACTGGAATCCTGTGCGCATCATCCAGCGCTTCGGACGTATCGACCGTATCGGCAGCCGCAACAAGTGCATCCAGCTTGTAAACTTCTGGCCGAACATGACACTTGATGATTACATCAACCTGAAGACCCGCGTCGAGACGCGCATGAAGATCACCGTCATGACGGCTACCGGTGACGATGACCTCATCAATGCGGAGGAGCAAGGAGATCTCGAATACCGCAAGCAGCAGCTCCGTCGCCTGCAGGAAGAGGTTGTGGATCTGGAGGATATGACCAACGGCATTTCTATCATGGACCTGGGGCTCAATGAGTTTCGTCTGGATCTGCTGGAATATATGAAGACAAATGAAGACCTCGCCAACAAGCCGAAAGGCCTTCATGCGGTCGTGGCCGCGGACGAGGACAACCCGGAAGGCGTCATTTTTGTCCTGAAAAATATTAACAACAGCGTCAATATTGATAACCAGAATCGCATCCATCCGTTCTACATGGTCTACATCGGCGTGGACGGAGAGGTGATCTGTGATTACCTGAATCCGAAGAAGCTGCTTGATAAGATACGCTTCCTCTGCCGGGGTAAAAAGGAGCCGCTCCTCACACTCTGCCGGAAATTCAACCGGGAGACGGACGACGGCAGGGATATGGAGGAAGTGTCATGGCTCCTCAGCGAGTCGATCAGCTCCATCATTCACGTTAAGGAGGAGAGTGATATCGACAGCCTTTTCAGGTCGGGCGGCACTTCAGCGCTCATGTCCGAGGTGAGCGGAATGGATGACTTTGAACTGATATGCTTCCTTGTGGTAAAATGAGAAGGAGAATCCATGCTGGGATTACCGAAGAGCACGGAGTTCAATCGACGAATTCCGAAACAGAAATTTTATGAAAATCTTTCCGTGACACCGGCTCTTAAACAGATCTTTGTCAGTGAGATTAAGGCGATCTACTGGCGCAACAAGATTGCGGCAGGGACAATCAACCTGGCGGCTGGAGAAATTGTGACAGAGGTAGAGGTATTTGAGGTAAAATTGAATGTCCCTCAGCTCGATTTCTCTGTTCTTAAGCAGATCGACAAAGAGGTGCCGTACCACATCATTTTCCTGCTCGAATACGAGGGAAAGTACCAGGCCTGGACTGCCTTCAAAGAGGCGGCGGCTTCCGGAACAAACGCGTTCAAGGTGGGGACTTACTACCACACGGAGTGGCTGCCGGAGGAGGAGCTGCCGATCAGAATTGAGGGACTTACGATCGATAAGGTCTACGAGAATTTCGTGAGGCAGATTGCAGGGCAGGCTCTGAAGACAGAAAGCGAGAGGCCTGAGTCCCTGAAAGAGTCTGTGGAGCGTGATAATCGCAGAAGAGAGCTGGAGAGGCAGATTGCGGCGCTGCAGGCGAAGATTTGGAAAGAGAAGCAGCTGAATAAGCAGGTGCAGATGAGTGCGGAATTGCGTAGCTTAAAGAAACAGTTGGAGGAACTGTAAATATTATGGGGATTAAATCGCTCGAACTTGAACCTACAAAAGAGAATATTCTAAGTACGATTGAGAAAGATCTTCTTGACCGAAATGAAAGTGTGTTGCAGTTTGTAAAGTTTTGTAATGCTCAGGAAGGTAAGTGCTCCATCGCGTTAAACGCGCAATGGGGATATGGAAAGACTTTCTTTGTTAAGCAGGCAAAGATGCTGTTTGAGGCACTAAATGGATTTAGCACCTCATTGAATGAAGAAGAGCGTTCAGCTGTTAAGAAAGCGTTTTTTACATACATTGGAACAGAGGAGAATCCTCTCAATATCCAACCGCACTTTTGTGTTTATTATGATGCCTGGTCCAATGATAATGATGTCGACCCTGTCTTATCGTTAGTATATGAGATTGTGAGAACCACAAAGTGTGACTACTTGCTGCCGAATATTCATGATATCGCTAAAATCGCAGTGGCGATAATTGAACTTTTTACAGGAAAAAATATTGAAGGCATAATAGAAGCATTGAGCGGTGAGGATTTATTATCTACCATTGAGACGCAGAAAAGTATCCAGGATACTGTAAAAGCTTTTTTTGATTCTCTTATGGAAGAGAAAGGGAACCGTCTGATAATATTTGTTGATGAGCTTGATCGCTGCAAGCCTGATTTTGCAGTTCGATTTCTGGAAAGAATAAAACATTACTTTTCGGAAGAGCGAATAACATTTGTGTTTTCGGTGAATCTAGGTGAATTACAGCATACGATTAAGAGGTTCTACGGAGAAGGATTTGATGCCGGACGATATTTGGACCGGTTCTTTGACTATAGAGTACAACTTCCGCCAGCTAATATGAGTAGATATTATCAGGAAGTTGGATTTAATGATATACATATCTTTGATAAGGTATGTAGGGCAGTTGCTGAGCATTACGCATTTGGTCTCAGAGAATTAGTGAAGTTTACCAATAGTACAAAGATAGCGGCAGAAAGGTTGAGTCAAAAAAGTTTTAGTGGCTTTCCTGAAGAAAATGCGATGGTGGTCATTACTTTCTTATTTGTCCCAGTTATTATGGGTATTATGATGGTTGATTCAAATCTATTTAATGATTTTATAAAAGGAAAGGATGCAACACCGTTGATTGATATTATAACAGATGAAAGCATTGCTAGAAATGTTTGTTCGTTGCTCCTTGAGCGAAATGAAGTGTTTTTTGGAGAAAACTTTTCCAATGAACAAAGAGTAGTTTTTCTTAAGGATAAGCTCAAGCAAGCATATGATGCATTGTTTATAGAGGATGATAAGCGCCTATGGAGGGATACAAAAGTGGGAAAGTGTACATTTGAAAATCGGACCAGAGAGACACTGAAACAGATTGTAAGCATGTTGTCTAGGTATGCAAGCTATTGAAAAGAAAAGATGCAGAACTGACAATAGGTGAGGATAAGGGGAAGAGTAATAACATTTTAATGAATGGTAAATGATAGGAGAATTGTGAAGGTGAATATAGATTATATAGAAATAGACGGTGCCTTAATATGTGAGATTCCCAGCAAAGATTATTTAGATTGGGACCTAATACAAACTATTGCAACGCATACGCAGAATACCTGGCAACCGGACCGTGATCTTAAAGAAATAATGAGAGATACAGCAAAAGGAAAAACTGCGGAACTTGTGCTTGAGTATTATTTGAAATACAAAACCGATGTTAGATATTTATCTTATGATAATTTTAGAAGGGATGGTTATAAAAAACATGCACCTTTTGATGGATTAATATTTAACAGTTCAATTGATATAGAACTGTTGAATAGTTGTATAAATACTATTAATGATAATATTTGTTATAATGAAGCAGGACAGATTGAAGAAAAAACGAGACAGATGTTAGAAAACAATAAGATATTTACATTAGAAATCAAATCATCTCAGATGCGTGCAAAAGATTATGAGGGGGTAAAATGTATTCGGGGCAATAGATCAAATGATGATTATATAACAATAGTTAACAATATTAGAAAATGGGATTTTTTCACGTACCCATACTATTTAAGAAAGAGTGACAGTCTTTCTACATTTTATGAATATGCTGAGTATGTTAGAAATCTACATAGGTATGAAGGTAGTAACCAGAGCTTTTTATCGCAACTAATGACAAAAGAGTTTAATAATGCAAGCGATATAAATACTAGAATGTACTTTGATTATGAGAATAATCAGATAATAATTCCTGGTTACATATTAAAGGATAAATTTTACAAAAACCCCAAAATAAACAAAATGCCAGGATCTAAGTCTGGAAAAGCTTTGTACTATATGAGAAGTATATCAGAAGGGGCTTCATTCGTCGATATCGATCAGGACAAAAAAATATGGGAATCGGATATTCTACAAACATATAATCGGTTATTTGCAATCTATAGAAGAACATGTCCGAAATGCGGAGAATCATTACAGATATGTAACGCTAAAAAGAGCAAAGTTTACAAATATAAATGTTTTCAGTGTGAGAAGTGGTATACAATGGATGAGATAAATGAGGTAGAAATAGATGGATAAATTAAAAATGGAATCTATGGATATACTTACTAGTAATATTGAAGCTATTGGAAAACTGTTTCCTAATTGTATTATAGAAACGATAGATTCTAAAGGAAATTATAAAAAAGCAATAAATATAAAAGCTCTTCAAAACATATTGTCGAACGAAGCGTATATAGGAGAAGAATGTTATGAGTTTACTTGGCCGGGAAAAAAATCTTGTATCGCTGAGGCTCATCAGACTATACGAAAAGTATTAAGACCAAATTTGAAAGATAGTGTCGATTGGGGAAAAACTGAAAATATTTATATTGAAGGGGACAATTTTGAAGTATTGAAGCTATTACAAGAAAGCTATTTGGAAAAAGTAAAGGTGATTTATATTGATCCTCCCTATAATACAGGAGGAGACAGCTTTATTTATCCTGATGATTATTCTATGTCAAAGGAAGAGTATAGTACAGAGATTGGGGAATATGATGAAGATGGGAATAAAATGTTTACTGAGAACAGTAGAACAAATCCACATTTTCACTCAAAGTGGTGCTCAATGATTTACCAAAGACTGTTACTGGCCAGAAATTTGATGTCAAATGATGGCGTGATATTTATCAGTATAGATGATAATGAAGCGGCTAACATGTCAAAGATTTGTAATGAAATCTTCGGAGAGGATAACTTTATTTCAGTATTCCCTCGGCTCACAACAAAAAGCGGAAAGACGCCATTAACTTATATGGTTAGTCACGATTATGTTTTTTGCTATACTAAACAAAGAAAAGATATTTTTGTAGGCAAGGAATATTCTGATGATAGTTATAAGTATGAAGATGAATATGTTAAAGAGAGGGGAAAATATAATTTAAAACAACCTTTAGATTGTAATTCCATAAGTTATTCAAAGTCGTTAGATTATCCTATTGAACATGATGGAAGAACTTATTATCCAGGAAGCAGCTATGAAAAATTTATTGAGCGGAAAAATGGTAAGCATTTAAGTAAAGATTATGCATGGCGTTGGTCGAAAGATTTATTTCAGTTTGGATTAAAAAATGGGTGGATAGTTTTCCAAAATGGCAGGATCTATACAAAGGGATATTTAAATGCTGCAATTGAAAAGAGTAAGGATGGCTCATATTCGATAGTTTATAGGGAAAAGACTAGAAAAAAATCTACAATAGATTTTATAGCAAATGATTATTCTAATGATATAGCAAAAAAACAACTGGCTTCTTATGAAATACCAGTGAAATTCGACTACCCTAAACCCGTAGATCTTGTTTCTGAATTGTTAGAAACTCATTTTGATAAAGACGCACTAGTGATGGATTTTTTCAGCGGTTCGGGTACAACAGCAGATGCTATATTTAAACTTAACGAGGTAGATGGGGGGAATAGACATTTTATTCTTGTGCAATATCCAGAGAAGACTGGCAACAAGGATTATCCGACTATTTGCGAAGTAGCGAAGGAACGGATTAGACGTGCAGGTAAAAAATATAACAATACGCTTGATGTAGGGTTCAGAAATTTTAAAATAGATGAAACAAATATGAATGACATATACTATTCAGCCGGCGACTACACCCAGGGGCTCCTTCCTATGCTCGAATCGAACATAAAGCCCGACCGCACCGACCTCGACCTCCTCTTCGGCTGTGTCCTCGACTGGGGTCTCCCGCTCTCGCTGCCCTACACCTCGGAGGAAATCGATGGCTGCACCGTCCACACCTACAATGATGGGGATCTGGTCGCCTGCTTCAATGAAAATGTCCCGGAGTCTGTCATCAAGGAGATCGCTAAACGGCAGCCCCTGCGCGCCGTATTCCGTGACAGCAGCTTCGCTAGCAGCCCGGCTAAGATCAATGTAGGAGAGATTTTCAAGATGATTGCCCCGGATACTAGAGTGAAGGTTATCTGACAGAAATTTTGGTGAAGACTGAGGTGAAGACGAATGAAACTGCAATTTAAACACCAAAAATTCCAGGCCGATGCCGCAAAGGCTGTCGTCGACGTGTTTGCCGGGCAGCCCTATCTCACACCGTCCTATATGATGGATAAAGGATCCGGGTATCATCAGTATTCACTTACTGAAGAGCAGGACTTTACCGGCTGGAGCAACCAGCGCATTGTTCCGGGACTGAGCGACCAGGTAATTCTGGAGCACGTGCAGAAGATACAGCGGGAGAACCAGATTGAACCCTCCGTTCAGCTTGAAGGCAGGAATAACGGCTACAACCTGACCGTTGAGATGGAAACCGGTGTCGGAAAAACCTACACTTACATTAAGACGATGTATGAGCTGAATCGGGCATATGGCTGGAGCAAATTCATCATTGTTGTTCCGAGTATTGCCATTCGTGAGGGTGTATACAAGTCGTTCGAGATGACACAGGAGCATTTTGCGGAAGAGTATGGGAAGAAGGTGCGGTTTTTCATTTATAATTCGGCGCAACTGACAGAAATTGACAGATTTGCGTCGGACAGCTCCATCAATGCGATGATCATCAATTCCCAGGCTTTTAATGCAAAGGGGAAGGATGCCAGGCGCATTTACATGAAGCTGGATTCATTCAGATCGCGCAGACCGATCGATGTTATCGCGAAGACGAACCCGATCCTGATTATCGACGAGCCCCAGTCCGTCGAGGGTAAGGAGACCAAAAAGCGGCTGGAAGAGTTCCATCCGCTCCTCACACTCAGATACTCTGCCACTCATAAGTCCGACAGCATCTACAATATGGTCTACCGTCTGGACGCGATGGAGGCTTACAACAAGAAGCTGGTCAAGAAGATTGCAGTAAAGGGCATCACCGAGACCGGCAGCACCGCTACGGACAGCTATGTCTATCTGGAAGGGCTCAACCTGTCAAAAGGAGACCCGAAGGCAACGATCCAGTTTGAGGTCCGGCAGGCTTCCGGCGTGAAGCGCAAGAGCCGCGTCGTCAGTATCGGTGACAACCTTTATGACTACTCGAACGGGCTTGATGAATACAAAAATAACTTTGTCATTAAGTCCATCGACGGGCGCGATGATTCCGTGGAGTTCCTGAACGGAATCAAGATTTTCGCGGGTGAGGTAATTGGTAAGGTCGATGAGGACCAGCTCCGCCGTATCCAGATCCGTGAGACGATCCTTTCTCACATAGAACGTGAGAGGAAGTTATTTTACAAGGGAATCAAGGTTCTCTCGCTCTTCTTCATCGATGAGGTTGCGAAGTACCGCGAATATGACGCGGCGGGTCAGCCGATGAACGGCACCTATGCGCGAATGTTTGAGGAAGAGTATGAAGACGTTATAAACAATATGCAGATCAGGCTCGGTGAGGATGACTACCTGAAGTATCTGGAGAGTATCCCGGCGGCGAAGACGCACGCGGGCTATTTCTCGGTGGATGGCAAGGGCAAGATGATCAACAGTAAGGTTGGCCGTAAGGAGACAACCTCTGATGATGTCAGCGCTTACGAGCTGATTATGAAAAATAAAGAGCTGCTTCTGGATCGGGATCCGAAGCGGTCTCCTGTGCGTTTCATTTTCTCGCATTCTGCGCTGCGTGAAGGCTGGGACAATCCGAATGTGTTCCAGATCTGCACGCTCAAGCAGTCAAGCAACGATGTCCGTAAGCGTCAGGAGGTCGGTCGAGGACTCCGCCTCTGCGTCAATGAAGACGGAGAGCGTATGGATATAAATGCGCTCGGCAACGATGTCCAGAATGTAAATTTGCTGACGGTTATTGCAAGTGAGAGCTACGACTCATTTGCGAAGGGGCTGCAGACGGAGATGGCTGAGGCGGTGGCGAACCGGCCGCGTAAGGTTACGCCGGAACTCTTTGAAAAGAAGACGGTTAAGGATAATTCGGGAAATCTACATATAATTTCGAATGATGAGGCACGTGAGATTTGGCTGAATCTGCGGTTTGACGGTTATATTGATAAGGCGGGAGCGCTGACCGACAAGTACTATGAGGACAAGAAAAATGATGCAGTTGTCGTTGCCGAGGAAGCCAAAGATTATGCGGCATCGATCATTGAGATCCTTGATTCGATTTATAACCCGAAGAGTATGGTGCCTGAGAATGCCCGCAGCAATAATGTTGAGCTTCAGGTGGATGAGGAGAAGCTGAACAGCCGCGAGTTCAAGGAACTCTGGTCCAGGATCAATGCAAAGTCGGTCTATGTGGTCGACTTTGATACAGACGAGCTCATCCGCAAGTCGATCGATGTCCTCGACAGGAAACTGCGTGTTTCAAAGATTTATTTCAAGGTTGAGACGGGCGAGATGGATTCGATTGAATCTAAGGAGGCGCTTGCGGCGGGGGTTGCATTTTTTAAGTCTAAAAATCAGGGTTATGGGGCGACGATTACGGCCAGCTCCAACGTAAGGTATGACCTGATCGGCAGAATCGTCGAGCAGACCGGACTGACCCGCAAAGCGGTGGTCGCTATCCTGCAGGGGATCCAGCCCCAGGTGTTCAATCAGTTTAAGGAGAATCCGGAGGAGTTTATCGCAAAGGCTTCGGCGCTGATCAACGACGAGAAGGCGACGGCGATCATTCAGCATATCACCTACAATGTGCTCGATGAGCGGTACGGGACGGATATCTTTACGGAGCCGACCATCAGAGGCAAGCTGGATGTGAATGCGATGAAGGCGAAGAAGCACCTGTACGACCACATCATTTACGATTCTACAAATGAACGCAATTTTGCGAACGATCTTGACACCTGCACGGATGTCGCGGTGTACGTGAAGCTGCCGAATGGGTTTTACATTTCCACACCGGTCGGGCACTATAATCCGGACTGGGCGATTGCGTTCTATGAGGGGAGTGTGAAGCATATTTACTTTGTGGCGGAGACGAAGGGGTCGATGAGGTCGATGCAGCTGAGGGATCTGGAGAAGGCGAAGATAGCGTGTGCGGAGGAGCATTTCAAAGCGATATCCAGCGACAAGGTAGTGTATGGGATGATAAATAGCTATTCGGAGCTGATGAATATAGTGAGGAAGTAAACAAAAGGAAAGCAGTGGTGACGGAATGGCGCAGCATATTTCAATTCGAGTACCGTGGCACGATGATGGATGGAAGGGATTTGTGTGTAAGGATCCTTCCGCTAATATGTCCTGCCTGAAATTAAAAAATATAATGGAAAACCGTGATGATGCATATGAATGCGGTATTTGCGGTCAATGTATGGCAGAACAGGAGGAAAAGTTACCTTGCATCGGCGAAGGTGGGGCCTTCATGTCGGAGCATGAACTCTATAAAGAGACAGTGCATCCCTATAAAAAGACTAATCTGGAAACGCATGCGCACTTTCTTCCCACTCAATTGAAATATCCTGCATATTCTTTGCCTGCGCGTCCCTTTGCATGGCTGATGCAGTCCAATATCGAACAAATCGCACCGAATTTAGGAATAGATTATAGACCTGAGAGAGAACCTAAACTCAGGTTTACGTCAAACTGGGTACAGGAAGCGGATAATCACCGGGCAATTTTTAAGTACTTCTATCAGGATGTCATCCCGGATCAGTCGTTATGTATTGTTTATGCCAAGCAGGTCCCATTTGTTGAGGATAACAGACGGGTGGTCATCGGGATCGGTCATGTGAAGAGGCTGGTGCCTGCGATTGAGCACAAGCATACCAACGCGGGGACTCTGCGGTCTATGATCTGGGAGACCATGGTCTGTCATTCTATTCGAGAGAATCATAAGGATGGTTTTGTGATTCCATACCAGCAGATGATGGCATATACCCAGAGCCACCCTGATTTTGATATGTCTTCAATTACTGTTTTTGCCCCTGAAGATGCTTTTGATGAGTTCTCCTATGCGACGGAGCATGTCAGCTATGATGCGGTAATCGATGTCCTTCTAAGTTGCATAAAATCATTTGCAATCATCAATGATTGTCTTGATGAGGATTATTCGGATGTTCTGACCTGGCTGAATGAGCAGTTGGCCCTTGTGTGGGAAGATCGAGGCGCGTTCCCCGGACTGGGGGCGATGCTCAGTGCGTTTGGAATACAGCTCGGCATCCCCATGGCTCGTGAGATTAAGGCATCTTTTGAGGAGAATCATAATAATGTCTGGGAGTACGTGGATACAGTTATAAGGGATCCAGAACCGTATTTATCAGAAGATATCTGCAGATCAATCACCCCGATTGTTCAGAAAGCATGGAAAGCACTAACACCCGAACGCAGGCAGCTTTTTCAGCTGCTCTGCCGATTTGCGATTAATATTGATCAGGCAATAGTTTTGTTTAATTCAAGCTCGCGGGAAAAGGAGCATATTAGTTGTACTGATCGAGAAATAATTGCCAATCCATACATCTTATATGAGAAAACCCGATTAAAGCTGGATAATCTGTACCTGTCAGTACAGAAGGTAGATCGAGCTGTGTTTCCTGTACCTTCAATTGCGGAAAAATATCCGCTTGAATCCCCGACTCGCCTTTCATCGGACAATGATGAACGCCGTGTTAGAGCTGTAGTTATCTCAGTTCTTGAAGAGGCTGCGACCCAGGGACATACGTTCCTTCCGTGTGAGATGTTGACGGAGAAGGTTCAAAACCTGACACTGGAGCCGGCATGTCCGGTGACACCGGACATGATTACTGCGATTGAATCTTTTATGAGTCCGGAAGTAATGAAACGGGAAATGAAAGACGGATCGGAATATTATAAATTAGTGCGTCTGAATGAGTTTGACATTGAAATAGAAAAGCGTGTCAGAAAGCGCCTGAAAGCCACAAAACTTCAGGTGAATGCTGACTGGAGAGGAATGCTGGACAAGAAGTTCGGAGGCGACAGAAAAAAGCTTCCGGAGCTTGAAGAAAGAGCTCGTGTTGAAAAAGCAGCGGTCCTAAAAGTTCTGGCAGAATCGCGTTTATCTGTACTTGTAGGTGATGCAGGAACAGGCAAGACAACTGTTTTATCGGTATTGTGCAGCGAACCTTCTATCGCTTCAGGAGGCGTCTTATTACTGGCACCGACAGGCAAGGCGACAGTGCGTTTAAAAGAAAGTGTCAGCGAAGAAGGGCGGAGTTTTACCGCATTTAATGTGGCTCAGTTTCTGACAAAAAGCCAGAGATTCGACTGGAAAGAAATGCGTTACAGGCTTTCAAAACAACCTTTCAGAGCTGTTCCGGAGACTGTTATTGTTGATGAAGCATCCATGCTTACGGAAGAGATGTTCGGGACCCTGTTGGAAGCTATCGGCACAGCAAAACGAATTATATTTGTAGGTGATCCTAATCAGCTTCCGCCGATCGGCTCGGGGAAGCCGTTTGTTGACCTTGTAAATCTTCTTCGAGAAGGACTTCCGGCGAACAGCAAAGCAAGGGATCCGCGTGTCTGTAATTGCTATGGAGAATTAAAGATTAATCGCAGGCAGCAAAAAGAGGGAGAGCGGCTGGATGTCAGTTTATCCCGCTGCTTTACCAGAACGGAAGAGCTAGACGATGAGGAGGATATTATAGCGGATATTGTTCAGGGAAAGAGCGAAAATATCCAAATCAAGCATTGGGAGACCCGAGAGGAACTTGAATCCTTGCTGCTGGAAACGGTTGCTTCCGAGATTGGGATGAGAGATGCTGAAGATCAGGCCGGATTCGACCGTGCTTTTGGTGCGAGCGTGGGAGACTTTGAAACAATTTTCAATAAAGAAGCTGCGGAATACGCTGATAAGTGGCAGATCATGGCGCCTGTTCGCAATATGCCGCAAGGTGTTGCAAACATAAATCGGCTTTTCCATCAAAAGTACAGGATGCATCAGATCGAACTATCGAGACGATATGGATATAGAAAGTGTATTCCTCATGCTTACGGGCCGGAAGAAATTGTATACGGTGATAAGGTTATCAATGTTCAGAATGGCGGCAGAGATGCATTTCCTGCTGATGGAAGAGCTATGAACTATGTCGCGAACGGAGAGATCGGAGTTGCCTGTGGAACGTACAAAAAGGGTCTTAAAAATGATTATTTGAATGTCTGCTTCTCTTCTCAGAAAGGTTATACGTATTCCTATGACAAACGTGACTTTAATGATGAAGAAGGTACTGCCAGCCTGGAACTTGCATATGCATTAACTGTGCATAAATCTCAGGGCAGCCAGTTTAAGACAGTGATTCTGGTACTGGCGGAGCCTTGCCGGATTATTTCCAGAGAGCTCTTGTATACAGCACTTACGAGGCAGGTTGATAAGATTATTATTTTATATAATCAGGAAGCTTACCATCTGATGAAATATACATCTGAGGCGAAGTCTGATATCGCAAGAAGGTTTACGGACCTTTTTGCTGATGTGTTTCCTGATGATGCCGGAGCGCATAAACCGCAGATTACAAAGGTTGGAGAAACTTTCTTCGATGAAAAACTGATAAACAAGACAGCCAGGGGAGAACTGGTGCGTTCAAAGTCTGAGGTGATTATTGCAGATGCATTATTCCACAATGGATTGGATTATCAATATGAACCTGAGCTGATTCTGGAAGGAAGGGTAAAGCGGCCGGATTTCAAGATTGTAGATGCGGACACAGGCGAGGAATGGTATTGGGAGCATTGCGGTATGATGTCAGATCCCAGGTATGTAAAGCGCTGGAAGGATAAAGAGGCGTTCTATGCGAAAAATGGGATTGTTAAAGACAAAAACCTGATCGTCACGGAAGAGCACGCCGGAGAAGGCCTGGATTCGTTTAAGATCAATGAGATGATAAAGGATATTTTTATGCTTTAAGCAGCAGGAGATTTTACAACATGGGCGTTAATAGATTGACGGGGACACCCTGGCATGTAGAGAAGTTCACAAGAAATGAGGGAGATGACAGGCGGCATCGGAGCAGGTGCGCCTATTACCAGCGATCGGATGGCTCCTGCATCCGCTACTGTGAGAGGTGCCGGGGCTCCGCACATTGTTATTATTACAAGGAACGTGTGCCGGGGAGCGAGGAGCCGGCCGCTCCCCTTAAACAAAAGAAAGAAGAGAGAATGTCTGACCAGGAGGGCAGAATGCGTTTTCCGGTGGGGAGCAGGGTGGTACATAAGTCTTATGGGCCCGGAACGGTGAAGAAGATCGCGGACGGCAGGATAACTGTCTCTTTTGATAAGGGCAGAGAGGTGATGTTGGGGTTGGATATTTGTGTGAGGGGGAGGTTGTTGAGGAGAGAGAGGGAATAGATATTTTAATATAGATGTTGACTTGAAAGTTTAAATTCCAGTGCGAGATTAAATGCCCACGTACACGCTACACTAGTAATATGGAGTGACTTTTCTCTAAAACAATGTTAAAATAAAAAAGTATCCTAAAACATGTTAGTATATGAATGCATTATTAATGGATATTTACTTTCCGTAGAAATCAATATATAAGTATACTTATTGACTCCAACTTACTATGTTTTGGAATACAAGAGATGAAGAAGCATAATGGTGTAATTATTAGAAAGGAGAATACTATAATGCTTAGAAGTGGGTGGAATTTTCATAATGATGTAGCGATTCCTCTTGAAGGGGCTGCTCGTGAACTACTTGGCGATATAGGGCGTCCCGTAAATAAGAATTATGATGCGGATGCTATCGAAGGTGGTAGCTTTGTGGAAGTAATGATAATGCTCCTGCGGGCAAAAACAGGGAATAGTAATGAGTGCGAGGACATTGACGAGTTTGTAAGAGAATGCGCGCCATATCTTGGGAAACGTGGAAACTGCATTGATCCAGAAGTTGCTGATAAACTGTATAGACGGTTCAGAAATTTATTTTATTGATTTTTCCAATGCTTTTAAAGGTTAAAAATACTAAATATTCTCAACTAGCTGCGAAATACAGAAAAGTATAATTAAGAACCAGTCTGTTAACTGCTTCTTGAACTAATAAAAGTTGAATAGTATTTGGTAATATGAAGGGAGCAATTCGTAAGCGGCAAACCACATGTGGACACCCTGACGGGTGAGGTTTCTCAGTTTGTGGAGGAGATTACGGAGGCGGAAATTCATGATGAGGAGAGGAAGATGCGATAAGACAGGGTCGCCCTATGAAACCTTGCTCCATGAGGTGTGTGCTGAACCGAAAGCAAATTAGGAGGCATTAACCGCAACTGGATTTTGCGACTCAGGTCCACAAGTTGTGGACTTCTGCTGTGAATCCATTGAAATCACAGCTATTTGATTGCTGGGACAAGCTTCCTATGTCGTGTAATAAGGATTCTGGGCACACTGCTATGTCAATGCTTGACTTGAATATGTGAAGATGCTATTATATAGTAGTGGATTTGTTTGATTGTAGATTTGCATAGGCAGATGCAGTCTTAAATAGCTAGAGGAAACCGCTTTTACTTCAGAAGGACATTGTAAGATTAAGCAATCATATTCTCATTGACTTTATTCAACTATAAGGGACAAGCTTTTAATACACCAGTTGGGGAGTATTAATCTTGACGACTTTAGCTAATTTTTATCAAAGTCACTAATATTTCATGAATCGTATATGTTATTAACAATAATTTATTTTAGAGTGAACATATCATGATTCATTATAGGAGGGTTGAATGACTTTACAACTAGCAGAAACAGATGAAAGACAGCGTCTTTACCAACGCGCAATTACGGAAAGAGAGTATCTGCCAATCAGAGGAAAATGGGCTGTCTCCCTTCGAAAAGATAAGGAACGAAAAAGACGCGAACAGATAAAAAAAAATCATAGGAGAGGGATTTTTATGTGAAAAAACGGCGAGGGTTCGCCGTTTTTTCAATATGGTTACTTTTGTGGTATTGAAATATAAATCAAGGAGAGATAATTAGTGATGAGTAGCAATTATGGCGATAGCAAATCTACGGTTCCGCACAACAAGATGGGAATAAAAATTCTTAGTGATTTGCAACTGAGTAATATATTCCCTACATACAAGATGCTGCTCGACAGAATCGAGACGCATAGAAGAGCACTGAAAAATATCGATAAAGAGCGTCTAAAAAGAGACAATCAGTATAATTTGATGTTTGATAACGTATATTCAATTATGGGAGGCCGCGGAGCAGGCAAAACTTCTGTTGTATTCACTCTGAAAGAGAAGCTGAAGGATGATGCGAACGACAGAGATATTGTATTGCCGATTGTTATGCCGGAAATGATTCCGTCAGAATGTTCAATCATCGGATGGATTCTTTCTCTCCTTGAGGAAGATGTTTATAAGTATGATAAGGCGCTAAGGAATGTTCAGTCGGATGAGCCTGGAAAATTCTCAGGGTGTCTAAAAAAATCAAATAGTGAAAGTCTAGTTAATCTGTATGAAAAGACAAAGGATCTTTGTTATGCTCAGTATTATAACGCCAAGCAGACGGAAAGCTTTGCAGATGCGGTAATCAATACGAACAGAAAGACGCAAAATACGTATGATTTTTCAAAAAAGTTAATCGAGTTTTGGAATTTATTGGTAGAGGCTAAAAAGAAAGCTGCTAAGGAGGAGGTTAATAGAGGAAGTTCCCGCAAGGAGGTGGATGTAGACGAACCTTTAATACATGTTATATTCGATGATGTGGATCTTGTGCCAGAGGCTGCAATTAACCTGTTTTCCACGATTATAAAATATCTTTCACATCCGAATATTATCGTATATGTGACGGCCGATGAGAAGCTCTTATTTGATGTCATAGAGAACAATATGACAAGACGGCTTGAAAAAGTCGATGACCTTGTTATGTACAATCATGTTATAGGTGGCTTAAAGCGAGCATTTGACGATGAAGATACGAAAGATTTGCAGTCTTTCAATAATGATATTAATAAGGTGAGAAGGAAAATAGTGGCGAAGGAAGAATTGATTCATGAAACACCCAATCGCTATGGTGAGAAGGTTCTTCCGCCCTCCTGCCGTTATTATCTTGAAACATTTGAAAGTATAGATAAGAAGAAGGACTTCCTTGTTTATGATCCTGAAAACAAAGATAAAACCGACAGCATTGTCTATACTGTTCAGCATTATTTAACTGATGAGATTAACCGATATCTTAAAGCAGTCGGAAAGAAGGAAGCGGATAATTTTGTAGTATTACGTAGAGATGATAAGAAGAATGGCAAAACACAGAAACCCGAATTTATTTCAGCTTATCTGCTTTTCTGGGGGACAACATCAAGACAGTTGACAAACGAGATCTTTATATTGAGTGAGTTTATTAACAGGTTAATTGAAATACATGGTGAGTATAACGTCCTCAATTCGAATAATAAAGGTACTTATTGCAGAAGCATCTATCAAACAGTTAAAGATTTTGCTTATACATCGCTGATGGCATCGGGTAATCTTGCTGCATCAACTGATGAAATACAAAAGGTTCTAGAGGAATTGTTAGTATATGATGAAGAAAACGGTGGCGTTTACATCGACTATCTGTATTTAAGGGATAGAGCGCAACAGGATTGTGATAACCGTCATGATGAGAATATGGGGGAAGGTTTGAAAGAAGCCATTATACTGTTTGTTTTGGCTTACTTTATAGAGAGTATTCTTGTGATTGAAAATGAAGTGAAGAGGATCAATAATCCGGATCGTAAGAAAGTGCATGGGATGGGGCTTCTTGTTGATGTGTTGGATTATTTTGTAAGAACAGAATACTCACTTGTCTGCAAAAAACTTCTTGATGATGTGCCTACTTTTTTATGGTATTACGGTAAACTGCTTGATAATCCACAGATTATGCTTAAATTTGATCTGAATGTACCAAGGCTTGTCAGATCCTATTTCAGCGTGATTCCAGATTATAAGATTGATAAAGGGATTACTACACTTTATCGAACAAGTCCACTATGGGTAAATACGATTACTCAGATGTTGTACTTTGCTAATGAAAGAATATATAATTTGACTCGGAAAGAGGCCGATGTTGTCCGGTTTAATAGAGGTGATTACTATTTTTATGATCTCTATTATAATACCGAGTATGCTATGCTGGTGGATAAACTTGTGGATGCTTTATCTCCCAAGGGGAATCTCTCCCAAAAGTCCAGCGAAAATGATAAGATATATTGTATGATTATAGATAAAAGCGCGACAACAGAATCAGGCAAAAGCGAGACAACAGAATCAGATAAAAGTATTGAAAAACATTTTGCGGAAGTTTCATTTATAAAAGGAGAAACAGTTGGAGAATTAGCTGAAAGAATGAGAGGCTCATCAACCCAAACTGCATTTGAAGAAGTTTGTGCTGAAATTGGTCGAACATATTATCAGACTACTTTTCCACATGAATTTGGCACACCGGATAGTACAGAAGCATTGCTTTACGAACTTGAAAAAGTACGTGAAGCTACGATGGAGTGTTTCTATAAATTTACTTATCATAAAATATATGATTTTCCGGAAGTGAGTGATAGCTTGGCAAGAATTTCAGTCAGAGGAATTGATGAAATTTTAAGGCATGATATAAATAAAGTAAATCAGTCTGAAGCAAACCATGAAAATGATAAGGCAGATCAGCTTGAAGCAAACCGTGAAAATAACGTAGAGAATCAAACTAAAACAGATCGCAAAATATTTATAACTACAGATTATCTACATGTTTTGTTCAGTCAGATAGCAGACGTAGATAAAGAATATAAAAAAGCCTATCGGTTTTCCAATAGAAGCTTGATTGAATGGGAACAGATACTTAATAGAGTGCATACTACAGTTCTAAACAATGTAACTTCAGTTATAATGAATAACGAGGAGTTTAAATATGCTGTTAAGGCAGTAGTACTGATTAACTATTATGCGTATACGTTATCGCTATTTATCCGGTCATTTCAGAAGCAAGCTCTTCAATCTGAGTACAATCAGATAGATATAGGCAAGATTCCCTATGTCGATTTATACAATGGCAAAAATGGGATTAAGGTGTGTTTGGAGAAAGATGATTATCTCGGTATGACTCTGCGCCAGGGTATAAGAGATAAGATACGTGATTACATCCATATGTTTTCGATTGGTTCTGACTAAAGGAGATGGCTGCGCATGAATAAACAGCGCCTGGAGCAAATTCTTCAAATTCTAATCATGCCATATACGGAGAGTGAATTTCTTTCGGCAGAGAAGGATTTTATCAGGGAAAATCGGTATGCATTTTATCAGCTGCGTTATGAGAGCAAACATCTGACGCGGGACGCGTATGAGAAAAAATATTATATTTCTGAGAGGAAGATTTCTGCGTTTTTTCAGAAACATGATGAATATCGTATAAAAAACCTTGATGATATTAAGCTCCTGCTTGAAATGTTCTATCCGGAAGAGGAAATCGTGAACGCGATGAAGGAGACTGCCGGGACGAGTAACCGGACGATTGAAGGCTGCATGGATCGCGTTTATATGTCTAATATAAGTGAGATGGCTTCGTCGCTCCTCACGTTTCGCGACGGGAAGATTGCTATACGCACCTGGTTTAACCAGGGGAAGGATATTTTTGATTATCCGTCTGTGTTTGATAAGGTGGAGGTGTGGAATCATCTCGGCCGGTTGATGACGATAGATATTATAATCGCGGCATTTTTTGTATTGTGCGAACTCCGGGATGAGTATAATCTGTTCAATCAGTCCGGGACTATCATGCTTGCGGACAAGACTTTGGAGCAGGTATTCCGAAAGGGGTTGGCAGAGACACATTTGCACTTTAATGCCGGGGTCGATTTTCAATATCTTTGGCAGCACCGTATGAATCCGATTAGCTGGAAGGATGAGAAAACGAGAAAGAGTTTTCTGGAAAGCAGCAAGATTGATCTATGTGGCCTTGCGGTTATGGTATATCGGATTTGCTGGGCCGAATATCTTGAACGCGGTGAAGGAATTGGATTTCAGGACTATATCGAAAAACAGTTTTATGATAACTCTGAGATGATTTGTTGCCTCCTCCGATCTTTAAAGAACGGAACAACGGATCTACTTTCAAAGAATGTGGAAGAGAACTGGGGACAATACAGTGTTTTGATTGACAGCTTTTTTTCACGATTCAGGGATAAAGAACCGGGAAAAGGCGGGTGGCTGAAAGGAATAGATGACTTTCTGTTGCAGACGGTTTTTTCTTCATACCGCCTGTATCATACATCCGGAGAGTTGATTTTATTGTTTAAGTCTTTGTGGTATTTTGAGACTCAGCAGTATAGCGAAGAAGAACTTCACCTGTTTTTACAGTATGTGCGCTGTAAAAACTTGTTCTATGGGGCAATTGTTCGATTGAGGATGGTTGAGGGACTTTCAAACTTTCGTAATGCTTATTCAAATATGTCCCGAGAACTGTACAGTATCCAGAACCGTAATGAACAAATTAATGTGATTTTTAAGAGCATTTGCCAAAACGTGTATCTAAAAAAACTTGAGGTTAGGCTCGCTCCTCCTATGCGTTTTCAGAATATAGGGTCAAATTATCTGAACAACGTCTCCGTGCAAGAGGATATAAAAAGGGAATATCTGGAGAGCGTGGTGCAGATACTGGAAGCATTTCGAGCCAGCATGCTGGAATCCGGAAAAATATCACCGGTAGTTCATGATAGGGAGGTTTATGAGAATGCGTTGGACATTCCTTATCAGGAAAACAGACTGGCGATTCCGACGCTGGGGATTGTATTTCATTTCATAAAGAGCAACCATGTGGATAATAAGGTAGGAGACAGCTGTTGGATTGCTGAAAATGATAGGGATGCTCCTGCTTATAAAAACATAATTGCAATGCGGCGGGCAATGACTATCAGCGCTGAGGCGCTGGAAGAATTGCGTTCTTCCATACCTCTTTTGGCAGAGTATGTGGTTGGGCTGGATGCAGCCTCCGAGGAGAATGTAGCTGAACCATGGATTTTCGCTCCTGTCTTTAAAGCCGTTAGAAGGAAAGGACTGACTAAGGCAGTAGTGAAAGACTCTGGAAACAGTATTCGCAGAGTCAATAATATGGGTTTTACTTATCACGTGGGAGAGGAGTTCCGGCACATTTTATCCGGTCTGCGCCATGTGGATGAAGTTGTGAATGAATTTCAATATAAAGCGGGGGATCGTCTGGGACATGCCCTGTCTCTGGGAATTGATGTCAATTACTGGATCAGCCGTAATGAAGCGGTTGTGCTGCCGCTGCTGGAGTATCTTGAGGATCTCATCTGGCTCTGGGGAAAACGGGTACATTCGAGTTGGGGAACGACTTTGCAGGTGGAGGCACTGGAAGGGCTTATTCTTAAATATGTGAAGGAAGCACTCGGCGATATTCATGGGCTTACAGTTCCGGTCATATATGACGCTTACAGGATGAAATTTAAGCGCAATTATGAAAAAATCTTTGAGAAGAACAGGAAGCTGATTTTTAAGCCAGATGATAAGGAGGATAAGCTTTTTTCTGAGCAGTATCAGGAGGATCATTTCTGCAGGTTCTATTCTGTGAAATCACCGTACGGTTTCATGTGGACAGCAGAGAAGTTGTTCTGCACGCTATTCTGCCCAGCATTTTACAACAATTATCATCATCCGATCATAGTTCATGTGGATAGGGAAAAAGCAGAGCTTTATAGTGAAATCCAAAAGCTTGTGATTCGGGAAGTGGAGCAGAAGGGGATCTATATTGAGACGAATCCTACTTCCAATCTGGCAATTGGAGAATTGAACAGCTTGCGGGAGCTCAGCATTGTCAATTTGAATTCCAGAGGGCTGGTCAACGAGAAGAATGTGGTGAATGAAATTCTTGCAACGATCAATTCGGATAATCCAGTGATATTTAACACGAATTGTGAGAATGAACATGCCTATGTTTATCATGCACTAACGTATCGAGGGTATCCAAAAGAACGGGTTCTTATGTGGATTGATAAGGTGAGGCAGATGGGGCTAGACAGCAGTTTTGTTAAAACCATCAAGAAACCATCCGTACAGCTGTCGGAGATTGATGAACTTCTGAGCATACTAAAAAATAAACTGCATATCGTTGAGCCGTAATTTTGTTGTTAGCGAGGGAGGTGCTGTATGAAAAGAAAAATATTATCAATTGACGGGGGAGGGATCAAAGGAGTTTATGCGGCATCCTTCCTGGCGGAGTTGGAAAAACATATGCCGGAGGGGAAATGCCTGGCAGATTATTTTGATATTATCGCAGGAACTTCGACAGGAGCAATTATTGCAGCTGGGATTGCAGTCGGAATTCCAGTCAAGGAATGTCTTAAACTGTATCAGGAGAAAGGGAGAGAGATTTTTCCACCCAGGCCTTCGTTCTGGCATCTGCTGCGTCCTTATTCGACAGGACCTTTGCAAAGGAATCTTGAGAGTGTGTTCGGAAATATGATACTTGATGATTGCATAACGAGGCTTGAGATTCCAATTTATAATATTACTGATAATCACGCACGTATTTTAAAGACAAGGCACCATCTTGACTATGAACGAGACTACAAGGTCAGGATAGTGGATGCCTTGCTTTCAACAACAGCTGCGCCGACTTATTTTCGGCCATACACATTCAGCGAGGAATATTATAAAAACAAATCATACTCATATATTGACGGCGGAGTAGGGGGAAACAATCCTTCGATGTTTGCATTGACAGAAGGAATCGCGAGGCTTAACTGGCCAATCGAGGACATGTACATGCTCAGTGTATCATGCCTGGCACAGGCAAAGCCGATAGAAAAGCAGCTCAAGATGTCCGTTTTTTCCGTGCCCAAACTGATTGAGTTCTATATGAACGCTGAAAATACTTATTCAAAGAATACTTGTCATATGGTTTTGAAAGACCGTTTTTATAGAATTGAAGCTAAGGGTCTAAAAAAAGATTATAGAATGGACTATGCCGGGAAGAAGGAAATAGAGGAGATGATCTGTTTAGGAAAGAAAAGTGCAAAAAAGTTTCTAGCGGATGAGTTGAAAGATGGACGGCCCGGGGTTGTAAGTACATTTCTGGATGAACCGGTTGAAAAGTATGAAAGAGTTAAGTTTTAAGTTAGAGATTCAGTTGCCGGGAGTACTTGGAGAAGTGCAGGTGGGTGAATCAGATAACGGGAAATAAGAGGCGAAGCCGGCGCCGCCCAACAAACGCGCTGCGAAAATGTATGAATATTGCTGTAATGACATTCAGGCTCCACGCACCGTGGGTGCACAGCCTCAAAGAAAAGAGAATGATTGTGAGGAGCATCGTCGCGAAGCTGCAGAACCGGTTTCATGTCTCGGCGGCGGAGGTCGACGAGCAGGATATCCACCAGGTCGCGGTGATCGGGGTGGCCGCAATCGTGCCCCACAACGCGATGGCGGACAGCCTGATGGATGAGATATCCCGGTTTGTGGAGGAGAACACGGAGGCGGAGATCCTTGACGAGATGAGGGAGATACGATAAGGATTTAAATTCCAATCCGAGGCAGCCGGGGCGAAGGTCATTTCCATTCTGCGAAGATTTGACCAAATGGCATAGATACCCATGCAGATCACCTCGTTTAACTTGCTTATTATCTTGTGAAGAAATGTAGCTCATAAAGAATTCAACAAATCTCTTGCACGGTAGAGTCGATTTCTCCAAAATAAGAGGCGCAGTTCTCGGAAGAGAACGAGAAGAACAAACTGGTTTACATAATACTGGCGCGTTTTAAAAAGAAAGAGGAGTTTCATCCTCTTTCTTGAGCCGTTAACCAATTGTACATATTAATGCTCTCTGATATGTAACGGAATCTCTCTTGCTGATAATGTCATTTCTATCATTTATTTCCGGGCAGTGCTTTAGATACTCTTCACCGGCCATCGTTGATATTGTCGTCCATTTAGCGTCATCCCAGTTATCTTTATTATCGGTAATGGCTGAATTTAAAATTTTGTCCAACTTGTTCTCGATCATGTCAATCAGCCCTTTCTATTTTAAATAATTGAAGATTATAGCATGTGACTAAATAATAATCAAGGACAATTGACGACATCGCTGCAGAACAGGTTTCCTGTCTCGGCGGCAGCCTGTCCATACCAGGGGGGGAGGAACAGGCTTACGAGGAAGACGGTGGAGAGGATCAGGGGGCTGAATAAAGGGAAAAACAACATTTTTTCGGGGCTGAATATAGAAAAGGCCGACATTTTTTTGGCAGAATAAGAGAAATACAACAGGTGTCGAGGCATTGTCAAATTTTATTTTTGTCAATAGTTTAAGACGCTGGAGTGAACAAACCCGGTTGATGCTAGTAGTAATTAGAGTTGCAAAAAGAATGGCAAATAAAGCCGGTAATGCCGGAGAACTTCTCATTTCAGTTGAGAAAACACGGTATCTGTGGTAAGATTGATTGTAGAAAATCGTATGTCCTTCATCGATACTGATATTGAGGTGAAGTATTATGTATGTTTTGGATGACATCTGTTATGCCGGAGAGTGCCGGGAGGACATTAAAGTTGTTGAGGCAAAACCGCTGCGAGGTGGGATGATGCTGGTCACATTCTCAACCGGAGAAAAGCGGCTGTTTGACACTACACTGCTCAAAGGCTCTGCATTTACTCCCCTTTCAGATGAACGTGTTTTTGCTCACCCAGTGGTGTTTCACGGCGTGATCACATGGAACAACGGAGAAATCGATATTGCCCCGGAAGCCGTATATCAGAATAGCTACGCGTATGAGGAAATTGCAATTTAAGCTGTTTTTAAAATGTTGCTATACTATATAATAAAAACCAACCCGATCGGGTTGGTTTTATTTACAATGAATCATGGAAGGAGCGACCATGCACCAGAAAACACTCGACCGAATCAGAAAATTCACCGCCGACCGCGACTGGGACCAGTTCCACACGCCGGGGAACCTGGCCAAGTCCATCTCCATTGAGGCGAACGAGCTGCTGGAGTGCTTCCAGTGGAGCGACACGGAATACGACCTCGAGCACGTGAAGGAGGAACTGGCGGACGTCATCGTCTACTGCCAGGATATGCTCGATAAGCTGGGGCTTGATGTGGATGAGATCGTCATGAGCAAAATGGCGAAGAATGAAGCCAAGTACCCGGTGGAGAAGGCGAGGGGCAGTGCGGCGAAGTATGATGAGCTGTAAGGAGTAAACGATGAAAATAAACATCCGTCTCCGGCCCGACGCCGACGTCCGGGCGGAAACAATCAAAATCGGGAAAATGTCCGCGCTCGTGGTGAGGCCGAAGGAGCCTGTGCCGGATGCCCCGGGGATCCTGTGGATCCACGGTGGCGGATACATCACCGGGCTCAAGGAAATGGTCTACATGTCGCGGGCAATCGACCTCGTGAAGGAGTTTCATGCGGTTGTCATTTGCCCGGATTACCGGCTGGCGATCCGGCATCCCTACCCGGCGGTTCAGGGAGGCGTTTTCGTGTGCGGCGGGGCATTATTTTGCGGAGAATTGAGAGGGCCGGCACGAAGGGCATTCTGTAAGATATTGCGGTTATAGACATATTATGGTATAATATGTCTATATTTTTTTGGAGGTATTTATATGATGCTTCAGGAAACAATCAGGCCCTCGGCGGATCTCAGAAACCATTACAACGAAATCTCACGGCAATGCCGGGAAAACAACGAAGCCGTAATCATCACCGTGAACGGGAGAGGTGACACTGTCTCCATGGCTTACGAGGAATATAAGCGCCTGAAAGCCAGGGTCGAACTGCTGGAACTGCTGGTTGAGGCGGAGGATGATGTGAAAAACGGAAGAATCGCTCCCATAGAGGATACGTTTGATGAACTTAGGAATTTGCTGATTAGGTGAGAAGCATATGACATACAGAGTTTTGCGCACTGATAAAGCAGATGAACTGATACAAAAAATAATCCTTTATGTGGCGGAACAATTTGGACGAGAAGCCGCGCTAAAGAAGCTGGATGAGCTGGAGGCTGCCCTGTTATCTCTCAGGGACAACCCTTACAGAGGCGTCCGACCAAAATACAGTGTTTTGAGGCGCCAGGGGTATCTGGTTCTCATTTTAGAGAAGAACCTGGTATTTTATAAAGTCGATGAGGAGGAGAAGACGGTCATCATCTATGCGGTGGTGGATCAGAGGCAGGATTATCTTGGGATTGTGAGGGGGCTTTGAGGCCCTCTGTGCCCTGGTCGGACTCGGCCTGCATTCAAACGAGAGGAAGGAAAAACTTATGAGCAGCTACAAACTTAAGATCCAGGCTGAGACAGCCGGAACGAAGGTCATTTCCATACTGCGAAAGTTTGATCCGTCACTCTCGATCGGCGAGATCGCATGTGAGGTTGAGGAAGATATGGAGAGGGAGGCGGAGGAGGACGATCATGAAGAAAAAAACCCCAGGCGATGAAGAACTGAAGAAATACTCCCATAAGAAGATGACGCTGCCGCTGATGGAACATGCGCCTGAAGAGACGAAGGAGCAGGTATGGAAGCTCGTCAAGAAGATCTCGACCTTTTCCTATTCGCCGTGCACCCCGGCAGAGTATAAAAGGATGGCTGCATTTGCCGAAAATGATGCAGTGGTCGATGTTGTTCTGGATACCCTGAAGGATCTGGGATATCCTTTCAAGCCGACGGATTTTATACCGGATATCACGGGCTATTACCACTGCATCGCACTGGTTTCGCAGAGCATGCACAGAAGAGACGAAACGATCAGACTGCTTGACGAGCTGGTTGATTATGTGATCGCCAATCACTCACCGTGCATACTGCCGCTTGCCAGAAATATGGATGTTCTGTCAAAGGAATACCCGGACCTTACGGATATACTTGAGAAAGCGAAAATCATCTTTAAGATTGACGCGATAGACGGTGTTAAGAAAGGGGTCGCCATACAGATCAACAAGCTCTACCCTGATTACACGAGCGCAGAGAAAATAGAAGCGGAATACCTGAATGTCGAAAATCCTCAGGACGGGAAGATTTTTGTTGAGGTGAACGAAAGGGAGTTTGTGGTCAGAATAGCGGAAAAGGGGAAGAACATTTACAGTAAAAAATTCAACCTTTGTAAGCGAGGATTCTCCATCCTCTTAGGGTGGAGATGAATCGCCCCTTCTTCACTTTTGAGTACCCCGGTCATACACTGCTTTGTGCTTTCTGGCGCTTGGTCACCAGG
>ODAI013814812.1_pt1 | contig 30309 bp, 50 predicted proteins | sample 1539321 | NCBI WGS metagenome assembly ODAI01 (sample SAMN02144231, study PRJEB22623) | gut metagenome | biome: sheep rumen | host: Ovis aries | place: New Zealand
CCGTAAAGTCATATATGGTCACGAAAATTGACCACTTGAAAGAAGAACCCTATAAAATCAACGCATATAGCGTGTGGGGTGTATAGTTCAAGTCTTGTCACTCCGATTATTCAAGAAAACCCGTATTTATGCGAGAAACCGCACAGATACGGGTTATTTCTTTGCTTTCATTTATTATTATTCGTAATAATATGTAAACCAAAATAGACACTTTTCTATGGTCATCTTGTCATATATGGTCACGGAATTGTCACAAAAAAGAGAAGTTCGATGCGATAGTTTCCTTGACCTCATCCTCATTCATTGCGTGTCTATATGTTGACTTCATAATGTTGTCGGTGTTCCATCCTCCGAGTGCTTGAATGGTCGCATCGGATAATCGCAACGTGTCGTGTGCGTATGAGGCAAAAAAATGCCGGAGCCGATGCACACCGAATGATGGGATGTTCAACTTTTTCTGTGTTCTCCGCAAGTGTTTGTCAATCTGTTGTGGATATCCCTTGTATATATAACCCTGTTCTCTGATATCCTCTGCCAGATCGTGGGGCAGAACAATCACTCTGTTTGATGCGTCTGTTTTCGGCACATCCTTGACCACATAGCCATCCTCCGACCGAACGCAGGCCTTATTGATGGTCAATCGGTCATCTTTTGACAAGTCAAAAATCGTGAGCGCACATATCTCCGAGTTTCTTAAACCGAGGCAGGCCAAACGGATCGGGATGGAATACGAAGTGTTCTTTGATGCCTCAACTATCTTTTCAACATCCTCTGTGCTTGGTGTGTATCGTTCTGTTCGTGGTTTTGCAGGCAAGGTGACAGATATATCCACTTTCGGTAAAAAGAGCCGTAAAACGGACAGAACAAAGCCACAGAGGTTATGTACTGTTTTTGGCTTGTGGTCAGATGCGTATTGATTGATGAGTTTTTGCACAGTTAAGTCATCAATCGCGTGGATATCGGTTTCAAGGAACTGTTTTGGCAGATTCTTGATGATAGAGTTATAATTCCTCACCGAAGATGGTGATAATACATTCTTTTTAGATGAAACATACTCCTCTGCCGCCTGCTTAAATGTCATCGGTGTGATATTCGCGTGATTGATTTTATTCTGTATCAGCGTGAATGCCTCGTGAGTGCTTGGTTTGTACAGAACTGTCATCGAGTATGTCTTTTTGTCTTGTGTGTGCCGGATGCGGTACGATCCCGATGGAAGTTTGTCTATGGTCATCCCGTTTCTCCTTTCATTTGTACCAGATATGTATGCGGTTGATATAATCAACCTCAATTCCCTCCTCATCCTCCGCAATAACATCCTCATCGTGGGTGAATCGAGTTTCCGTGATTGTTTTATTATGCAAAATGTTTTTGACCTTTTTGCACTTCTTTGCAGGAACATACCCGATATGTTTACCATCCACAACGACCTTGATGGCATTCGGATCGTGTTTGTTCTCCGGCTCCTCAATCAGTTCAAGGGAATGTTCTCTCTGTTCCAGATCGAGGGCATAAAATGCCTTGCGGTGGTGTTTTATCCCTGCCACATAAGTTTGAAAATGACTTTTTAACATATTACGCCTCCTTTTTCTTTTGCAATGCCAACAAACGTGATGGTGTACGGATGTTTGAATTGCCGATGAGATAATCAAGCGACACATCGAAATACATTGAGAGATATTTTGCGTTTTCCAGAGATGGATCATTATCTCCGTTTTCCCACCTCGATACCATTGACTTGTTGATAGGTTTATCGAGTTCATATTTTGCATTCATATCTGCAACAAGCATTTCCATTGTCAAATCACGTTCCATTCGCAATTCCTTAATTTTCAAGCCGATCCCCGTCATAATAATCACCTCCCACTTAATTATATATTATGTTGACCGAAAAAATAAATAAAAAAAATTAAAATATATGTTGCAAAAGTGCAACAGTTATGTATAATAAGTGTTGTGAGGTTGCGAAAACGCAACACAACATATTATGGAAAGGAGGAAATATGGAGCCATTAAAGTTCAAGGGATACTGTGCCGAGCATAACATCCGTTTAGCGGAATTGGCCGAGGTGTTGAAGATTAAGAATATCCAGAATATCAGCGAAAAACTAAACGGCAAAAAGCCGTGGACTCTCGACCAAGTAAAGAAGTTATGCAATAAGTACAAGATATCCGCAGACGAGTATTTTATCTAATTTTTTTTATCAAAAAGTTGCGATAATGCAACAGGGAGCAAAAGGATGCCGAAAGTATCACGGCCACAATTCATAACAGATGCAAAACATATCAAGTCATCCCTGCGGAGTGCCAGAGTTGGATGCGGAATCAATCAGACAGACTTCGCAAAGATTATGGGCAAGTCACAGGGGTGGATATCCCAAGTGGAGAACGGAATCATAGACATCTCCATCGATGAGGCTTGTTGGTGGTTTGATAACTGCAATCAGAGGTTGATGTTATGCGGAAAAGATTGATTATTCTCTTTTTCCTCATCTGCCTCATCTCCTGCGGAGCCGAACGAGGCGAAAAGGTGAATGCAGTTGACACTTCACAGATGCAGAAGATGTACACCACGGCCTATTGTCTGCACGGGGTGACCGCAAACGGAGGAACTACCAGACCACACATTGCGGCTTGTAACACAAGGTTAGGACAAGTGGCAATCATCTATTCAGTAGATGGGGAATACCTCTACACCGCAGAAATCACGGACAAAGGCTCAACGGATGGTCTGATTGCCGGAACTGTCATTGATGTCTGGTTTGACACATATGAGGAATGTGAGGAGTGGATGCGTACCACAGGAGGCCGTTGTTACGTTCTCTGGGTGGATGGCAAAGGATGAAAGGAGATAACGGGATGAAAACATTTTTTAAGGTCATAAGAGGTATGGGATTCACCACAATGCTCATCGGCTTGGGAATGATGGATTCCGCATCAGTTGTACTTCCCATTGCAATGATTTTTGCCGGAATCGGTGCTTTCTATTTTGGGATGCGGATGGTGGATGAGTATGCGTGATGCGGTGGAAGAGGCTTTGAGAACAGAACTGAACAGACGGGATGCATATGAGAATCAAGTTCCCACTTGCGACATCTGCGGACAGAAGATGACAGGCAATGAGTATTTCTTCGATGTGGACGGAACAAAGGTATGTGATTCATATGAGTGCGTTCACAAGTTTCTCAATCAGTTCCGCAGGAGCATTGATGGTTATGTCTATGAAAGGAGTTGCAATGTTTAGAACACTAAAAGCAGAGGAGATCGAGTGCAGGATTCAATCCGTCAAGGATGATGGTCTCATTCTTCTACTCTACAAGGATGCCAGATGCGATATGAACATTCTTGATGAAACTGTCGGGCCGTTGCTTTGGAAACGGGAACACTCAAGAGATAATGCAAACTGCATTGTGTCCATATACAACAAGGATCTGGGTGAATGGATATCCAAAGAGGACACGGGAACAGAATCAAACACCGAGAAGGAAAAGGGCCTTGCGTCTGATTCATTCAAGAGAGCTTGTGTGAACTGGGGAATAGGGAGAGAACTCTACACTTCCCCATTCATATGGATCACTCCAGATGGTTACACCAAAACAAAGGATGGCAGGGTGTTCGACAGATTCTATGTATCGGAAATCGGATATGACGAGGACAGAAACATCGACAAACTTGCCATCAAGAACTCAAAGACAAAGAAAGTTGTGTTCACATACGGAATCTCAACTGTGAAGGGATATCCGTCAAGGGATGAGATGCTCAATCTTGCGCGTCAGAAATATCCGAATGATGAGCTGATGCAGAAACTCCTTGATTCATTCAAAGTCGAGAAGTTAGAGGATGCCACGGATGCGCAGTTGATGGAGATATGGAAGAAGTACAGAGGATGAGAGGAACGATCAAGGGCATAAGCGGTCATCACATATGGATTGAGGCAAAATCTCCTGTTGAGTTCAATATCAATGCAGATGTTGATATTGAAATAAAGGAACACAAGGAGAAACGCTCACTCAACGCGAATGCATACTTCCACGTTCTGTGTGATGAACTGCGGCAGAAACTTCGGATATCCTTTGCATCCTGCAAGAATCAATTAATTGGATCATACGGACAGATTGAGTATATCGGTGATGTTCCTGCCACGATAAAGACCAACATCGAGCCGGAGAAGATGAGAGAACAGGAATCACTCCATTGTGTGCCGATATCGGTTGCGGATGAGGATGGTGTCTTTTGGTATCGCGTCTATCGGGGAACACACACATACAATTCCAGAGAGATGGCACTTCTGATTGACGGAACAATAGTTGAGTGTGAGGCACAAGGTATTCAGACGATGACACCTTACGAATTGGAGAGGTTAAAAGGATATGAAAGAAGTTGAGAGCAGAGTTACCAGATATGGAGAATTGTGCATCATCTGCGGAAAACCCAAACAACACACGCATCATCTGATCTGTGGCACATCTGGACGCTCTTTTGCCGATAAGTTCGGACTTGTCATACCATTATGTGCCAAATGTCACGATGAACTCCACAAGAGCGGAATTGCAATGGATTTTTCAAAGATGCTCGGACAGGCCATATGGGAGAAAAACTACTATATGGACTTATACAACAATCTGAACAAGACCAAGATCGATGAGGCCCGTGACCGATTCCGAGAGCTGAACACGAACGGAAGTTATATGTAACCTCCTATCTGAACACAGATAGTTATACCACGAAATACACAAGCCTTCCCTGTTTGGTCGCAGGGGAGGCAGAAAGGAGCCAAGATGGCAAAACGAATCAAAACTCACGAAGAAGAGATATTGTGGCATCTCCAGAGATACGGATCAATCACAGATGTCAAAGCAAGAGACTATTACAGAACAAACAGATGCTCGGAATACATCCGCAGATTGCGTGAGAAGGGATATGAGATAGAGACACAATGGGCGAATGGCAAAGACAAATGGGGCAGAAAAGTCAGATACGGGGTGTATGTATATGGCGGTAAATAGCAAACAGAAGGGTGCCAGATTTGAGAGAGAAGTTGCAAATGCATTCAAGGATGCCGGATTCACGGAGGCAAGAAGGTCTGCACAGTATTGTGGCAACACGGGGGATGCTCCAGATGTGATGGGTGTTCCAGAACTCCACATCGAGTGCAAACACTACAAGGATACCGAGTGGGATGACCAATGGTATGCACAGGCAAAAAGGGATTGCCATTTGATGGCCATACCCGTTGTGATCCATAAGACAGACCGCAAAAAACCAAAGGTCAGATTATCAGCGTTAGACGCGGCCGCCATCATCTCATATTTTGACAACAAATCAGAGATACTTGTTGAGTTCGATCTGGAGGACTTCATCGAGATGTTCAAACAATATGACCAGAAGAAATGGAGACCAAAGGAAGGGAGTGATTAAAACGGCCGAGAGGAGAATGTTCACAAAGAAAGTGACAGATGATGATAGTTTTATGGAATTATCTGCATCCGCACAAGCCTTATATCTGCATCTGTCAATGAGTGCTGATGATGATGGTTTTTGCAATCAAGTCAATCTGTCGATGTTTAAGGCTCACGCGAGTGTGCAAGATTTAGAGGCACTTCTGGAGAAACGATATCTGATTCAGTTTGAGACAGGAGTTATCGTGATCCGGCATTGGAGAATGGCAAATGCACTCCGAAAAGACCGATATACGGAGACAATTTTCAAAGAAGAGATGTCACATCTTGATATTGCTCCGAGTGGTGTATACGAATGGTTGCCAAATGGTTGCCAAATGGTTGCCAATCGGTTGCCACAGGATAGGTTAGAAGAGGATAGGTTAGTAAAGGATAGTAAAGAAGAGAAGAAGGGGCGGTTCAAACCGCCAACTGTCGAAGATGTATCTGCATATCTGACCGAAAAGGGGTATGACATCGATCCAGAGGCATTCGTTGACTTCTACGCATCCAAAGGATGGAAGGTGGGGAACTCACCTATGAAGGATTGGAAAGCCGCAGTTGGAACTTGGGTACGCAGGAGAAAGAACGACAATCCTGCTCCGAAAAAAACAACGAACAACGGCCCTGTTCAACAGAACAATCCATTCAACAGTTTTGAGCAACACAGATACTCGGATGATGAACTTGACGCATTGGAAAAGATGCTCATTCAGAATTGAGGTGATGTGATGAGGTTGACAGAAGAACAAATCAAAATCCTCCGATACATCCGGCAATATCCCGATTGGCTTAATTCTGCCGTAACAATGTCAACTGTTCGCGCCATCCAATATGACGGAGACAAGGTGCAGACCTCTCCAGAGGATATGATGCTCAACATTGCTCTCCAGATCGAGGACTATGAGGAACGGATCCAAAAGGTTGAGAGATGCCTTGCGACAGTTTATCAGACGGATTCGATGATATCACGAGCGCGGAAGAGGTATTGCTATGGCATACGGAGCGCATTGAGCAACTATGATTATTATTCACGCAGGAGATTGATGGCAGACAGTTTGTTGGAGGTGTTTAAGGATGAGAAAAGGTGAGCATTATATCGTGATAAGCCATCACGGAACAAGACATCCTGTTGGTACAGAAGTGGAAGTGATCCACATAAACCAATCACAGACGGATTCACGGCCCATTCTGGCAAGAGCGGTGGGAGGTCAGACGGAGTACTGGTATGCAGTTTCAGATCTTGCAAAAGAAATCGATGGAATCAGATTATGACATCTTTGCAGAGATGGTCAAACAAAGACAAGCCGAACAGGCAATCGAGACAATCAAAGGATATTGTCTAACACATCGGAATTGTCGAGAGTGCGGCCTATTCAACGGAGTATGCAGAGTGAATCAGTTTCCATTCAACTGGGATAGCTTGTATGAGAATAAAACTTTATATGGTGGTTACAAAAGATAAATATGAATTGCCTCTCGGAGTGTATGACAGTTTGGATGAATTGGCAGAGAAACAGGGTGTCGACAAGAACTATGTCAAGAAATCCATAAGCCAGTACGAACACGGAACAATCAACTGGAAAACACCATTCCGAAGGGTGAAGGTAAATGTGCGAAAGGAGCAATTATGAATAATTTATTCAATATCGTTGGTGAGTTCAATGAATTATACGAAATGGCAACATCAGAAGAAGAACAGGCAGAGCAAGTGTTCATTGACACTCTGGAATCCTTAAAGGGTGAGCTGACGCAGAAGGCCGCAGGATATGTTGCCGTTATGAATCGTCTGGATATGGAGATGAAGAAGGCCGAGGAGATAGAAAAGCGGTACAAGGCAATCAAGGAATCACGCAAGAACGCGATACAGAGGATGAAGGATGCGTGTCTGTGGGCCTGTGATGAGTTAGGTGTCAAAGAGATCGATGCCGGAGATATGACAATCAAGGTCAAGAACAATGGCGGTCAGTTGCCTCTGATAATCGACAAACCCGAACTTGTACCCGAAAACTTGACCAAGATCACAATCGAGCCAGACAATGCCAAAATCCGCGAATATCTCAAAGACAACAAATGCGACTTTGCACACATCGGGGAACGCGGCCGCCATATCGAGGTGAAGTGATGGATTATCAAGAGTTTTTGAAAACAAAGGAATTGCAGACAATTCAAGCTGGATTCGATGTGCCGGATGAATGGCTATCTCCACTCCTTTTTGATTTTCAAAGGGATATCGTGAGATGGGCATTAAAAAAAGGCAAGTGTGCAATTCTGACGGGATGCGGCACAGGCAAGAGTTTTATGTTATTGGAATGGGCATTCTGCGTACATAGGCAGACAGGCGGCAAAGTGATGATACTTTCACCATTATCGGTGGTTAAGCAGACCGCACACGAGGCAGAGAAGTTCCAGATAGGCAAGGTGAATGTCTGCCGTTCTGCCGAGGATGTGAGAGATGGTGTCAACATCACAAATTATGAGATGATTGAGCATTTTGATGCAAGTGAGTTCGTTGGAGTGGTTTTGGATGAATCATCGATCATTAAGTCATTCACAAGCAAAACACAGGGAGACTTGACAGATAGATTCCACCGAACACCATACAAGTTATTGTGTACCGCTACTATTGCACCGAATGACTATACCGAAATAGGAACATCCTGCGAGTTCTTGGGAATAATGAGCCGGACAGAGATGCTTGCCACTTATTTTGTACACGATGGCGGGAAAACATCCGATTGGAGATTAAAAAAAGCAGGAGTATCAAAGTTTTGGGAATGGTTCGCAACGTGGGCAATATATTTTAACTCTCCAAGTGACTTGGGTTATGAAATCAAGGGATATGACTTGCCGGAGTTGAGGATGCAGACCATACTCACGAAATCAGAGATAGAAGATTATCAAATGTTTGTGAAAGTGGCTGAAACCCTGCAAGAGAGGAGAGAGGCACGAAAGGAATCAATGGATGACAGAACACAAAAAGCCTATGAACTGACGCAATCGGATGATTCACAATGGCTATTATGGGTTGACTACAATGACGAATCGGATATGTTGCGTAGGAAAATCCCCGAATGCGTTGAAATCAAAGGAAGTGATGACGCAGAAGTCAAGGCACAGGCATCCGTGGGCTTTGCGGATGGAACAATCAGATGTTTGGTCAGTAAGCCGTCTATATTCGGTTTCGGTTCTAACTTTCAGAGTTGCCATAATATGATATTTTGCGGTCTGTCAGATTCCTACGAGAGATTTTATCAAGCGGTGAGGAGATGTTGGAGATTCGGACAGACGCAGGAGGTCAATGTATATATCATCCTGTCTGAAAAGGAGATAAGCATTCTGGAAAACATCAAGCGCAAGCAGGCACAGATGGATGAGATGCAAAAGAGGATGACCGCATTGATGCGTGAGGTAACACTATCCGAGATTAAGCACACGACAAGGATAACAACATCATATCACCCGAATGTGGATATTGAGTTACCGAGTTTTTTGAAAGGAGTATAAATGAAAGCCATAGATCAGTTTACAACAGAGAGATATACACTTATCAACGGGGATACCACCGAGATCATCACTACTCTGCCGGATAACAGTATCGGTATGTCGGTATTTTCTCCACCATTCTCAAGTTTATACACATACTCAAATAGTGATCGTGACTTGGGAAATAGCCGGAGCGATGAGGAGTTTTTCACACATTTTGAGTTTATCGTGAAAGAATTGCACCGAATAATGATGAACGGGAGAATAGTTGCCATACATTGTATGAATCTGCCGACATCAAAAGAACGTGACGGATATATCGGTATAAAGGACTTTCGTGGTGACTTGATTCGACTATTCCAGAGCGTAGGTTTTATATATCACGCAGAAACTTGTATCTGGAAGAACCCTGTCACGGCTATGCAACGCACAAAGGCACTCGGTTTATTGCATAAGCAGATTAAAAAGGATAGTTGCCTTTCCAGAATGGGTATTCCCGATTATGTGGTGTTTATGCGTAAAGGTGGAGAAAACCCAGAGCGTGTGACACATACGAATGATGATTTTCCTGTTGACTTATGGCAGGACTACGCATCACCGATATGGGATGAATTGAATAGTCCTGTATGGTGGGATATCAATCAAAGCAATACACTCAATAGGGTATTCTCTGATGAGGAATCAGAACGGCATATCTGTCCGTTACAATTAGATGTTATAGATAGATGCCTGCGGATGTACTCAAATGAGGGTGATGTGATATTCACTCCGTTTATGGGTGTAGGTAGTGAGGTTTATGAAAGCGTCAAGATGAATCGCAAGGCAATCGGAATCGAGTTAAAACGTGAGTATTATCTGCAAGCCGTATCGAATATGCAGGCACTTGATAATGATCGCAATCAGATGACGATTGAAGATTATCTCACGAATCTGGCTATATGAGAGGTGAAAAAATGGAAGAGATGTTGTTTAGGATATTGGTGATAGTATTATCACTCATCCTGCTTGTAGTAGTAGCAATCATACTTGCGGAAATCATAGCGCACAGGAAGGAGAATGACAGTAAGAGGTTTAGACCAAAGCTGAAATATATGCGTCCATTCAAAGAAGGATATGCTTTCTCGGATGATGAGGACTTATCCAAAGCAATGCAGATTATGTATATCACGGGAGATTGCATTGAGTTCTCCGACACGGGCATTGATGGCAAGTATGAGAAGATATGGAGTTTCTGATGAGTTACCAGATGAAGGATGCCGCAGAGGGCAAGGAGTTCAAACCAACATACATTGGCAGACATCTCAAAGAAAAGTTTGAGCAATATCCGCGATACAAGAAACGAGTTCCCAAGAGATGGATCACAATGGAATATGTTGAAGAGGTGAAGATTGATGACAATAAGTGAGATGATACACGAAATACCACATATGAGATATCGGTTGGAATCTGCAAAGCACAAGGAGACACTTGATGAGATTGAGGAAGTTCTCCGGCACCACAAGGAAATCAATGAAGTGCTTGACAAGATAAGGGCAGAGATAGAAAAAGAACGAATAGAAATACATACTGTTGCCTTTAAGGGTGAATATAACAATATCTTCGATGATGGGAGACACAACGGGTTACTTAAAGCCATTGAGATTATCGACAAGTATAGAGTAAAAAGTGATGACGAATGGGATCGAGTAACAATGATTGACGTTGATGGGAATACCCATAAAGTAACTTTCAAAAAGGAGATTGAGGACATAGGTGATTATCCCGATGAGATACCAAATCAGTTTGACAACCTCACAGGGAGTATGAACGTATAGGAGGAACAAATGAAATATATTATAATGTGTGGTGGCACATATCCACATCTTAAAACACCCAAATGGTTATATGAGATAAATGGTGAAACACTCATTGAGAGAACTATCCGGCAACTCAAGGATGCAGGAATCGAAGATATTGCAATCAGCTCAAACCACAATCTGTTTGATGATCTGGGAGTTCCTGTTCTCAAACACAACAACGGATATGACTACTCAAAGAGGGAAACATATTGGCTTGATGCATTTTATCCAATGACAACATCTGTCTGCTATCTGTTCGGGGATGTATGTTTCTCACCATCTGCCATTGATGCCATAGTGAACTATAAGACAGAGGATGTGATGTTCTTTGCATCTGGTCTGTATGCGTTCGGTGCCGATTATATCAAGCCGTGGGCCGAGCCATTTGCATTCAAGGTTGAGGACACGGAATACTTCTTTAAGTGCATAGAGATAGCAAAGGAGTATGACAGACAGGGAAAATGGAATAGGATGCCTGTGTCTTGGGAACTCTGGCAAGTGATCCGAAACACCACACTCAACTCCATCAAGTACAACTATGTGGGAATAAATGATTATACTTGTGATGTGGATAATGAGGAGGATCTGGAGAAGATACAAGATATAGTTTGTAGAATAGAGGGAAACCACAATATATCTTGACATCGGAAAAATAATGTAATAAAATGTTAATTGGTATAAGTGGATAAAGAAAGCACTCATCAATTCGGTGGGTGCTTTTTTACTGTCATTCTGACAGGCTCCTTTTAAGTTGGGCCATCACAGTTCATCCCGTCTGTGGTGGCTCACTCACGTTATGCAACAATACGCAGAAACCTTTTACAAGTCAAAGAGATGGCAAGACACTCGGAACGCATATGCATCTTCTGTCGGTGGCTTATGTGAGTTATGCCTTGCCAGAGGTCAGTTCAATGCCGGAGTGATAGTACATCATAAGACACACATCACTCCAGAGAACATAAATGATCCATTCGTTACATTATCTTGGGATAATCTGCAACTATTATGCCGTGATTGTCACGCGCAGATACACGCAGGAACGCAGAAGAGATATGTGGTGGATGAGTTGGGCCGTGTGACCGCCCCGTCTGGCCGAGAGTAGCCGAGAACACATAGACCGAGCGGTGGGCCTTTAATTTGCACATTTCACACACAATCGAGCCGAGGAATGCCGAAGAAAACCGAAGTTAATTGGATTTACGCTTATTATCAAGGAATTAAAGATAGTTCAATCACAGTTGGTGCGTATATCCGACAAATAATGGAATATCTTGTTGATGGCCTTGAGCGTAAATCATTTTACTATGACCAAAAGAAGGCCAATGCCGCGATTGAATGGATTGAGGAGCATACATTCCACACAGAGGGGAAATTGGCTCCGAGCAATTTGATTCTTGAATTGTGGGAGAAGGCTTTTGTCTCTGCTCTGTTCGGGATCGTGGATGAGAACGGATTGCGACAGTTCAGAGAGGCGGTATTGATAATCGGCCGTAAAAATGGCAAGAGCTTGTTGGCGGCCGCCATTGCAAAATACATTTGGCAGATTGAGGGAGGTTTTGGTGCGAAGGTTTACAACATAGCTCCAAAACTCGATCAAGCCGACATCATATACAATAACATCTGGCAGATGACACTACTTGATCCAGAGTATCAAGCGTTAAAGGAATACTATTCCGAGAAGGATCATCAGAAGAGAAAAGTACACGATGATTCAGATCTGCCAAAACACAGACAGACAGACTTGTTCATCACCGCAAGTAATTCCCAAGTCAAGAAGATAGCATTCTCTGCCAAGAAGTCAGATGGATTCAATCCTTCCTTGTGCATCTGTGATGAGATTGCATCTTGGGAAGGTGACGCAGGACTAAAACAGTATGAAGTTATGAAATCTGGTATGGGTGCCAGAGAAGAGGGGATTCTCCTATCCTGCACCACGGCCGGATACATAAACGATTCCATATACGATGAAATATTCAAAAGATGCACACGATTCTTGAAGGGTGACAGTAAAGAGAGAAAACTGTTGCCTTTTTTGTATGTCATTGATGACATCTCAAAGTGGAATGATATCAATGAACTGCGGAAGTCAAACCCGAATCTGGGAGTAAGCGTGTCCGTGGATTTTATGCTTGAGGAGATTGCGATTGCCGAGGGATCGTTATCAAAAAAAGCCGAGTTCCTCACCAAGTATTGCAATATCAAGCAGAACTCATCACTTGCGTGGTTAGACGCACAGACAGTTGAGAGGTGTTTTGGAGAACATCTTAATATTGAGGATTTTGCCTCTTCGTACTGTGTAGCCGGAATTGACCTCTCACAGACAACAGACCTCACGGCCTGTGTGATTGTTTTAGAGAAAAATGGTGAACTATATGTGTTTGCCAAGTTCTGGCTCCCTGCGGAGAAGATTGATGAGGCAACACAGAGAGATGGTCTGCCATACAACATATACATTCAACGCGGTTTACTTGAGCCGAGTGGAGACAACTTTGTTGACTATCACGATTGCTACAACTGGTTGACAAAGTTGGTTGAAGAATATGAGATTTTGCCTCTCCAAGTAGGATATGACCGATATTCTGCAAACTATCTGATCCAAGACCTTGAGAGATTCGGATTCCGTACTGATGACATTTTTCAAGGAGATAATCTCTGGGGAGTTCTCCAAGAGATGGAAGGTTTGATGAAGGATGGCAAGGTGCATTGCGGTGACAACGATTTATTAAAGGTGCATCTGCTCAATTCCGCAATCAAGATGAGTGTTGAGAGAGGCAGAGGCAGATTGGTGAAACTGTCACCCAATATGCACATAGATGGTGTCGCGGCACTTGCGGATGCATTTTGTGTCCGTCAGAAATGGTATGACGAAATCGGAGACCGATTGAGGAACGAACAATGAGCCTATTCGATATTTTTTTGAAGAACAGACCAAAAAAGAACGATGGAAATGCAACAACATTCAAAATGCTGAATGGATACACACCCAAGTTCACATCTTGGGGTGGTGAGATTTATGAATCGGAGCTTATCCGTTCTGCAATAAACGTGAGGGCAACTCACATCAGCAAATTGAAAGTTGATTTGCAAGGATCAGCGCGTCCGGCACTCCAAAACAAACTTTTTAAGGCTCCAAACCAGTTCCAAACTTGGTCACAGTTCTTATATCGAATATCAACGATACTCGATATCCACAATACCGCATTTATTGTTCCCGTGTATGACAAGTATGGGGAGCCGAGCGGTGTTTTCTGTCCTTTACCGCAGAAATGTGAGATTGTACAGTACGGCAATGTTCCATACCTCAAATATCACTTTGGATGGGGTGAAACCGCATCCATAGAACTTGAATACTGCGGAATACTCACAAAGTTCCAGTATAAATCAGACTTCTTTGGTGAGAGCAATCATTCCCTGTTTCCGACTATGGATTTGATACACATTCAGAATCAAGGTATTGAGGAGGGTGTGAAGTCTGCCGCAACTTATCGATTCTATGCACAAGTCAATAACTTCTCAAAGGCCGAGGACTTGGCAAAGGAGAGAAAACGATTCTCGGAGGAGAACTTCTCAAAGGATTCGGAGGGTGGAGGTCTGCTCCTGTTCCCGAATACATACACAAACATAAACCAAGTCAAATCAGATCCGTTTGTCGCATCTGCCGATGAGATGAAACTCATAAAAGACAATGTGTATCAGTATTTTATGGTCAATGAGGATGTTCTGACCAACAAGGCATATGGTGATGCTTGGTCTGCTTTCTATGAAGGAGCCATTGAGCCATTTGCAATCCAGTTCTCCGAGGTGATGACCAAGATGCTTTTCACATTAAGAGAACAATCAAACGGCAACTTTGTGATGCTAACTGCAAATAGATTGCAGTATATGACCAACAAAGACAAATTGGATGTATCAAGTCAGTTGATTGACCGAGGTGTCATTTCAATCAATGATGCCCGTGAGATATGGAATCTTCCTCCTGTTGAGGGTGGAGATGTCCGAATCATCCGAGGTGAGTATTATGACACGGATGAGAAACTAACAGAGGAGGAAGGTAACAATGAAGAATGAGAATATGGAAATCCGCGCATTCAATTTTGAAGTCAGAGCGCAGAACGATGAAGAACACGGCACATACATTGAGGGTACACCTATCGTGTATGATTCTTGGACGGATCTGGGATGGTATGACGAAGTTATAGACCGAGGTGCATTATCAGACACAGACCTCAAGGATGTGAGATTCCTTGTTAATCACAACACAGATATGATCCCTCTGGCAAGGAGCCGGAACAATAATGAGAACTCTACAATGCAGATGAGTGTTGGTGATGAGGGAATGCATATCCGCGTGAATCTTGACACAGAGAACAACGCGGAGGCAAAGGCACTTTATTCGGCAATAGAGAGAGGTGACATCTCTGGGATGTCATTTATGTTTACTGTCGATGGTGATAGATGGGAGGATGAATCAAGCAAACACCCGAAACGGCATATCGAGAGGATAAGCAGGGTTTTTGAGGTGTCTGCCGTGACATTTCCTGCCTATGAGGCAACAAACATCAGCGCGAGGGGCCTTGCCGATGCATTGGATAATGCAAAGGCATCATTGGAGAATGTACGGGCCGAGAAACGCAGGATCGAGTTGCAGAAACAGAAAATCCGCATAATGAGTGAGGTATAAACTATGGAACTCAAAGAAATGACCATCGAAGAGATGGAGACACGCAAGGCAGAAATCGTTGCCGGACTTGACGCAGAAGGTGCAGACCTTGATGCGCTTGAGGCAGAGATGAAGTCTATCAATGAGGAGATGGAATCCCGTAAAGCCGAGGAAGAGAAGAAAGCCGAGATAAGGGCAAAGGTTTCCGAGGGTGAGGGAGTAGTCATCCACACATTCACAGAGGAGAAGAAAGAAATGAAAACACCCGAAGAGATCAGATCAAGCAAAGAATATGTTGATGCATTTGCACGTTATCTCATCAGCGAGAATGACGCAGAGTGCCGCGCACTTCTGACAACCGATGCATCCGGCTCCGTACCCGTTCCCACACTCGTTGATGAAATCATCAGAACGGCTTGGGATAACGATGAGATACTCTCCAGAGTACGCAAGACTTACATCAAGGGCAATCTCAAAGTTGCTTTTGAACTGTCTGCTGATGGTGCATATGTACACACAGAAGGCACATCCGCTCCCACAGAGGAGGCTCTTGCACTTGGTATCGTGACTATGATCCCCAAGAACATCAAGAAGTGGATTCACATCTCTGATGAGGCAATCGCAATGGGTGGTGAGACATTTGTTCGTTACATCTATGATGAGCTTACCTATCAGATAGTGAAGAAACTGGCCGCTCTGGTTGTTGCAGATGTTGCACAGGCTCCCACAAGCGCAACAAGCTCTGCCGCATCCGTTGCAAAGATCACCGAGGCTCCTTCGGTTGTTACATTCGCTGACGCATTCGCAAACCTCTCTGATGAGGCAAGAAATCCCGTCATCGTAATGAACAAACTGACCTATGCAAACTTCATTGCCGCACAGGCAGGAGGCAACTTTGCAGTTGATCCTTTCCGTGGAATGCCCGTTCTGTTCAACAATAGCCTTCCGGCATACGATAGCGCATCTGCAAATGCAGTATATGCATTCGTTGGTGACCTCTCTGGTGTACAGGCTAACTATCCCGAAGGTGACGGAGTTGTCATCAAGTATGACGATGTTACCGAGGCAGAGGCAGATCTTGTCAAGATCGTTGGCCGTCAGTATGTAGCACACGCACTCACCGCTTGTGGCAGATTCTGCGTTGTTGCTAAACCTTCAAGCACAACCTAATGGCAAAGATCAAACTGTTAAGAGATACAAGAATCAACCATAAGGCAGGGGAAATCGTTGAGGTTTCTCCTGCCGAGTTGGCTTTTCTTATATCGGTAGGCTCCGCAGTTGAAGTTGCTATGAAAACACCCGATGCAGAGCCGAGAACAGAGAAGAGGGCAAAAGCAACCAAAAAATGAAATTATTAATTGCCATACCCACAAATGACTATATGCATTATCAATTTGTTGAATGCTTGACAAAACTGGTCAAAAGACTGGATGAGGATGGCATTGAATACGATATTGCATATCAAGGTGCAACTTTGGTCTATGTAGGACGCGACAAACTGGCCCAAAAGGCAATGAATGAATGCTATACGCATATGTTGTGGCTTGATTCGGATATGATTTTCACCGAGGACTTACTTGATGATCTGATGTTCTCCGGCAAACCATTCGTAACGGGAATAGCACATTCCAGACGCGCTCCACACGTTTCTTGCGTATTCAAGGAAATATGGCCGAAGGTTGACCGATGGGAGGGATGCGAATATCCATCAAACACTTTCCAAATCGGTGGATGCGGTTTTGCTTGTGTACTCATTGAGACAGAGATTGTCAGAAATGTCTACAACAAGAACGGAACGGCATTTTTCCCGATGAGAGAACTGGGAGAGGATTTGGCATTCTGTAAAAGAGCAACGGAAATGGGATATGAGATATGGGCCGAGCCTTGTGTTCGTTTAGGACACATCGGACATATCACCATATATCCAGAGTACGAACAATTATACAGAGGTAATATCTATGGCACAGACAACAATGCTTGAAAAAGTCAAAACTGCATTGAGAATCGGCACGAACGCATATGATGATGAACTGACAGGATACATTGAATCCGCAAAACTGGATCTGGGTATCGCAGGAGTTGAACTTCCCACAACGCTTGATGCGATTTGTGAAACTGCAATCATCACATATGTCAAAACAAAGTTCGGTGAGCCGGACGAATATGATAGGCTCAAGGCATCATATGATGAACAGAAGGCACAGTTGTCAATGGCCACGGGGTACACAGTATGGACAGATCAGACATAATAACTCTCATATCTGTATCCAGAACACAGGATGCATATGGCCAATGGGTTGAAACTGAATCTACCAATGATGTGTATTGCCAAGTAGATAGCGTATCACAGAGTGAGTTCTTTGAGGGTGGCCGAAACGGCCTCAATCCAGAGTTCAGATTTACTGTGTTTTTCGCTGACTACAACAACGAAACCATTGTTGAGTACAAATCACAGAGGTATTCCGTGTATAGGACATATTTGACGCGGAATGACAGACTTGAGTTGTATGTTGAGCGCAAGGGTGGCACCAATGGCACGGAGAGTAAGAATAACGGCTGACAAGCTCGGAGAGGAGATAGGAAAAATCCTTGAGGAATATGGTGGAGATGTGGAACACAATCTCGATGAAATCACCAAGAAGGTTGCTCAAAAAGGACGCTCCGCACTCCGCAACGAATCAAAGGCCAAGTTTGGAGGCACGGGTAAGTATGCAAGTGGATGGACAGTAACTCCTGTTAAGTATCCACATTATACATCCGTGGTGATCCACAATAGGTTGGCAGGACTTCCACATCTGTTGGAACACGGCCACGTTCTCATACTCGGAGGCCGAAAAGCCGGAACAGTTGATGGCAGAGAGCATATTGCTCCTGTTGAAGAGGAATTAATCGAACAGTATCAACGTGAGGTATTAAACGCACTATGACACGGATCAATGTTGCCGATATGATTAAAAGTATCGGACTTCCATACTCTTATTATCAGTTTCCAGAAGGAACGGCACAGAAACTCCCGTTCGTGGTATTCTTTTTCTCCGGCTCTGATGATCTGTACGCAGACCAAGAGAATTATCAGAAGATATCCACACTCAACATTGAACTCTATACCGCTCAAAAGGATTTTGCACAGGATGCCGCGATTGAGAAGATACTCAATGACAATGGTTTAACCTACTACAAAGAGGAGAGTTATATCGATTCTGAAAAGATGTGGCAGACCGCATATGAATGTGATGTTATTCTCCAAGATATAGTTACCACTTAAGGAGGTAATCAAAATGGCTAACAAAGTTAAGTATGGCCTTAAAAATGTCTACTATGCAGTAGCAACAGTAGACGCAGACAACAAGGCCACATATTCAACACCCGTTGCAATCAAGGGTGCAGTTAATCTCTCTCTTGATGCACAGGGTGACACAACAAAGTTCCGTGCCGACAATATGAACTATTGGATCGGACAGAGCAACAACGGATATGATGGAGACTTTGAGGTTGCACTCATTCCCGATTCATTCAAGAAGGATGTTCTTGGATACAAGGAGGATGCAGATGGTGCGCTTTATGAAGTAAAAGATGCTCCCACAGTATATTTTGCACTCCTGTTCCAGTTTGAGGGTGACGAACACGCAACCAAGCACGTTCTGTACAAGTGTTCTGCAACAAGGCCCACAATCTCTGGTGCAACAACAGACGAAACCATTGAGCCGCAGACCGAGACACTCAACATCACGGCAGACGCAATCACAGTTGCCGCAGTAAATGAGGATGTTGTCAAGGCATCTGCAAAGTATGGTGATGCCGCATATGCTAATTGGTTTAGTGCAGTACATCAGCCGACCGCATCACCCGTCATCACAACCTAATAAGGAGGATTTATGTTCAAGGAAATTAAAATCGGAGAACAGACAATCCCGATGATTGCCAATGGTGCAACACCCATCAGATACAGACAGTTGTTCCACAAGGACATTATCACAAAGATGAACGGAGGAACGAACGCGGATGATGCGGTGGAGATGGCATCCGAGTTGGCATTCGTAATGGCAAAGTCTGCCGAGAAGGCAGATATGTCAACACTCAATATGGATGACTACTATGAATGGTTGGAACAGTTTGAAACCTTTGACATAGTACAATCATCCGAAGAGATTTTCAGCGTGTATGTGGGGCAGGAAGTCACCACATCAACCGCAAAAAAAAAGACAAACGCAAAACAGAGCGTGAGTTGACAACTGGTCTATACCTACTCCGATGCATTCAAGCAGGATTGCATCTGTCAGACTTGGATGCATTGGAGTATGGAATGATTTTGGATATTCTGACCGAATCATCAAATGATAGTTATAAGTATAAAGAAATAGCGTCACAGGATGATTTTGATAGGTTTTAGATATGGCATATAAAAAGCACATAGCCGGAATCACAATAGAAATAGATGGCGATACTTCCAAACTGGTCAAATCTCTTGACCAAGTATCGAGCAAAGTTGAGAGAGTTGGCAAGAAGATCGAGGGTGTAGGCAAAGACCTCACCAGAAACTTGACAGTTCCCATCGTAACGGCCGCAGGAGTTGCCGTTGGAAAGTTTGCCGAGGTCGACAAGACAATGACCTTGACGAATCAGACGATGGGGAATACCGCAGATGAGGCTCAACTCTTAAACAAAGCTATGGAAGATGCGGCATCCAATTCCGTGTTTGGAATGAACGATGCGGCCAATGCATCCTTAAACTTTGCAAGGGCAGGACTTGATGCGGCAGAGGCGGCAAATGCTCTGGCTCCGGCAATGAATCTTGCCGCAGGAGAAGGTGGAGACCTTGATACTGTATCGGCAGGACTTGTCGGCACAATCAATGGATTTGGTGATTCATTTGAAAGTGCAGAACATTATGCAGATGTATTTGCAAATGCTTGTAATAATTCCGCGCTTGATGTAAATAGTCTATCCGATGCAATGAGCATTGCCGCGCCTATATTCAACGCGGCAGGATATTCCGTGGAAGATGCCGCTCTCTATATGGGAGTTATGGCAAACGCAGGAATCGATGCCAATACTGCGGCCACTTCTTTGAAAACTGGTATGGCAAGACTTGTCAAACCGGCAAAAGAAGGTGCCGTGTGGATGGAGAAACTTGGTATCGAGGTCACCAATGCGGATGGATCGATGAAGGATTCTGTCACAATACAGAGTGAACTGCACGATGCATTCTCCACGCTCTCCGAATCGGAACAACTTGCGGCCGCGAGTGCTATATTTGGAAAAAACCAGATGTCAAACTGGTTGGCACTCATCAACACGGCTCCAGAAGAGGTATCCTCATTATCATCTGCACTTGAGACCGAAGGAACAACCGCAGAGATGGCAGATGCTATGATGGGCGGTTTTGGTGGCTCAATCGAAAAGCTGAAATCATCCGTGGATGTTCTGATGACATCTCTTGGTGGACTTATCGCACAGTATCTCACTCCCGTCATCGAAAAGGTGCAGGGTGCAGTTGATGCGTTTATGGATCTGGACGATGAAACAAAAGAACATATTATCAAGATTGCCGGAATCGTTGCCGCGGTTGGGCCTGTGCTTATTATAATAGGAAAAGTTGTAACAGGAATTGGCTCAATCATATCGGTGGCAAGTGGTCTGATTGCGGCCATAGGTGCATTGAATGCTCCCATCGTTCTTATTATTGCAGGACTAACCGCACTTGTTGCGGCCGGAGTATGGGTGTATAAGCATTGGGATGACCTCAAGGAAGGTGCAAAACAACTCGGAGATGTAATCTCCAAAGTCTGGGGAGATATCAAGAAGAATGTCACCGAGGCTTGGGAGAATGTGAAAACCAAGACATCCGAGGCAATGAATAACATCAAGGAAAAGATTGCCAACTCACAGATTGCACAGGCCGCATCAAAAGTATGGGATGCAATGAAGAAAACCGCAAGTGATGCATTCAGCTCAATCAAGAGAGCGTATGACGAACACGGAGGAGGTCTCAAGGGTGCAGTTGCCGCATCTATGGAGGCAATCAAACAGTATTATCAAGCCGGATTCAACTTTATAGACAATCTGACGGGTGGGAAACTCTCCGCGATCAGAGATAAGGTGTCAAATGTATTTTCAAGCATAGTTGACCACGTTAGAAACGCAGTTGACAGAATCAGAAATGCATTCAACTTTGATTGGCATCTGCCTCACATAGAATTGCCACATTTCAGCATATCTGGCAGATTTTCTCTTGATCCTCCAGAAGTACCACATTTCAGCATTGATTGGTACAAGAAGGCAATGAATAGTGCCTATATGCTCAATGGTGCAACGATATTCGGAGCAAGTGGCGGCCATCTTCTTGGTGGAGGAGAGGCAGGATCTGAAATGATTATCGGCACGAACAAGTTGATGCAGATGATAGGACAGGCAAAGGGTGGAAACACATACAACAATCAATTTGTGATAAATGGTGTTGACCGCGATCCACAGGAATTGGCACAGGAAATCTCATATTATCTTGATATGCAACTCCAGAGGACTTCGGAGGTATTCGCGTGAGAAACTATCTGATATTCAATGGCTATAATTCAAAAGATTATGGTGTATATATAAGTGGCCTTAATACTTTTGTCGGTGCAGAGAGGGATGTTGAGGTGGTATCTGTCGCAGGGAGAAATGGTGACCTCACTATCGACAAAGGCAGATTCAAGAATGTTCCCATAACATATCCGGCATTCATATATGACAAGTTTGATATGAATGTATCAGCTTTTAGAGGGATTCTGCTCAACTCAAGAGGATACCAGAGGTTAGAAGATAGTTATCATCCGCACGAATACAGACGCGCAAGATATATGGGGCCGTTTGATCCAGATGTTGTTGATTGGCTCAAGGCAGGAGAGTTTGATATCACTTTTGATTGTGATCCAAGACGATTCCTCAAAAAAGGAGAGGAGTTCATCTCTATCACAACAGGATGCGTGATAAAGAATCAGACCATCTTTGAGGCAAAACCTCTCATCCGTGTATATGGAACAGGCACAATCACCATTAATGGGGTATCTGTTGTGGTTAATACTGCAAATGGATATACAGACCTTGATTGTGAATTGCAGGAGGCTTACAAAGGCACTACAAATTGCAATGGAAACATCACATTGACAAATGGCCTTTTCCCTGTTCTTGCAAGTGGCAATAATACGATAACTTATTCGGGATTCACGCAAGTGGACATTCGACCTAATTGGTGGATTTTATGATACCGATTCTCTTTTCTGAAAATAGCACAGTTTTCACATCAAATGGCATTGGGCGGTTGTCTGATGCCATTTCTTGTGATGTAACAGAGGAGCGCAATGGTCAGTATGAACTCCAGATGGTGTATCCTTCGTCTGGAAAACACTTTGAGGACATCAATCTCCGTGCAATCATAGTGGCAAAGCCATCCACAGGCACAGACAATCAGCCATTCAGAATCTATAACATTTCCAAGCCTATCAATGGCAAAGTCACCATAAATGCACAACACATATCATATGACCTCACAAAGAATGTATGTATGCCATTTAGCGTGAGCGCATCTTCATCTGCGTGTTATCAAGTTTTGCAGAACTTGAAATCGTATGCAGTTGAGACTTGCCCGTTCAACTTCTCCACGGATGTTGTGACAGTTGCATCATACGATCAGAAGGCTCCGGCATCCATCCGCTCACGCTTGGGAGGCACGGAAGGGAGCGTTCTTGACCAATTCCACGGAGAGTATGAGTGGGATGTGTATGATGTTAAGTTCTGGGCGAATAGAGGACAAACCAAGAACATTCCTTTAAGATATGGAAAAAACATCACGGACATCAAACAGGAGGCAGAAATCTCCCAGACTATCACGGGAATTGTTCCGTATTGGATGGACAATGAGGGGAACAACCTTGTGACATTGCCGGAAAAGGTTGTGTATTCACCGAATGCATCTGCGTATTCACAAAAGTTGACAGTTCCGATGGACTTTTCCGCAGATTTTGAGGAACAACCGACAGAGGCAACACTCCGCACACACGCTCAAGCATATGTGAATCAATCGGGGATAGGTGTTCCAAAGGTGAGCATTGATGTCTCATTCGTCAATCTTGCGGATACGGAGGAATACAAGGATCTGATTGCTCTCCAAGAGGTCAATCTGTGTGACACCATTCCTGTTCAGTTTGAGCCTCTGGGAATAGACACCACGGCCAAGATTGTTAAGACCGAGTATGATGTTCTGGCCGAGAAATACAAAAAAATCACAGTTGGCTCACTTCGGTCAAATCTTGCAACGAACATCACCGAACAGAACAACAACATTATGACCACAACAAGCGCAAAGTTTGAGAAAGTGGTGACGGAGATAGATAATGCCACGGCTTGGCTCACATCATCTGGTGGATATGTTGTTGCGGTCAAGAACAATGACGGAAGTTGGAAGGAATTGTTGTTCCTTAATACAAATGATATAGACACGGCCACAAATGTCCTGCGGATCAATGAAAACGGAATCGGATTCTCCTCAAATGGTGTCTCCGGCCCATACACACAAGCTTGGACGCTTGATGGCAGATTGGTCATTGGTGGTACGAATGTTCCATCAATAACTGTCTATGACGATCAAAGCAATATCATATTCCAAGCGGCCGCAACGGGATTGGTCTGGAATGCAGAAAACTCCTCAATGAGCGCAGATGGAACGCTTGACCTTAAAAACGGGGTTATACAAGAGAGCGTTGTTATGGGGAACGGCAAACAAGTTATGACCATCGACATCCACGGGATGAACTTTAGTTACATTGTCAACAATCAAGTCCTCACAAGTAGCTCTTTGACCTTGCGGCTTATCAATGAAGATTATGGCATTGGTATCACAAGTAGTACAAGTGCCGATGTTCACGCTAACAAGGATATATATTTTAATGCAGGGAGGTATCTGTGGATGACCTCTGACACCAAAATGATGATTGAGACACCAGACCTTGTTATGAAGAGACCAAATCTGCCGGATGCCTCTGGATACACAGGCACATTTGCCTTCTATGATTATCAAGGAAGTCTCCGACAAATCGATTTTTACAATGGAGTATGCATTGACACCAATTAAACAAACCAACAAACTTAATTTAATACCAGATGAGCAAATCTTATCAATTCCCGTGAGCCAATATGACACGGGGGATGGAAGGTTACAGTTTGACCTCTATGCAGGAGGAGAACTATATTCTCCATCTGGAATTGTGACCATACAAGGCACAAAACAAAGTGGAACGCACTTTGAACATACTATCTCCGCGAGTGGAAGTCATATCACATCTGATCTGTACTCCGATATGACGAATGAGGCAGGACAAGTGAGAGTGCAAATCGTTGTGACAGAGGGTGACAACAGGACAGGCTCACAAATATTCTTTTTGAGCGTACAGAAGGACGCAGAGGGAGAGTTATGATAACACAATCTTTTGACCTTAATCTTATACCAGAATCCTCACCCGTTGTGGTGCATTGTGACCAATATGATAAGGGAACGGGCAGACTTGTCATCTCATTATATGATGAAAACATTGCCTATTCACCCTCGGGAACGGCCAAGATACAAGGAGTTAAACCCGATGGAAAAGGATTTGAGTATGATGCATCCATAAGTGGCAATGTAGTCACGGCCAACCTTACAGAGCAGATGAGCGCAGTTGCCGGAAGAGTGAGATGCCAGATAGTGGTGACCGAGACAACAGGCAGGACAGGCACGTTTGTATTCATCATTGATGTTCAGCCATCAGCTCTCCCTTTGGATACTGATATATCAGAAAGTGATTATCAGTTCATAGAACAGGCCATTGAGGCGGCCGAGGATGCACAGGAATATTCGGAAGATGCAGAGGCTTGGGCCGTTGGTGAGCGTGGTGGTGTTCCGGTTGGGCCTTCTGATCCGACATATGAGAACAATGCTGAATATTGGTCACAGATTGCCGCCCAATATGCACAGGGTGGATGGCATTATATGGGATCAATACCATTCTCACAACTTCCTACATCTGGAATGGTTGGCGGTGATATGTATAACATCACAGATGATTTTGTGACCGATTCCAGATTCATTGAGGGAGCAGGACATCAATGCTATGCCGGACAAAATGTTTCTTGGGTTGCAAGTGTCTCCAAGTGGGATCTTCCTCTCGTTCCGCGCATTGTTCCAGATATGACCGCATCGACAAAGGGTATCGGCAGACCAGACGGAAAAACAACCGAGGTCTCAAGTGGAGTATTTAACGCGATCGGTGTTTCTATTCCTGCCGAGGTCAACTCTGGGGCCACACAGTACGCATCAAACTGGCTTTACTATGCAGGAACAACCGAGGTCATCACTCCGAGTACAAAGCAAAATTATCGGGCAACATATAATGGCCAGACAAAGCTCTATTATTGGACAGGCTCCGAATATGCTGAACTTGCAGGAGGCGGTGGAGGCGGTGGAGACTATGTTGGTCTCTATGGTATGACCGAGATACAATCATCAGACGGACAGGCAACCACGCTCCTTGACCTTGATGCTTATACAACTGTTGGAAACTATTTTTGCAACGGAAAAGCAAAAATAAAACCTACTATATATGAATATACGGCTCCGACAGTTTCGGGCGCAACTCAAATGACAAGCCCCGAATATACTGGGGCAATCTTTATCCTTTATGTCCGTAGGATGCCGAACAACGACATCATACAAGAACTGTATATCGCGGAAAATCGGCTATACTTTACAAATGAGACCTACTCTGTTTTACGCAGATATAAAAACAGCTCGGGATGGACAAAATGGAGTGCAGAGGCATCAAAGAGCCAACACGGAAAATGGCCATCAATCTCAACATTTAACCTCTTGGATGTTCTCGTCAACAACTTGGCTGACGGGGATGTTTTAACCCGTGTAAATGGGAAATGGTCAAACAAGCCGATAAACAAGGTCACTTCCCTTGCGGTCGACCTCACAGGTTGGACTTCCGACACCACCTCACAGAGTGGCACAACGCTCTACAAAAAGCAGATATCACTCAATCACGTTTACGTTGAAAGCCCGACAGTAGATATCGGCTCAAGCGGTGTGTTGCCGACAGTTGCGCAACAGGAATCATACAACCTATTGCAATATGTCACTTGTGACGATACTGTACCTTGCTTGTATCTGTACGCAAGTGCAATTCCGACTACGGCATTTTATATAAATGTAGAGGGGGTGGATTGATATGGCTGAAAAAATAGCGGGATTAATGAAAGTTTCAGACAATGTGTGGTCTACCGCTGAAACGCTCATTGGAACATATGACGGAAAAAACCATTATCGGAAGATATACAAAGTCACGAACGTTGCCCCAAATGGAACTACAACAATAAACACGGGAATAACAGGGGTTGACCATTTCACAAGAATTGGCGGTATAGGCGTGGAACCTTCGGGGTGGGAAGTGCCTATTCCATACATAAACGGAACGGCGGCATATATCATTATGTGTGATTATGACAACGTGAATAATCGATTCAGAGTTATCCGATATAACCCGAACGGCGCAACAATGACCGTATATTTCACCGCAGAATACACCAAAGTATAAAGGGGGATTAAACAATGCTAAACAAATACAACCTATTAACCAAAACACAGAATATGAGTGGCGGAGAGGAAACAAAGGTTTCATCATACGACACCTACAAACAGGCAGAGAGCGCGTGGCGTGACGCCTTATCAAAAGTAGGTGGAAACCCGCAGACCGCATATATGGTCGCAGAGATTATCGACCCCTATGGTCGTACTATGAACCCTTACACCGTAGACAATACACCCGAACCGCTGTACACCATAATCACAGATATTGACGCAACCGCAGAAGACGGCGTTACCTATTATGTTCTCATTAACGATCAGTATGTCGCAGACACGGGCGTTTCCGTTGGTGACAGGGTATATGGAAAGTATGTAGTTGCTGAATGACCGACACCCTCAAAATCATCTTCACCAACCTCATAATGCTCATAGCGTGGATAGCGTTGGTGATATATTCAGCGGGGTATCCGTTGTAGTTGATGAACGAGTTGACGAATAATTGACGAAAGAATTGACGAGTTGACGAATATGACTTGCAAAGATTGTGCATACTTCAATTCAACAGAACACCTTAAACCCGAATGGATAGGCTCAAACAGATGTGACAAGCACACCACAGACGGATATCAAGAGTATGTCGGAAAAGATAGTGAAGTGTGCGAGGATTTTGTCAGCAAAGACGGAACATACCACAACGGCACAGACCATTGTCCACGATGCGGTAAGCCTGTTTCTCAATGTGGTTTGTGTGACGAGTGCAATTCTTGGGAGAGCGTTTCAAAATAAAGGAGAATATTATGCCTATTTCTAAACAGAATTGCGACTTTGATTACGATATGGTGGCAATCGTGTATGATTATTCAGACAATAAATACCATACGCTTTATTATAGGCGCAAAAAAGTTTTGTGGTGGAATAAACTTGTTCTTGTAAGAGAGAACGTAAACAAATGAATTAAACTTTTGAGCCTTAAAAAGTATAGTTCATTTTCAATAAACGCTGAAAAAAGGTTATTTTTCCGAAATGAATTAAAGTTGGGAGAGTGTGAGTAAATGAAAGATTATTCAGTAGTATTAAAGGAATTTGATATAGACGATATAGGCGATTTTAGTGATGGCTTTCATACATTTAATCAGCTTTATCATCAAAGAGCCGTTTTGTTTGCTACTATTGTAAATCAAAACAGAGATAAATCTTGGAAATCGTGGAAACACGAAGATGGTCAGTATTGTTTTGATAGTAATGGCGAATGGTTTATTGTTGGAGTTGACACGCCCGAGGGCAGTTATACATACCATTATTCAAAAGAGTATTGGGATATGTTTGATTGTTGTGAACTCGATTGTAGTAAGCATTGGGATGGTCATACGGAAGATGATGTAACAAGATTGTTTTCGTTGGTTGGGAAAGCGTGAACAAATGAACACTTGCGTTGTAGACAAACAAACAGGCGAACTACTTGCTTTTATATCTGACAAGAAAGAGTGTATTGAACACGAGAGCGTATCTATCCTTAACTATGGTGAGAACGAGCCTATTTTTGAGGAACGTGACGGAAAGATATATGTCGTGGACAACACTTGGATAACGTACTTCGGGAAAGCGTGAGCAAATGACACTTGAACTAATAGGCGCAATAACATTTCTTTTCCTGCTAATGGGAATGGGAGTTATATCACTCCTCATTATGTGGGTAACAAAATGAATACGATAGACAAGATACTCATAGCGTGTGCAGTAGCGATCATTGTATTTACAGTTACAATGGTCGTTTTATTTTGCATATTTCAGGCTATACCCGATTCACTTGTGGAATGTTTCTACAGCCTGTTTACTGGCGAGATTGTAATAACATTCTTCATATGGTGGATAAAGAAAAAGGCAAACAGAAAGGACAAAGACAATGACAGAGAAATTAAAGAGCCGTAAGTTTTGGATTACAGTTGCCGCAGTTCTGGCATCACTTGGAACAACTGTTGGAGGCATTATCTCCGGCAACGAAACTCTTGCGATAGTTGCATCTATTTGTACTGCATTATCTGCCGCAATTTATGCAGGAGCAGAGGCATATGTTGACGGAAAAGCGGTGGGGATGAGCAAAGATGAGTGAGCAAGAGTATCTGACAGTTGAAGTACATAAGGAGTTCTCCGAGCGGATTGATGCCGAAGAAAAGCGGCAGAACAAGAGACTTGACAAGTTGGAGGATGGTTTTGGCCAATTAGCCAAACTCACTTCTGCTCTGGAAGTTATGGCCAACAATATGGAAAATATGGCAAAGGAACAGGCAAAACAGGGTGAGAGGTTAGAGGTCATAGAATCCAAACCGGCACAGAACTGGGAGAAATTGGTTTGGGCCATCGGTGGGGCCATATTAACTGCGGTGATTGCGTTCATACTCAAGCAGATAGGTATTTGATATGAGATTGGCCCACGCATCCATTGATGAAAATAGGAATATAAGCGGTGGACAGGCAGGGAATCAGACAGGCAAAGAGGTCTGCATCCGCAAATGGTACAACAAGCCGTGGACTATCGTTCTCCGTCATCCAGATCGGCAAGTCAGAGAACGGATTGCGACTATTGCCGAAACCCTTGCATCTCCGCCTTATAACTCCCTTATAGGGTATGACCAAAACCAGAGAAACACGCTCCACAAGGTGGCTCAATCGGTCAAGTACAATATATTGGACTTCATCAATGCACACGAAATGTGTGAGACAGATTGCTCCGCATTTGTGACTTGCGTGTGTTTGTTTGCCGGATTGAAGAAGTTGGAATATGACGGGAATGCTCCTACCACTTCCACAATGAAATCAATCTTTAAGGCCGCAGGATTCAACGTGCTTACAGATCCGAAATATGTGAGCAAGACAGACTATCTCTCAAAAGGAGATATCCTGCTCAAACCAAGCGCACACACGGCCATTGTTCTGGATGATGGTGAGGCATACGGAAACGAATCTGCATACTTCCCCAGATATCACGGGGCCTCTCATTCAATCGCAGATGCTCTCAAGGAGTTGGGAATAGATAACTCCCAGAAGTACAGAGGCAAGATATACGCGGCCAACTTTCCCGACAAGTACACTCGATCATTCGACCAGAATGTCAAGATGCTTGACAGATTGAAAGAGGGGATATTAAAAAGGCCGTAAAGTCATATATGGTCACGAAAATTGACCACTTGAAAGAAGAACCCTATAAAATCAACGCATATAGCGTGTGGGGTGTATAGTTCAAGTCTTGTCACTCCGATTATTCAAGAAAACCCGTATTTATGCGAGAAACCG
>ODAI013619784.1_pt1 | contig 30300 bp, 24 predicted proteins | sample 1539321 | NCBI WGS metagenome assembly ODAI01 (sample SAMN02144231, study PRJEB22623) | gut metagenome | biome: sheep rumen | host: Ovis aries | place: New Zealand
ATCTGATTCAGAACCGAGCTCTCGAATACAACAGTCTTTTCACGGTGCATGAGAAGGGTCCGCTTACAGCCATTGCGGAGAATTCGGGCAAGTGGACCGCCATTGATTGCCGGGCGGCCGGATTAATCGAGCAAGCCAAACAGGTTGCCCGGGACTCGGGGGGGGCCTTTGATCCCACGATCGGACCGGTGGTCAATGTCTGGAAAATCGGCTTTGGCGGCAATGCGGAGCCCCCGGCAGGGCAGATCAAGGCGGCCGCATCGCTTGTCGACTGGAAGAAAATTGAAACGGATCTCACGCCGAGGGCATGCCGGGTGAGAATCGGGCCGGGACAGAGTCTGGATCTTGGCGGTATTGCCAAGGGCTGGATCGGGACGGAACTCGCCAAGGAACTTGAAAAGTCCGGCGCTGTGAGCGCAATGATTGACCTGGGCGGGAACATCGCCCTTCACGGGCCCTCGCCTAAGGGGCGGGACTGGATGATTGGAATTCAGGTGCCCGAGGCCGAGCGGGGCGAAGCCTTTGCCGCGGTGCGTGCAAGGGGCGAATCGGTCATCACCTCGGGCGACTATGAGCGATTCATCGCCGCGGATGGCAAGGTGTTCGGACATATTCTTTCCGCCGAGACGGGCCGCCCGGTGCCGATGACGATGAGTTCGGTGACGGTTGTGGATCCCGATGGCGCAAAAGCCGATGCCTGGTGTACGGCGTTCTTTGCCATGGGGCTGGACAAGACGCTCGAATACATGAGGACGCACCCGCAGATGCGCGTGCTGGTTCTCGGAGCGGACAAGAAGACGGTTTGGGTCAGCGAGTCGCTCGCCGCGCGGGTGACGCTGATCGATGATCTCAAGATGAATGTGGTCAGGGCGCAAAAGCCTGACCTTAGCGAGGGCAAAAACTGATGACGACAACGACGCCGCGTACGATCCGCGAAATGATCGAGCCGGAGATTCTCAAGCGGGGAGGCTGGGTCAATACCCATGCGCACGCCGACCGGGCTTTTACGCTTTCGCCGGAAATTCTGGAAATGCGCCGCACCATGACGCTTCAGCAGAAGTGGGATGCGCTTGACCGGCTGAAGAGGGAATCGACCGAAGAGGTCTTCTATTCGCGCTTTTGCCAGTTCTTTGAACTCATGATCTCGCAGGGGTGCCGCGCCTGCGCAACCTTCGTCGACATTGATCCGCAGACCGAGGACCGGGCCATCCGCGCCGGCATCCGCGCCCGGGAGCACTACAAGGATGACATCACGGTGAAGTTTGCCAACCAGACCCTGAAGGGCGTGATCGACCCGGAGGCGCGGCACTGGTTTGACATCGGCAGCCAGATGGTCGACATCATCGGCGGCCTGCCCAAGCGCGACGAGCGGGATTTCGGCCGTGCGGCCGATGCCTTTGACATCCTCATCGGGACGGCAAAGGAGCAGGGCAAGATGGTGCACTGCCACGTGGATCAGTTCAACATGTCGAGCGAATACGAGACCGAGATGCTCGCGAGAAAGACGATCGAGCACGGCATGCAGGGCAGGGTGGTTGCCATCCACAGCATTTCCGTCGGCGCACATTCGAAGATGTATCGCCAGCGCCTCTATGAGCTTCTCAAGCGGGCTGACATGCCTGTCGTCTGCTGCCCCACGGCCTGGATCGATACTGCGCGCAGCGAGTCGATCGGGCCGATGCACAACTCGATGACTCCGGTTGACGAGCTGGTGCCTGCAGGCATCACGGTTGCGCTCGGAACGGACAACGTGTGCGACGCAATGGTTCCCTGGAGCGCGGGCGACATGTGGCATGAGCTGCAGCTCCTGGCAACGGGCTGCCGGTTCGACGTGTTTGAGGAACTCGTAAAAATTGCAACAGAGAACGGCCGCAAGGTTCTCGGTATCGACTAGGAGGCGCAGAAGATGGTCACAAAGTTCAAGCCCAGCTACACGAGCAGCATTGCTGAAGACATCATGGCCCAGCGCCTGCTTGACGCTCAGGCCGTCGAGTTTCTCAAGGACGCGCCGATGCGCCTGAAGTCCGGGCTCATCTCCCCGGTCTACGTGGACAACCGAAAGCTCTTTTCTCACCCCGAGTGCTGGGTTGACGTGATCGAGACCATGGCAAGCCGCGTCGAAGAATACGACCTGCAGTTCGACATGATCGCGGGCGTTGAGGCTGCGGGTTCGATGCATGCGGCGGCGCTCGCCTACCGTCTGCAGGCGCCTGCGCTCATGGTTCGCCAGAGAGCCAAGACCTACGGCGACAAAAGCCGCATTGAAGGGGCTTCCTGCAAGGGACGCAACGTGCTGCTGCTGGAAGACCACATCTCGACCGGGCTCTCCTGCCTTGATGCCATCAGCGCGCTGCGCGACGAGGGCGCGACGGTGACTCAGGTGATGTCGATCACCAACTACGCAATTCCGGAGACCGAAAGGCTCTTTGAGGAGCGCGGCATCTCGACCTATGAGGTGATCGCCTTCCGCAAGGTGGTGGAGAAGGCCGAGCAGATCGGCCTCATTGATGCGAAGAACAAGAAGCTCGTACTTGAGTGGCTGCGCACGCCCTGGACCTGGGCGGCGATGCACGGGCTCGTCGCCGAGGCGCACGAAAACTGATTTGAGGTGCTTGCCCGGCGTGCCTTCGGCAGCAAGTCGGGCCGCACTCAGTGCTCTTTGCCGTCAATGAGATCGATGGCCTTGAGAATGTCGGACGGGGTTCGGGCGTAAAAATCCGAGCCCCATTTCTTCAGGTCCTTGCCGCCGCCCGTATAGCCCCAGCAGGCTGCCGCAACGGGCAGTCCCGCCGCGTGCGCAGCCATCGTGTCGCGGGCGTCATCGCCGACGTACAGCGTGTCCTCGGGAGCAAAGCCGCAGGTGCGCATCGCGAGTTGCAGCGAGAGCGGCTCGGGCTTCGGTTTCTCAACCATGTCGCCTCCGACAAGGCATTTCATGGTCTCCGCAAATCCTGCTGCCTCGCAGACCGGGCGCGCGAGCGTGCTGAACTTGTTGGTAACGACGCCCCAGCTGATGCCCCGGTCGGAAAAAGCCCGGATCATGTCGTAAATGCCGGGAAAGACGGTGAGATGATCGGTGAGGTGTGCCGCATAATGCGTGAGAAACTCGGCTTTGACCCGCTCGAAACTGGGGGCGTCAGGCGCAATGCGCAGCGCCGCCCAGATGAGCCCTCGCGCGCCCGAGCCGCACACTTCCCTGAGCGCCCGGTAGGGCAGAAGCGGCAGACCGCGCCTGCGGCGCAGTTCATTTGCCGAGGCGGCAAGATCGGGCGCGCTGTCCACGAGCGTGCCGTCCAGGTCAAAGAGCACGAGCCGAATGCGTCCCATCGCGAGTGTCTCCCAAAGGGATTAGGAAAGCGCAGCCTTCTTGGTCACGCGCCGCGTTTTGCTTTTGGCGTTGATCTTGCGCTGGCCGTGCTTGCCGGTCAGCTTTTTCTTGGCCGGGGCCTTGCGCGCAGCGCCCTTGGCGTCTTCCTTTGAGGCCGGGCGGCGGGCGCCCTTTGCTCCGGGATCGCGCGAGGGGGCGTTCCGAAGCAGATCCTCGGCGCGCTCCTTTTCCTTCTCGGCCTTTTCGCTCGGGCGGAACATGACAAGCATCTTGCCGATCATTTGAATGCGGGCCGCATTCAGGTTTTCTGCAATGGTGTGGTACATTTCCACTCTTTCCTCCCGATCGTCAGAAGGAACGTGGATCTTAATGAGGCCGTGGTCATCGAGAGCCCGGTCGATCTCCTTCAGAACCGCGTCGGTCAGCCCCTGCGAGCCAAGCAGCACGGTGACGGGGAGGTGGTGCGCTTCGGCTCGCAGTTCAAGCCGCTGGGCGCGCTCTAAAATCAGTTCAGTCATTATTGTTCTCAGAACTCAATTAATTCAAACAAGAGGCGACATTTTAGCCGTATGCCGAAGTCATTGAAAAAGCTGCGATCGAATCAGGCGTGGATCCAGCGCCACATCAACGATCCGTTTGTGAAGAAAAGCCGCCAGGAAGGCTATCGCGCAAGAAGCGTCTACAAGCTGACGGAGCTCGATGACCGGGAGCACCTGTTCAAGCCCGGGATGACCGTGGTGGATCTGGGGAGCGCGCCCGGCAGCTGGACGCAGATCGTGCGCGAGCGCCTGAGCAATCCCGACGGAACGCTCAACGGGCGCATCATCGCCATGGACATTCTGCCCATGGATCCGATCAAGGATGTCATTTTTCTCCAGGGTGACTTCCGGGAGCGGGAGATCGCCGACAAGCTCGCCGAGCTTCTCGCTGGCGGCAAGGTCGACGTGGTGATCAGCGACATGGCGCCGAACCTGTCGGGCGTTGCAATGGTGGATGCGGGAGCAAGCATCTACCTGAATGAGCTCGCGCTTGAGTTCGCAAAGGAACACCTCAAGGACTCGGGCGTCTTTGTCACCAAGTCCTTTCAGGGATCGGGCTACTCGCAGTTCATTGAGGCGTGCAAGAAGGTGTTCAAGTCCGTCGCTCAGAGAAAGCCCGAAGCTTCCCGCAGCACGAGCCCCGAGATGTACGTGGTCGGCCGCGGGCTGCGGCGCTGAAACACATTGCAAAACAATCGTTGGGCTTGCTGAGGATTTTCCGGATACTTCGATGTAGATTAACACCCTTGGATTCAAGCCAAAAATATCAGGAAGGAAAGAGCTTTGGATAACAGAAACAAGATGATAAGCAAGATTGCGGTCTGGGTCTTGATCGCATTCGTTCTCTTTACGGTGTTCCGCCAGTTCGACACGACGGCAACGGAAACCCTGCCCGCCGACCAGATCAGTTACACGCAGTTCATGCAGGACGCCAAGGCCGGCAAGATCAGCCGTGTGGACGTGCAGGGCCGGCAGCTCACGGTCACCCCCAAGAGCGGCTCAAAGTATTCGATCACGAGCCCCGGGGATCTCTGGATGGTTGATGACCTCAGAAAGAATGACGTGCAGGTGTTCGGCAAGCCTGAAGAGGAGCCCTCGTTCCTGCAGACCATTCTCGTGAGCTGGTTCCCGATGCTCCTGCTCGTTGGCGTGTGGGTGTTCTTCATGCGACAGATGCAGGGCGGCAAGGGCGGCGCGTTCTCCTTTGGCAAGAGCAAGGCAAGAATGCTCGACGACAGCGCGAACAAGGTGCGCTTTGCCGATGTGGCCGGGTGTGATGAAGCCAAGGAAGAGGTGCAGGAAGTTGTCGACTTTCTGCGGGATCCGACCAAGTTCCAGCGGCTTGGCGGCCACATTCCGCGCGGTATCCTCTTGGTCGGGTCGCCTGGCACCGGCAAGACGCTGCTCGCAAAGGCGATCGCGGGCGAGGCCGGCGTGCCCTTCTTCTCCATTTCCGGCTCGGACTTTGTCGAGATGTTCGTGGGCGTTGGCGCGGCGCGTGTGCGCGATATGTTTGAGAACGCCAAGAAGAGCGCTCCCTGCATCATCTTCATTGACGAAATCGATGCCGTGGGCCGCCAGAGAGGCGCAGGCCTTGGCGGCGGCAATGACGAGCGCGAGCAGACGCTCAACCAGATGCTCGTTGAAATGGACGGTTTTGAGACCGGCACCAATGTCATCGTGATTGCGGCGACGAACAGGCCCGATGTGCTCGATCCGGCCCTGATGCGTCCGGGACGCTTTGACCGCCAGGTGGTGGTGCCGCTGCCCGACATCCGCGGCCGTGAGCAGATCCTTGGCGTGCACATGAAGAAGGTGCCTGTTGGGGCCGACATCAAGATCGACGTGATCGCCCGCGGCACGCCGGGCTTTTCCGGCGCGGATCTCGCAAACCTCGTGAACGAGGCGGCGCTTTTTGCCGCGCGGCGCAATGCGCGCGTTGTGGAGATGATCGACTTTGAAATGGCCAAGGACAAGATCATGATGGGCGCCGAGCGCAGATCCATGGTGATGACCGAGGATGAGCGCAGGAACACCGCCTACCACGAGTCCGGCCATGCGCTTGTCGCCAAGCTCCTGCCCAAGTCCGATCCCGTGCACAAGGTCACGATCATTCCGCGCGGGCGCGCTTTGGGCGTCACGATGCAGCTGCCCGAGGAGGACCGCTACGCATACGACAAGCAGTACATGCTCACCCGCGTTGCGATTCTCTTTGGCGGTCGCATCGCCGAGGAGATCTTCATGCACCAGATGACCACGGGCGCGAGCAACGACTTCGAGCGCGCGACGCAGATGGTGCGGGACATGGTCACGCGCTACGGCATGAGCGAAAAGATGGGCGTGATGGTGTACGCGGAAAACGAGGGCGAGGTGTTCCTCGGACGGTCGGTTACGAAGACCACGCATATTTCCGAAAAGACCATGCAGGAGATCGACGCGGAAATCCGCCGCATCCTCGAAGAGCAGTATGCAAGGGCAAGGAAGCTCATCGAGGACAACCGCGACAAGATGGAGGCGATGGCGCAGGCGCTCCTGAAGTGGGAGACCATCGATGCCGAGCAGATCGACGACATCATGGCAGGAAAGGAACCCCGCGAACCCAAGCCCTCGGATGCAGTGCCGCAGCAGAGCGCTGCAGTGGCAGAGAAGAAGGAAGGGGCATCCGCCGCCCAGGCAGAAAAGCCCGAGGAGCCGTCCGGACAATCCGCTCAGGCTGAGCCAGCGCAAACTCCTGCGGCGGCTCCTGCTCCCAAGGCCGATGAGGCAAAGCGGGACGAGGATTCCGCGCAGTAGGAGAGGCGTGCATGACGGCCCGTTTTTGGCAGGTGAGGGGCAGGCGGCTCAGTCTGGCTGAGCCGCTTGTCATGGGCATTCTCAACGTCACGCCCGATTCGTTTTCCGACGGCGGCCGCTTCGTGGATGCGGACAAGGCCGTGAAGCATGCGATTGCGATGGTGAAGGACGGAGCCGACATCATCGATGTCGGCGGAGAGTCCACGCGCCCGGGCGCGGCACCCGTGCCTGAAGACGCGGAGCTCGCCCGCGTGATTCCCGTTGTCAAGCGCCTGGCACGCCGCGGCATCGTGGTGTCCGTCGACACGAGCAGCCCGCGGGTCATGCGCGAGGCTCTGGATTGCGGCGCCGCCATCATCAACGATGTCCGCTCGTTCACTCGCCCGGGGGCGCTTCGGGCCGTAGCGGGTACTGGCGCCGGCGTTGTCATCATGCACATGCAGGGCGATCCCCGAACCATGCAGAACGATCCGCGCTATGACGATGTCACTGCGGAAGTTCTGGCGTTTCTTGCCGTGCAGGACGCACGTCTTTTGTCGGCCGGAATCCCCGAGGAGTGCATCTGCTGGGATCCGGGTTTTGGCTTTGCCAAGAATGTCGAGCATAACTTCAGGCTTCTGGCGGACACCGAGAAGCTTGCCTCCTATGACCGGCCTGTTCTCGTGGGCCTTTCGCGGAAATCCTCGATTGGCATCGTGACCGGCATCAAGAAGCCCGAGGAGCGTGTGCACGGGTCGGTCGCCGCGCATCTGCTCGCAGTACTCAAAGGCGCTTCCGTGCTGCGCGTTCACGATGTCCGTGCAATGCGCAGCGCACTGGATGTCCTGAAGGCGATGCGGCAGGCCAAGGGCTGAGCCGTGATGCGGGCAGCCAGAGTATTTCGCGCGTTTCGGGCGGCTTTTCCGCGCACGCTTCCCGTCTTTGCTGGATACTGGTTTCTCGGCATGGCCTATGGCGTGTTTGCCCATGCGGCCGGGTTTTCCGCCTGGTACCCGGTCGCAATGGCGGTTTGCATCTACGGCGGCTCGCTCGAATTTCTGGCGATCACGATGCTTGCCGCCCCATTTGCTCCGGTTCAGACCTTTCTTGTCGCGCTGATGGTGCAGGCAAGACATCTTTTCTATGGCATTCCTCTGCTCTCCCGGTACGAAGGGCTCGGCTGGAAAAAGCCGCTTCTCGTGTTCTGGCTCTCCGACGAGACATTTGCGGTCAATGTATCGGCCAGGGTGCCGGAGGGGATTGACCGCGGCTGGTTCTATCTGTGGGTGTCGGGGCTCGATTGGTTCTACTGGGTGAGCGGGACGGCAACGGGTGCGGTGTTCGGCGCTCTGGTGCAGTTTGACGCCACGGGACTCGAATTCGTCATGACGGCAATGTTCGTGGTCATTTTTCTCGAGCAATGGCTCTCGGAGCGTGCCCACTGGACGGCGCTCGTGGGATTTGCCGCTTCCGTGGGATGCCTGCTGGTATTCGGCCGCGACTTTTTTCTCGTCCCGACGCTTTGCTTGATGCTGGTCGCTTTGACTGCGCTGCGCAGGCCGCTTGAGCCGGGCCTTGCCGCGGGGAGAGAAAAATGACGCTGACCGAGCAGATCGCCACCATCGCGCTTTGCGTCGCCGCGACGATGCTGACGCGATTTCTGCCGTTCGTGCTTTTTTCGGAACGGCGCAACACCCCGGCGTTTGTGCAGTACCTGGGACGAGCACTGCCCTCGGCCATTTTTGCGATGCTTGTCGTGTATTGCCTGAAGGACGTGGATCTGACGTCGGGCTGGCGGGGGCTGCCGGAGGCTTTGGGCATTGCCGCCACGATCCTGCTGCATCTTGCTTCCCGGCGCAACATGCTGGTGTCGATCGGAGGAGGCACGGTGTTCTACATGCTGCTCGTACAGCATTTCTGTCTTTAGCTGCTCCGCCTCTCGTGTACAATTCGCATTTCTTTTCAACGCTTTTTTAGGAAGCAGGCTGCTTCGGCTTGTTCAGCCGTCTGTAGCCGGCAGGAAAACAATATGACGCATATTGCTGAGCTCGTCGCCCGCAATCGGGTGCAGATCGGTTGGCTCTCGATCATTCTTTTCATTCTGACGATTCCTCTTGGCAACTGGGTGGTGATGAACGTCGGGTATGTCTGCCCCGAGGGCGGTCCGTGCCTCGTGCCCGTGTGGCCGGGGATCATGTCTCCGTCGGGCGTTCTGATTGCCGGCATCGCCCTGGTGCTGCGCGACGCAGTGCACCACTTCATGGGCGGCAAGTGGGCCGTCTATGCCATTTTTGCCGGCGCAGTCGTCTCCGGGCTCGTTTCCGACCTGAATCTCATCGTTGCCTCGACGTGCGCGTTCGTATTCTCCGAACTCGCCGACTTTGCCGTATACGCACCGATGAGAAAGCGGTTTCCGGCCTGGGCCGTCATCGCCTCGGGCCTGGTTGGCTCGGTTGTCGATTCGTGCATCTTCCTCTCGCTTGCCTTCGGTTCGCTCGAGTTTGTTCTGGGGCAGGTGATCGGCAAGGTCTGGGTCAGCCTCATTGTTGGACTGCTGATCGCGGTTTCACACAGAATCCAGTCCCGCATGGTGCCGGCAAGGCAGGCATAGGACCTCGCCGGCGCGGCAAGGCTGGCTTAAGGCGGTATGATCACAATGCCGCCAACAAGAACGATCAGGACCCCACGCTGATGACTAATCCTAGAACAGCTCTGCTGCTAGTCAATACAGGCTCGCCGGCCGCACCGACGCCGAACGCCGTCAAAAAATACCTTACGGAGTTCCTGAGCGATCGGCGCGTTGTGGATCTTCCGCCCTGGCTCTGGCAGCCCATCTTGCGGTGCCACATTCTGCCGCGCCGCAGCAAGGCCTCCGCAGCGCGCTACGGGAAGGTCTGGACCAGAGATGGTTCGCCCCTCGTGAGCAATACCGCGCGTATCGCCGAGCGGCTCCAGGAGATGCTCGGCTATTCCCTGAGTGTGCGCTGGGCGATGTGCTACGGGACGAGCCGGATTGATGAAGTCCTGCCGGAGATTCTTGCCGAGAGGCCTGACCGGCTCGTGGTGCTTCCGCTTTTTCCCCAGTACGCGACGCAGACCACTGAAGCTGTTTTCGATGCGGTGAGCCGCGTGACGGGGACGCTCTCCGCGCCCGTCAGGGAAATCCGCATCAAGGACTATTTCGAGCACCCCGCATACATCAGGGCCGTGGCCGCTCGGGTGCGGGCACACTGGGCGGCAGTCGGGGAGTTGCTCCCCGGAGATCACCTGCTCGTCAGCCTGCACAGCATTCCGCTCGATTCCGTCAAGAAAGGCTCGCCCTACGAAAGCCAGTGCCGCCGTACGGCCGAGCTCCTTGCTGCGGAACTCGGGCTTGATGACACGCAGTGGACGCTTGCCTTCCAGTCAAAATTCGGTCACGCCAAGTGGCTTGAGCCCACGGCGGTCGAGGCCGCTGAGAGGCTTGCCGTCGCGGGTGTGCGGCGGCTTGATGTGGTCTGCCCCGGGTTTGCCGCCGATTGCCTTGAGACGATCGAAGAGATCGGAATCGATCTGAAGGAAACGTTTTTGCAGGCGGGCGGCGGAGCTTTCCACTGCATCCCCGCAACGAACGATCTGCCTGAGGCGATCAAGGCTTATGCCGAAATCGTGGACGATCATCTTGCCGCGGATGCGGCGCAGGCTTGAAAAATCGCCTTGCCGCCCCCATATAAGGAGGCACTAGCAACATATTCTTTTGCGGAGCATGCGCAGAATGTCGGATAACGAACACAAAGACGAAGAACTCAGCCCGGCTGAGGAACTGAAGAAGGCCGCCGAGCAGGCCGACCTGGCCGAGGAGGCGGAGGAAGCGGCGGCAGAGGGCGCTGGCGAGGGCGGCGAGCCCGAGGCCTTCGATCCGGAGATGGCGGTTGCCCTTCAGGAGGCGCAGGCCAAGGCCGCCGAATCCTACGACCTCTACGTGCGCGCTTGCGCCGAGATGGAAAACATTCGCAGGCGCTGCGCCGAGGATGTGGTCAAGGCGCAGAAGTTCGGGGTCGAGAAGTTCGCCAAGAACCTGCTGCCCGTTGTGGACAGCCTTGAGAAGGCGCTTGAATCCGCGAAGGATGAGACGGGCCCCCTCAAGGAAGGCATGGAGGTGACCTACAAGCAGCTCATCCATGCGCTCGATCTGAGCGGGATGACCCCGATCAATGCCAAGGGCGAGAAATTCGACCCTGCAGTCCACCAGGCGATCGTCATGGTGCCTGCCGCCGAAGGCCAGCTCCCCGGAACGGTTGCCGCCGTGTTCCAGACCGGCTGGAAGATCCACGAGCGCGTGCTACGCCCTGCCATGGTGAGCGTGGTGCAAGGCTGATTTCCTGCCAATTGAAACAAATTGCGAATTTTTTGGACGCCCCGTTGAATTTTCACGGGGCGTCCCCATATAGGGGTTATGAGCCGGTGGGGCGAAGCAGAACTGCAGCCTGCCGGTGAAGGGTTTAACAACAAAGAGGCGGGGCCGCGCAGGTTCCGCCGGCATTAGAGGATTTGAGAAACATGTCTAAGATCATCGGCATTGACCTCGGCACGACGAACTCGGCAGTTGCCATCATGGAAGGCGACAAGGTGCGCGTGATCGAGAACTCCGAAGGCGCCCGCACGACGCCTTCCATCGTTGCATACATGGATAACGGCGAGATCCTTTGCGGCGCCACCGCAAAGCGTCAGGCCATCACCAACCCGAAGAACACGCTGTTTGCCGTGAAGCGCCTGATCGGCCGCCGCTACGAGGATGCGGAGGTTCAGAAGGATGTCTCTCACGTGCCCTTCAAGATTGTCCGCGCCGACAACGGCGACGCCTGGGTTCAGGTTCAGGACAGCAAGAAGCTTGCTCCGCAGCAGGTTTCCGCTGAAGTGCTGCGCAAGATGAAGAAGACCGCCGAGGACTACCTTGGCGAGTCTGTGACCGAAGCCGTGATCACGGTTCCGGCCTACTTCAACGACAGCCAGCGCCAGGCAACCAAGGATGCCGGCCGCATCGCGGGCCTCGAGGTGAAGCGCATCATCAACGAGCCGACGGCGGCAGCCCTTGCTTTCGGTCTTGACAAGGCTGGCTCTTCTGACCGCAAGATTGCCGTGTACGACCTTGGCGGCGGCACGTTCGATATCTCCGTGATCGACATTGCCAACGTTGACGGCGACAAGCAGTTCGAAGTGCTCTCCACGAACGGCGACACGTTCCTGGGCGGCGAGGACTTCGACCAGAGGCTTGTGGACTACCTCATCGATGAGTTCCGCAAGGACACGGGCGCTGACCTCAGCAAGGACGTGCTTGCACTGCAGCGTCTGAAGGATGCGGCTGAAAAGGCCAAGATCGAGCTGTCCAACCGCCAGCAGACCGAAATCAATCTGCCGTACATCACGGCTGATGCGACCGGCCCCAAGCACATGAACATCACGATTACCCGCGCCAAGTTCGAGAGCCTCGTCGAGGATCTCGTGCAGCGCACGATCGAACCCTGCCGCAAGGCGCTTTCCGATGCCGGCGCGAGCACCTCGGACATCTCCGACGTGATTCTCGTGGGCGGCATGAGCCGCATGCCCCGCGTGCAGGAAGTTGTTCGCGAGTTCTTCGGCAAGGAGCCGCGCAAGGACGTGAACCCGGACGAGGCCGTCGCCATCGGCGCCGCCATTCAGGGCTCCGTGCTCACGGGCGACCGCAAGGACGTTCTGCTGCTTGACGTGACGCCGCTTACGCTCGGCATCGAGACGCTCGGCGGCGTGATGACCCCGATGATCAAGCGCAACACCACGATCCCCACCAAGCACGCCCAGGTGTTCTCGACCGCCGAGGACAACCAGCCTGCCGTGACGATCAAGGTCTATCAGGGCGAGCGCCAGATGGCTGCTTCCAACAAGCTCCTTGGCGAGTTCAACCTTGAAGGCATTCCGCCCTCTCCGCGCGGCCTGCCGCAGATCGAGGTGACGTTCGACATCGACGCCAACGGCATCCTGCATGTGGGCGCCAAGGACAAGGCGACCGGCAAGGAAAACAACATCACCATCAAGGCGAGCTCGGGCCTGTCCGAGGACGAGATCAACCGCATGGTGCGTGATGCCGAAGCCAACAAGGCCGAGGACCAGAAGCGCTTTGAGCTTGCTCAGGCACGCAACCAGGCCGACGCCGCCGTCAACCAGGTCCAGAAGACCATGAAGGATCTGGGCGACAAGGTTGAGAGCGCCGACCGCGCTGCCTGCGAGTCCGCGATCAAGGAGGTCGAGGAGGCTGTGCGCGGCGAAGACAAGGCCGTGATCGACAAGAAGGTCGAGGCTCTGATGGCTGCGGCCCAGAAGATCGGCGAGAAGCTCAACAAGGCGGCTGCCGAGGCCGGACAGGCTCAGCAGCAGGCTGCGGGGCAGGCCGGAGCCGGCCAGCAGGCATCTTCCGGCAAGACCGCCGACGATGATGTCGTTGACGCCGACTACAAGGAAGTCAAGCACTAACCGCGAGCGGTATCGGAGTAGGGCGGCCGATGGACGGCCGCCCGCTCTCGGGGGATTCAGGGGTCGCGCAGCTTCAAGGAAAGCTCCCGGCCCTGTTGCTGTTTTATTGGGTTGTTCACAATGGCTGATCTAGATTATTACGAGGTACTGGGACTGCAGCGCGGTGCCAGCGAGGATGAGATCAAGAAGGCGTACCGTCGCCTGGCGATGAAATACCATCCCGATCGCAATAACGGGAACAAGGAAGCCGAAGAGAAGTTCAAGCAGGTCGGCGAGGCCTATGCGATTCTTTCCGATCCGCAAAAGCGTGCCGCCTACGACCGCTACGGCAAGGCCGGCGTCGATCCGAGCGCGGCTGGCGCCGGCGGATTCGGCGGTTTCGGCGGCTTTGGCGAAGGCATGGGCGGCTTTGAGAATTTCTCCGACATCTTCGGGGAGATTTTCGGTGGCGCAGCCCGGGGCGGCCGTCGCGGACCGCAGGTGTTCCGCGGCGCCGACGTGAGCTATTCGCTTGAGATCACGCTTGAGCAGGCCGTGAACGGCGCCAAGACCGACATCCGGGTTCCCGTCTGGGATGAGTGCAAGACGTGCCACGGCACGGGCTGCAAGCCCGGCACGGGCAAGAAGACCTGTCCGCACTGCCGCGGCACCGGCACGATCAACATGAGCAACGGGTTCCTGCAGGTGCAGCAGACCTGCCCGCACTGCCAGGGAACGGGCGAGATCATTTCCGATCCGTGCCCCGAGTGCCGGGGAACCGGGCGCACGCGCTCCACGAAGACGCTCGAGATCGATATTCCGCGCGGCATCGCCAACGGCCAGCGCATCCGCTTGTCCGGCAAGGGCGAGCCGGGGCGCAACGGCGGGCCCTCGGGCGACCTCTACGTGCAGATCATCATCAAGGAGCACGACATCTTCGAGCGCGAGGGGGACGACCTGCATGAGGATCTGCCGCTTTCCTTTGCGACGGCCGCTCTGGGCGGAGAGGTTTCCGTGCCCACGATGGACACCGAGACCCGGATCACCATCCCCGAGGGGACGCAATCCGGCAAGGTGCTTCGGCTTCGCGGCAAGGGCGTGCCCAACCTGCGCACGGGGCAGAAGGGCGATCTGTATGTTCATGTGTATGTCGAGACCCCGGTCAACCTGTCCGCGAAGCAAAAGAAGCTTCTCAAGGAGTTCGACGAAACCTTGCAGGAGAATGCTGGCAAGCATTCGCCCCGCAACCAGGGCTTCTTGGACAAGATGAAGAGGTTCTTCGAGTCCTGAGCCTGCTCACCGCTTCCGTGCGTCTTTTCTTCCGCTGCGGCACTCCTTGCTGTGGCGGAATTTCTTATCTGCCTTCTGCACGCGGATTGCCAGTCCGGAGAATGCACCGGAACGGTGCGCAATGCTCTAAAATCAAACAACTTTCTGTCCGCTCTCTTCCGGGAGCCCGATCCGGGCGGGATCCTGAATCTGGCACGGGTTTTGCATTTTCTCGGACAAGAGGAAAAAGGCGCAAGGCCTTTTTTGAGGACAACCCAAAAAATCCGCACCAAGGAGAATGACATGACGTCACCAGCAGATGTAGTCCAGATGATTCGCGATAACGATGTGAAGTTCGTTGACTATCGTTTGACCGATACGCTCGGCAAGGAGCACCACGTCACGGTGCCCGCGAGCCGTTGCACGGAGGATACGTTTGAGGACGGTCACCCCTTTGACGGCTCTTCGATGAAGGGCTGGAAGGGCATCGAGGCTTCCGACATGATTCTGATGCCCGATCCCGAGACCGCGCACATGGATCCGTTCCGCGAGCAGAACACGCTGATCTTGACGTGCGACGTGGTCGAGCCGGATACGGGCAAGGGCTACGCGCGTGATCCGCGCTCGATCGCCAAGCGCGCCGAGGCGTACCTCAAGAGCACGGGCATTGGCGATCAGGCGTTTTTCGGTCCGGAACCGGAGTTCTTCATTTTCGACGGCATCACGTTCTCGACCGAGCCGCAGAACTCGTTCTACAAGATTTTCTCCGAAGAGGCGCCCTGGTCCTCGAAGATCGAGTACGAGGGCGGCAACCTCGGGCATCGCCCCAACTGGAAGGGCGGCTACTTCCCGGTTCCGCCGGTTGACAGCCTCACTGACATCCGTGCCGAGATGGTCACGCTGCTCGAGCAGCAGGGCGTGCCGACCGAACTGCATCACCACGAGGTGGGGGCGGCCGGCCAGTGCGAAATCGGAACGCGCTTTTCCACGCTCACGACCCGCGCCGACTGGAATCAGATCCTGAAGTACACCGTCTGGAACGTGGCTGCGGCCTACGGCAAGACGGCAACGTTCATGGCAAAGCCCATGCCCGGAGACAACGGCTCGGGCATGCACGTGAACCAGTCAATCTGGAAGGACGGCAAGAACATGTTCGCGGGCAACGGTTACGCAGGGCTTTCCGATCTTGCCCTGTACTACATCGGCGGCATCATCAAGCACGCCCGGGCGCTCAACGCCATTACCAACCCGACGACGAATTCCTACAAGCGTCTCGTGCCGGGCTTTGAAGCGCCGGTGAAGCTTGCCTATTCGGCCTGCAACCGCTCGGCCTCCCTGCGCATTCCGCATGTGCCGGGCGTGAAGGCGAGACGCGTCGAGGTGCGTTTCCCCGATCCGCTTGCCAATCCGTACCTTGCGTTTGCCGCACTGCTCATGGCAGGCCTCGACGGAATTCAGAACAGGATCCATCCGGGCGACCCGGCTGACAAGAACCTGTACGATCTGCCGCCCGAAGAGAACGCCAAGATTCCGACGGTCTGCAGCAGCCTCGGACAGGCACTCGACTACCTCGAGAAGGATCATGAGTTCCTGACCCGCGGCGGCGTGTTCTCCGAGGACATGCTCGAGGGCTACATCGCCGTGAAGCGCGCCGAAGTGCAGCACTATCGCATGCAGGTGCAGCCCGTCGAGTTCGAGATGTACTACGCCGGATAGCGATGCCCCGCAAGGCCGAGAAAGACGCCGTGCTGCGGCAGTCTCCGCAGCACGCCAGGCATTCCGGCGACGGGTTCTGGATCGCAGCCGAGGCGCTTGCCACGGCTGTGATTCTTGTCGATGGCAGGGCGCGGATCATCCGCTGCAATTCTGCCGCGGAGATGCTTTTCGGCCTGTCGGGCAGGGCGCTCGCGGGAACCGATCTCACCGCACTCATCGACGGCCTGAAGGGATGGTTTGCAGCGCCGGAGGTCAAGATTGCGCAGGGCGTGCCCTGCAGCTTGGTGACCGAGCTCGGCACTCCGTTGCAGGCGGCGCGGCGCGTCTTTGTCACGGCTGCGCCGGCCGAGGAATCGGACCGGTATCTCGTCGAAGTTTCCGATACGCATGAGGCGCTTGAGCGGTTCCGCGAGGAGCACCGGAGCGACCTCTCGGGAGCGGCCCGGGGGATGCTGCGCAATCTTGCCCATGAAATCAAAAATCCCCTGGGCGGCATTCGGGGTGCGGCGCAGCTTCTGGAGCTGGAGCTCGAGAGTCCGCAGCTGCGCGAATACACCGACGTCATCATCCATGAGACGGACCGGCTGCTCGCGCTCCTTGACCGCATGCTCACCCCGTACCGGGCCGAGCGCCGCGTGCGGGAGATCAACATCCACGAGGTGCTCGAGCGGGTGAAGAATCTCGTGCTTGCCGAATACGGCAAGGGGCTGGAGATCGAGCGCGACTACGACGTGTCGCTGCCCGAGATCATGGGGGACGGCGAGCAGCTCATCCAGGTCTTTCTCAACCTTGCCAGAAACGCAGCCCAGGCGCTCCGGGAGAAGATTTCCGGCGGAACCGCAAGAATCCGCTTCCAGACCCGCATCGCAAGACTGGTGACGATCCGCCGGAACCGGTACCGCCTGGCCCTGAGCGTGCTCGTCGAGGACAACGGTCCGGGCATTCCCGCAGAGCTTCGTGAGCGGATCTTCTATCCGCTTGTCACGGGGCGCGCGGACGGGACGGGACTCGGACTTGCCCTCGTAAAAAATTATGTCGAGCAGCACGGCGGGGCGATTGAAGTGCAGAGCAGTCCGGGCAAAACCCAGTTCAGGGTTCTGCTGCCGATCGGAGCGCCGATTGGCGGAGAACAAGTCAAGGAGGAGGCACTGTGAAGCCGATTTGGATCGTTGACGATGACAAGTCGATTCGGTGGGTTCTGGAAAAGGCGCTCGCAAAAGCGCAGATGTCCTGCCGCCTGTTTGCGCAGGCGGGCGATGTGCTGAAGGCGATGGAAGAGGAGTCGCCCTCGGTGCTGCTTTCCGATATCCGGATCAGCGACATGTCCGGCCTTGATCTTCTGGCCCGGGTGAAAAAGAGATTTCCGCAGCTCCCCGTGGTGATCATGACGGCCTACAGCGACCTTGACAGCGCGGTGAGCGCCTTTCAGGGCGGAGCCTATGAGTATCTTGCCAAGCCCTTTGACATCAACCGCGTGATTGAACTGCTGCGGCGCGCGTGCGAAGAGTCGGAAAAGGCTGCCCAGGGGGTGAAGGCATTCCCCGAGCAGGAGAGCCGGCACCATCCCGACATCATCGGACAATCCCGCGCGATGCAGGAGGTGTTCCGGGCGATCGGCCGGCTGTCCCAGTCGCATGCGACGGTTCTGCTCACGGGCGAGTCGGGCGCGGGCAAGGAAGTTGTCGCCCGAGCGCTGCACCGGCATAGTCTGCGCCGTGCGGCTCCCTTCGTTGCCATCAACACGGCGGCAATTCCACGGGAGCTCCTTGAGAGCGAACTGTTCGGACACGAGCGCGGTGCGTTTACCGGAGCCAATGCAACGCAGATCGGCCGGTTTGAGCAGGCAAAGGGCGGCACGCTCTTTCTTGATGAAATCGGCGACATGCCGATGGAGCTGCAGACGCGTCTGCTGCGGGTGCTCTCTGACGGAAGCTTCTACCGCGTGGGCGGCAGGCAGCTCATCGCTTCCGATGTCCGCGTGATTGCCGCCACGAACCAGAACCTTGAGCAGCGCGTGGCGCAGGGGCTGTTTCGCGAGGACCTCTTTCACCGACTGAATGTGATCCGGCTGCGGCTTCCAGCGCTGCGCGAGAGGCCGGAGGACATCGAGTCGCTTGCCGACTATTTCCTTGCCAAGGCGGCTTCAAGTCTCAAGACCGAGCGCAAGTATCTTTCCGCCGAGGCGCTCGAATTCATGAGGCAGTATCCGTTTCCCGGCAATGTGCGCCAGCTTGAGAACATCTGCAACTGGCTCACCGTCATGGCCTCGTCCCGCACGATCCGGGTGGCCGATCTGCCGCCAGAGATGAAAACGGGGGGCGCGGGCACCGAGCTCGCGCAGAGCGCCCAGTGCGCAGGCTGGACCGAAGAGCTCAAGCGCGAGGTGGCCGAGCTTCTCGCGCAGGAAAAGCCAGGACTCATGAACCGGCTCACCGACAAGTTTGAAGCTGCGGTGTTCCAGACGGCGCTTGCCTTTACGCATGGCAAGAAGGTCGAGGCCGCCCAGCGCCTAGGCGTCGGCCGCAATACGCTGACCCGCAAGCTGCAGGAACTGGGGCTTCAGGGGGACGTAGAGTGAGCAGGGGACCGCACATCAGTGAAATCGTTTCGGAACTTGAGGCGCTGGGCGCGAAGCCCGCGCACATCCGCCGCGTGATGCGTGCCTGGATGCACTTGGGACCCTGGACGGAGCGCGCAAGCGACAGATTTCCCAGACTGCTTGCCGAGAGAATCCCCGAGATCCGCGCCAGGCTCGAAGGACTTTCCCGCGTGGCGATGGTGCCAAGCATGCAGGCCGAGACGATGAAGCTCATCGTGGAGCTTGCCGACGGGCAGATCGTCGAGTCGGTGCTGCTGCCGCGCGACGGGCTGTGCGTGTCCACGCAGGTTGGCTGCGCCGTGGGGTGCCTCTTTTGCATGACGGGCAGAAGCGGACTTGTGCGGCAGCTCTCAAGCGCCGAAATCCTTGCGCAGGTTGCCGAGGCAAGAGCCATCCGGCCGCAGACGAAGAAAATCGTGCTGATGGGCATGGGAGAGCCAAGCCACAACATGCAGGCGGTTCTCGAGGCGGTTCATTTCATGGGCACGACGCTGAACCTTGCCCACAAGGATCTTGTCGTGTCCACGGTGGGAGACGAGAGACTGTTTGATGCGCTTTGCGCTTCGGAAGTGAAGCCCGCACTTGCGCTCTCGCTTCATACGACGGACAACGGTCTGAGGCGAAAACTCCTGCCGAGGTCCAGTCCCATTCCCGTGGAGCGGCTCCTTGCTCGGACGCTTGACTATGCGGACGCGACGAAATACCCGGCCCAGATCGAGTGGACATTGATTTCGGGGCTCAACGATTCAGAAGAGCAGATCGAGCGCCTTGCCGAGCTCATCGCGGGGCGCTACGCCATGGTGAACTTCATTGCCGTGAATCCCGTGGAGGGATCAAGCTACGCGCGGCCCGAGCAGAGCCATATCGAGGATCTCATCACGATTTTGAGAAAGCGCGGAACCGTGGCGACGCTTCGCATGAGCGCCGCTCAGGACGTGCAGGGCGGCTGCGGGCAGCTGCGGGCAAGGGTGCTCAAAGGTCAATCGCAGGAGGTGCGGCATGGCGCGGCGTAGACAGAAACTTTCCAGAGCGAGGGCAAGAACCGGCTGGCTTGCATGGTGCGCCTGGGGCGTGATCGGCTCCATTTTCCTCTTTGAGGACATTGCCGGAGGAACCGGGTGGCTCACGATGATCCTCACGGCGCCCTTCTGGCTGATGTTTGCGCTCTGGCCCGTGCTTTGGGCATGGCTTCGCCTGCGGGAGGCGCCGGAGTCCGTTGAGATGGACGAGGATTTTCCCGTGGCGGGAAAGTCCATTCGGGTTGTTCAGAAAGATGGCGAGCGGTTCGCCGAAAAGGCGTCCTTTGCGGCGGTGTTCCCGGGCGAGGCGGGCAAGCTGAAGGAAACGCGGAAAATTCCCGGAGGGGACGAGGAGTTCTTTCCATTCTCGGCAATCAGTCGTCTCGCGGGAGAGAATCCCGAACTCTCAGCCTGGCTGGAATCCATGGAGAGCATCCCGCTCGTGCGCTAAAGCCCAAAAAGCCAAGGGAACCAGCTGTTTGCCGTGCATAAGCTGATCTTTTAGAATTCAGCATACGATTCAATACAGACATCGCGGAATGGTTTGAGCGAAATGGACGGAGCCTCGGATGAGTGCCCCGGGGGTTTGTATTTGCCTTTTCCGCGGTGGCGTTTTATGCATGAAGTAAGTTCTGAAGACCGGATCCCTGAGGATGTGCGTGTTGTCAGGGAAGTCTACAAGGTTGAGAAAACCGACTATTACAACGCAAGCCAGGACAGGGAGTACGAGCTGCTGCTGCAATCCAAGCCCTTTGTGAAGGAAATCCATGAGGAGTTCCTGCGCAAGGAGAAGGAGCCGGCATGAAGCTTTTCGGGTTCCACGGATTGCGCGAAGGCGCGGGGGCGAGCTTTCTTGCCGCCTCGTGCGCCTTCCGCATGATGGTCACCAACGGCAGAGTGCTTGTGGTGGATGCCCACCCTTGCGCATCCTCTCTGAAGAGGTTCTTCAATCTCCCCATGCATGTGCCTGAAGGCTGGCTTGAGGCGGAGGCGGGCGCGCCTGGGAATCTTCCCTTCTGGCAATATGAAAAGGGGCTCGAGATTCTGCCTGTCTGCGGGCGGGAGGGCAAAAAGCAGGATCGATCCTGGGACAAGCGATTTGAGTGGCTCCTTGAGCGCATCGGCGGTCTTGGGTTTGACGCCGTGGTGATTGATGCCGGGCCAGTGGAAAGCGGGGCGTCCCGCGCGCTGCGGCAGCTCGATTTCGTGCTTTCCGTCACAGTGACGGAACCCGACGCATCGTGTCTTGCGCGGTTGACCGAACACGAGTTCGGCCCGTGCGAACTGCTGCTTCTGAACAAGTGCAATCCGGCAAGCGCGGCGCACAAGGACGTCATGCTGGCAATGAATCGAATCGAGCCGATTGCCCGGCGGCTCGTTCCAATTAGTGTGCCCTGGGATGAGTTCGCCCTTGAAGCCTGCCTCATGAAGCGCCCCGTCACCCAGGGACTGTTTTTTGCGCAAAGCGCCGAAAGCATCAACAACTTTGTGACATGGCTTGAGGCGTACATGCGCCGGGATGGAGCGCGCTGATGCTTGCGCTGGAAGTCCCCCTTCGCTGCGTGCACGCCTTTGAAGAGCGTCTCACCCTCGGCATTCAGAAGAACGTGCCGGGGCCGATGCTGTTCTGGACCATGCTCCTCTGGTGCCTTGCCTGGGCGTTCGTTCCGCTCGAGAGCCGGGTCTGGAAGGGGATACGCGCCAATGCCGGCTGCTACTATCCGCACATCAACTTTCTCGGGCTAAGGCCTCTTGATCCGGTCCGGGTCGCTCTGCAGTCCGTGTTTCTGGTGCTGTACAACGCGGGCGGCCATGGAGGGCCATCCGCTCCGAAGCGCATTGCGGGCGCACTCGGGCGTTTTTTCGCGGGCAGCCGCGAGCGGGGAATCCTCGGGAAAATCGTCGGCTTCATGCAGTCCGCGACCAACCGCTACACAAGCGGCGTTTCGCGCGTGGCGGGCGACCGCGTGCTGCTGCCCGTGCGCTACCGGTTCCTAGTGATCGGGCTTCTCGCAGTCGCCACGATTGCGCTCCTCACTATCTGCATCACGCAGCCCCTGGACATCAAGAACCAGACCATTTTCCTGGTGGCCGTGTGGATGCTTGCCGTCGTTCTCAAGCAGATCCGCTCGCACTTCACGCTGCTCGCGCTCTTTGTGATTTCAATCATGGTCTCGAGCCGGTATCTGTGGTGGCGCTACGCACAGACGCTCAACCTGGATACGCCCGTCGGAGCCGTTTCCAGCCTGCTGCTCGTGCTGGCCGAGACATACGCCTTCATCGTGATGGTGCTTGGGTATTTTCAGGTTTGCTGGGTGCTTGACAGAAAGCCCTATCCGCTGCCCGAGGACCGGAATCTGTGGCCTCACGTGGACATCTTCATTCCGACCTACAACGAGCCGCTCGATGTGGTCCGGCCGACCGTGTTCGGCGCGACCGGCATGGACTGGCCCAGGGACAAGCTCCACGTATACATCCTCGATGACGGCAGCCGGGAGGAGTTTGCCCAGTTTGCCGCCGAGGTGGGCGTCGGCTACATCAAGCGCAAGGAGCACAACCACGCCAAGGCCGGCAACATCAACCACGCGATGACGGTGACCCGCGGGGAATTCATCGCCATCTTCGACTGCGACCATGTTCCCACGAGAAGCTTTCTGCAGATGACGATGGGCTGGTTCGTGCATGACAGCAAGATTGCGCTCGTGCAGACGCCGCACCACTTCTACTCGCCCGATCCCTTTGAGAGAAACCTCAAGCTTGACCATTCGGCTCCGATTGAAAACGCGCTGTTCCACGATTACATCCAGAAGGGCAACGACACCTGGAACGCCACGATGTTCTGCGGCTCATGCGCCGTGATGCGCCGCTGCGCACTCGAAGAGGTGGGCGGGATTGCCGTGGAAACCGTGACGGAGGACGCGCACACGTCCCTCAGGCTCAATCGCAAGGGCTGGTCGTCGGCCTTTCTGGGCATGCCTCTTGCGGCGGGGCTTTCCACGGAAACCCTCTCGGCGCACATCGGCCAGCGCATCCGCTGGGCGCGCGGCATGGTGCAGATTTTCAGGCTCGACAATCCCCTGCGCGGAAAAGGATTGTCGATCGGCCAGCGGCTGTGCTTTCTGAACGCAATGATCCATTTTCTGCACGGTCTGCCGCGCATCATCTTCCTGCTCGCGCCCGTGCCCTACATGCTCTTTGGCGAGTATGTGATCTATGCGTCGGCAGCGGCGATTTTCGTCTTCGTGCTGCCGCACATGGTCCATTCGCTGATGACCACGCAGATCATTCAGAAGGGATACCGCTATCCGTTCCTCAGTTCCGTCTATGAAGCGGTGCTCTCCTGGTACATCCTCCTGCCCACGACCGTTGCGCTCATCATGCCGCACAAGGGCAAGTTCAATGTGACGGCCAAGGGCGGCATGATCGCCCGGGAGTTCCTGGACTGGTCGGTGACAAAACCGTACCTCGTGCTGATCGTTCTGCTCGTGGGCAGCCTGTTCGTGGGCACCATCCGGATGCTGATGTACCCGTATCCGGAATACGGCGCTATCCTCGTCAATGTGCTCTGGATCCTATACAACCTCATCGTGCTCGGCGCGACGATGGCCGTGGCGGTCGAGTCCGTTCAGGCAAGAAAGTACCCGCGCGTGCTTGTGACGGTGCCCGTGTTCCTGTCGCTTGAATCAGGCCATCAGGTCAAGGCCACGATGACCGACTATTCGCAAAACGGGGCGAGCGTGCGGGTGGAGGGGCTCGGCGCCGGAAGATTCTTCTCGATGATGCAGCGCCTTTCGGTGGTGATCAGCTATAACGGGGTCATGCATGCGTTTCCGGCGATCGTCCGCCACGTGGGCAAGGACGGCTCGCTCGGACTGGAACTCACGGATCTGACGCTCGCGCGGGAGCGCGAGTTCACCGAGTGCACGTTCTGCCGGTCGGACACGTGGACGCTGCGCGCAAAGAGAACCAAGGATCCGGGACTGCTCGCGGGGTTTTTCACCCTGTGCCGGCTCGGCATCCACGGATACAGATCGATGATTGAGTTCGCACCCGAGCAGATACGGTTTGTCTACCGATTTGTCGCGAACGGACTTGAGTGGATCGTGAGTTTTATTCCCCGGATTCCCTCTCGGGATGTCCGGATGGCTTCTTGATGGGTTGGTGTATGAAGAACGTAGCCGAAAGAATCTGCAGCATGCTCGGGGCGCTCGTTGTGGGCGCTGCCGCATTGTGTACGGGGCTGCCTGCGCATGCGCAGCTGGTGCTGACCAAGGACAAGTCCGTGCAGCTTGCTCTTGAGGCGAGCATGCGCTCGGCGCCGCTTGCGAGCTTTGTGCTTGGCGCCGCCTATGGCGAGGCGATCCGCCTCTCGGGCGTGCGCCGCCAGGAGCACTTCGAGTTTGACGTGCGGCGCGATGAGATCGTGACCGACGCCGAGGTGAACCTCCTGTACATGCCCTCGCCGGCTCTCGTGCAGGAGACGGCTCAGCTCAACATCTATCTCAACAGCCACATGCAGCAGTCGATTGCGCTCACCCGCTCTCCCAATGGGCGCAACGTCCAGGCCCGGGTCAAGCTCGATGCCAGGCTGTTCAAGGATCACAACCGGCTCACCTTCGAGTTTGTGGGCGAAGACACGCGCGTGTGCGTCAATCCCGTGAGCGACGCGATCTGGCTCGTGGTCGACAAGGAAAGCGAGCTCACGCTGGTGACGCAAAAGATCCGCGTGAACGACGATCTCGCTTTTCTGCCCGTGCCGTTTCTGGATGTTGTGACGGGATCCCAGACGCGGCTTCCCGTTGTCTTTGCCGGAGTGCCCGATGAGCAGACCCGCACGGCAGCGGCGATCTTTGCCTCTTGGGCGGGGGTTAAGGCGCAGTGGCGTGAAGTCGATTTCCCGGTCTATTACGGAGAGGCTCCGGCGGACGGCCACTACGTCGTGTTTGCCACGAATGAGGCAAGACCCGAATTTCTGAAGAGCTATCCCCAGTTCGAAGGCGCAACCATTGCCATGGCCGACGCGCCGGACAGCACCTACGCCAAGATGCTCGTGATCGGCGGCAGGAATTCCGGGGAGCTTCTCACCGCTGTGAAGGCGCTCGCCACTTCGCCCGAACTCATGACCGGGCGCGTCGTGCGCGTGACGGGATTTCACGAGGTGGCGCCCCGCAAGGCCTATGACGCGCCCAACTGGATCGACACGAGCCGCGTGACGACCTTCAAGGATCTCATGAAGTACGAGGGACAGTTCTCGGCTACGGGCTTGAAGCCCGGGGTGATCAGCGCCGAGCTGGTGCTTCCGCCGGACCTGTTCCTGCTCAGCCGCTCGAACATCCCGATGAATCTGAAGTACAACTACAGCAAGCCCGATCGTGGTGCGCTCTCGCAGCTGCGCTTCAAGATGAACGGGGTGCTGGTGCAAAGCTATGTGCTTGATCCCAACACGATGAGCAATACGCTGATCTCCCGGCTCCCCGCCGTGAACAGCCTGAAGGACCTGCTCAGCTCCACGGCCATTCCCACGATCGTTCTGAGAAACCGCAACAAGCTGGATTTTCTCTTTGAGTATGCGGTTGCATTCCCTGCCGGCTCGCCCGAGGAGTGCCGCACGGTCTCGCTCATTCCCCACCATGTGGACATTGACCCCCGCTCGACGATCGACTTCACGGGACTGCATCATTTCGCGCAGATGCCCAACATCGGCATCTACTCGCGCATGGGCTTTCCGTTTACCAAGTTCGCCGATCTTTCCGAAACGCTCGTCGTGACGGAAAAGAATGTGACCTCTTCCGACATGCATCTGCTGCTCAACGCCATGGCGCGCTTCGGTTCGAGCACGGGCTATCCCGCGATCCGGGTGCGGGTGTCGGCGTCCGCCGATGCGGCGAGCGCCGCGGACAAGGACATCCTCGTGATCGGCTCCCTGCCCAAGGGGTTTGCAAAGCCCCAGGACGATCAGAGCGCGTCCATCGTTTTCGAAGGCATGAAGCGTGCAATCACCGAACCCTTTGAAACGGGGGATAAAGTGCTTCAGGGCGAGGAGGAAACCGCTCCCAACACCCGCGCATCCGTGATTGGCGACGGGCCCATGGCCGCGATCATCGGGTTCGAATCCCCGGTGACGGCGGGCAGAAGCGTGGTTGCGCTTCTCACGGACAGGGACGAGGGCGGAGCGCTTTTGGCCGATCGCCTCACGAGCTCCTTCAAGCTGGAGAGCGCGAAGGGCTCCTTTTCCCTGATCACCAATTCGGGCGTTACGAACCGCCTGGTCGGAGAAACCTATTTTGTCGGCGATCTGCCCTGGTACGACAGGATCTGGGCAAAGATGCTCGACCATCCGCTTCTGCTGGTGCTTTGCGTGCTGTTCTGCGCGCTTGTTCTGGGGACGCTCGTGTACGGCTTCATGAGGCTGTGGGTGAAATACCGCTATGCAAGGACTTTGAGGTAGCAGGGGGGCGTGATGATTTCAAGACGAGCTCTTTTGTGTGCAGCTGCGGTTGGCGCAGCCTGCGGCCCCGTGCAGGCGTTTTTCAACTATCGCTTCCGCTGGGTGGAGTTTTGCGAAGCCAATCTGGACGGAACCGGGCGTGTGATTGACGCGAGCGATGAGAGGCGCATCACAACCTCCGAAGGCGAGTCCTATGCGCTCTTTTTCTCCCTGGTGGAGGGCGACAGGCAGGCCTTTGCAAGAATTCTCTCCTGGACCGAAAACAATCTGTGCGCGGGCGATATCGCGCAGAAGCTCCCCGCCTGGCTCTGGGGGAGGCTCCCCGAGCAAAAGCGTGATGCGATGGAGCGCTGGGGCGTGCTCGACGGCAACAATGCGACGGACGCGGACATGTGGATCGCCTATTGCCTGCTTGAGGCCGGGCGCCTGTGGAACAGCCCCGAGTACACTCGCAAGGGCAGGGCGGTGCTCGCCCTCATCAAGGCCCAGGTGCGCCATGTCGAGAGGCTTGGCGATGTGCTCCTTCCCGCCGCGCACGGGTTTGAGCGGGACCGGGGCGTGAAGATATTCAACCCGAGCTACCTGCCCACGATGGTTCTGCGGCGGTTTTCCGAGGAAGATCCGTACTGGGGGCCGGTTGCCGCAGCCAGCAACAGGCTCATTTTGCGCACTGCTGCCAATGGCTTTTCCCCCGACTGGGCGGCCTTTGATGCTGACGGACTGCATATCGTGGGCGACAAGGACCTGGGCGGGTACGACGCGATCCGCGTCTACCTGTGGCTCGGGATGCTCAACAGGCGTGATCCGGCACGGGCCTTGCTCGAGCGGCAGTTCCTGCCCATGGTGCGCCTTACCCAGGTGCTGGGGCATGTGCCCGAGCGGGTCAACATGGCAACGCTGGAGGCAAGCGGCGAGGGTCCCCTCGGGTTCTCCGCCTGCATGATCCAGCTCTTGACGGACAGGCGCGCAGCCGATCTCGTGCGCAAGAAGATGCGCACGTTCTCGATGAAGTCCGACACGTATTATCAGAATTGCCTCATCATGTTTGCCCAGGGGTTCGATGACGGGGCGTTTTCCTTTGATGAGAAGGGAGCCCTGCGGCTTGGCCGCTAGCGGGAGACGGAAATGGCCGTGAGGGCAATGACAAGGATTGTTCTGGCTGCCGCCATTGCAGCGTGCGGCGCAGGGCATTTTGCGCTTGAGGCGGCACAGGCCGCTCCCACGGTCTACAAAAGTGCCTCGAAGGATTTTGTGAGCGTTCCCGTGGCCGAGCAGGAGTGGCTTGTCGACCAGGTGATTTATGCCCAGAACCTTGGCATGGGCGAGCTCGAGCATGACGCGTTGAGGCGTCTTGTGCTGCTCAATCCGGCCAGCATCTGGGCAAGGCTCGACCTGCTGCGGTATGCGCTTCCCGCTGGCCTTTCTGATGAGGCCGAGCAGGTGCGGCGCAGCCTGTGCGAGTCCCCGGACTCCGAGGGCTGCAGGCTGGCCGGAGACTATATGAAGCTGATGCAGGGCGACTCGGCCGAGCAGATGCAGCAGCTCCAGCTCCTGGAAACGGCCGGCAGATACGACCAGGTGATCGCGCAGATGGAGAGAATCTTCGGCAAGCCTCCCCGGGAGAGCTACTGGCAGCTTCGCTACTACAGGATGATGCTGCACGTGCCCGCCCGGGTGGATGAGGCGCTTGCCGGACTTGGACGGCTGATGACGGACCCGAGGGCGAGCGGCGTGGTGCGCAAGCGGGCGATGCTTGAAGAGCGGCGGGTTCGGCTCGACATCTACACGGACTTCGGCATTGACTACATCCGCGACAAGCGGCCGGATGTGCAGGCCAAGGCCATCCGAATGCTCACCGAGGCGCTGCGCATTGCGCCCGATGACCCCAGGGCAAAGCGCTGGAGCGCCAACCTGAACGAGGTGCTCTACTGGAAGTATCTGAAAACGGCGGACCGCGCTCTTGAGCAGGGCGATGACCGCAAGGCCGAGCTCTGGTACAAGCGTGCGCGCGGACTGCAGAACAGCCCGTACGGCTGGGCGGGGCTCGCATCCGTGGCCGAAAAGCGAGGAGAGTACGACCTTGCCAAGAAGTATGTGTACGAAGCCATTGCGCGGAGCGGCTCCGAGAGCGCTTCCGAGCGGCTTCGCCTGAAGAAGTGGCTCCTGCAGCTTGACCAGAAGAAGGACGGCGAAGCGGCTCTTGAGGCGGAAAGGCGCGGCGACTGGGCCGAGGCGATCCGGCTGCTTGAGAACTCCGTGAAGATGGATCCGGAGAATGCCTGGCTGCGCTACAGGCTTGCTTCAGCCTACGAAGCCGCCGGTCGCAAGGGCGATGTGCTCTCGGCCTATGACGGGATTCACCGCGAAAGGTTCCAGGACGGCGAATGGGGCTATCCCTATGCGCTCACGCTTTTTGCGATCGAAAGGCTCGAAGATGCGCTCGAGGTGCTTGACGGCATTCGCACGGAGCCGACCCCTGCCATCACGAACCTGAAGCGCACGATTTCCAACATGCTGGTGATCCGCCTTGCGGATGAATTCCTCGCTTCGGGGCAAAAGGACGAGGCCTATCGGGCGCTCTCCCGGGTTGACTCGCCCGAGCCGTGGATCCGGCTGAAAATGGCTTCGATCGCCGAGGAGCTCGGCAGAAACGATCTGGCTCTTGAAAGCTACGAGGCGCTTTTTGATGACGAGCGCAGCGGCACCGAGGCTCGCGTGCGCGCCGCCCGGCTTTATGCGGCCACGGGCAGAACCGGCCGGGCGCTTGAGATCGCCGACGAGCTGTGCGCCGCCGGGGACCGCCCGCTGACGATCGGCAATGTGCGCGACCTCGCTGACATTTATCGGAATGCCGGCAGGAGCGATCGGGCGATTGCGCTCTATGAACGGTTCGCACTCCAGGCCCTTGCGGGAAGCTCGGAGCAGGAGACGCTGTTCTTCAGGGACTACGCCCGCGCTGTCGGAAAGGATCTTGAGCGGTACAGGCCGCTCAGCCAGAAGGCTTTTTATCTTGCCGGCCTGAGCGCAAAGCAGCAGGTTTCCGATGAAGAGTGGACGCGTGCGATGCGCTCGCCCGATGAGCCGGACGGCTGGCTCAAGCGATCTCTGCGCCAGGAGGCGGAAACCGTCTACCAGGGCGAGAACATCGAAATCCGCACGGGGCTTGCCTATCTGCGCGATTCCGGCACGAGCGGATATTCCGATCTCTCCGAGTGGGTGTGGATGACCGAAGCGCGCGTCCCCCTCTCCGGGGGGCGCCTCACGGTGCGCACCGACACGGTGAACCGCAGCGTCGGCGCCCTCGCGAACGGCTATCCGTCCTTTGGCACCTGCGGCCTGCTCAGCTGCACGGATCCCGGGATGAAAAGCGACAGGGGGCAGGCTCTTGGCATCCGCTGGGAGAACGAGACCTGGCGCTTTGACATCGGAACGACGCCCGTGGGATTTGTGAAATCCACCGTGGTGGGGGGCGTCTCTTATTCCTTCAGTGCGCTTGGCGCGAGCTGGTCGGTCGGCGCCTACCGGCGCTCGCAGGCAAGCTCGCTCCTCTCCTACGGCGGCATGAGGGATCCCAATACGGGACTGAAGTGGGGCGGCGTGACCCGAAACGGCGCGGAACTCAACTATGCGCTTGACAAGGGTGAGGAAGACGGCATCTGGGCAAAACTGAAGGCCGAGATGCTCACCGGGCACAATGTCGCCGACAACTGGGACGTGATGCTGATGGGCGGCTACTACCGGCGCCTGATCAACCGGCCGAATCATGAACTCACGGCTGGAATTTCCGGCATGCTGTGGCATTATGACAAGGACCTGTCGGGCTACACCTTCGGCCAGGGAGGTTACTATTCGCCTCAGATGTACCTTTCTGCCGGACTTTCGCTCGAAGATGCGGGCAGGACCGAGAATTGGGCGTGGGACGTGCGAGCAGGCATCGGGTTTTCCCATGCCAGGACCGACGACGTTGCGCGCTATCCCAGGAAGGGGCCGCTGCGCGCGCATATTCCGGCGCGTCTTGAGGATGACCTGAATGCCGTGAACCGCGGGGATTCCTCAAACGGATTGAGCTACACGGCGCAGTTTGCCCTGGAACGAAGGCTCAGTCCGCATTTCGTGCTTGGACTGGCGGCAAATGCCACCAAGGG
>ODAI013071189.1_pt1 | contig 30296 bp, 40 predicted proteins | sample 1539321 | NCBI WGS metagenome assembly ODAI01 (sample SAMN02144231, study PRJEB22623) | gut metagenome | biome: sheep rumen | host: Ovis aries | place: New Zealand
GTCAAAAAACAAGAAAAAAGGAAAGAAAGAGATTCTTACAAATGAGTTGATTTATTACTATATGTTTTCTCTTTCCATACCTAAAGAATGCGAAAAGTGGCATATTAACAGTTTGATCACTTTATTAAAAATATTTGAGTATAAGAATGGTGATCAGAAAAAGATGTCAAGGCAAGATATTTACGCCAACAATAAAGTATTAAACGCAGCAAGAAAAGCGAGGCTGCATACTAGGGGGTGAGTCACACAAATGAGTAAACGAAGAGGTATTTACGTCACCCATGCAGGAGGATTTACTGGTATTGATAAATTTTTAATGAAAATGGAGCCTACAAAATTCCGTGGACTTTGCAGGATAGTTTTGAATAAATATGGAAAATTAGGAGTTGAGTCATTAGCTGCTGCAACTCCAAGAGATACCGGAAAAACAGCAGAATCGTGGCATTACGAAATTATAGACGATGGTAATATTTTTACATTGGCTTGGACAAATACAAATTTAGCAACTGATGGAACCCCCATTGCCATATATTTAAATTATGGTCATGGCTTAAAAAATGGTGCGTACGTCGCTGGTCGTTACTTTATAAAGCCAGCTTTGCAAGAAACTTTTCAAAAAATGGCAGATGCTATTTGGAAGGAGGTTAGTGAATGAGCGATCATTATGATGAGCGAATAGTCGCAATGCGATTTGATAACGCTCAGTTTGAAAAAGGCGTTGCTCAGACTACATCTTCCTTAGACTCTTTAAAGAAAAGTCTAAATTTTGACAGTGCTGAAGCTGCAGCCAGACAGTTTGATAATTTAAGTAATGTTGACTTATCAAAACTGAATAAAAATATGTCAATTGTCGCAAAAAGGATGTCCGGCTTTGGCATAATGACTGCTCAAATGTGGGAACGGGCAGGAAATGCTGTTCTCAATTTTGGCGAAAGAATTTATAAGAGTACTATTGGACAAATACAATCCGGTGGTAAAGCAAGAGCACAAAACATAGCCAATGCTAAATTCCAATTGGAAGGTCTTGGTATTGCATGGTCTAAAATTGAAAAAGATATTTCGTACGGTGTAAAAGACACGGCATACGGCTTGGATGCGGCAGCTAAAGCAGCAGCTCAGTTATCAGCGTCTGGCGTCCAACTTGGTGAGGATATGAAAGCCGCATTGAGAGGTATCTCAGGTGTAGCGGCAATGACCAATACTTCCTACGAAGAGATATCTCCAATATTTACAACCGTTGCTGGTCAGGGAAAATTAATGACCATGCAGTTACGACAGTTAGAGGCTAGAGGATTAAATGCGGCTGCTACATTAGCAGAAGCAATGAATACAACCGAATCCGAACTTCGTGATATGGTTACAAAAGGAAAAGTTTCCTTTAAAGATTTTGCAGAGGCTATGGATGGCGCATTTGGACAACACGCCAAAGATGCGAACAAAACATATGCAGGCTCTTTATCGAATGTTAAGGCTGCTCTGTCAAGAATTGGGGCAGACATTGAGACTCAGAAATTAGAAGGAATGAAAGATGTATTTAACGCGCTCATTCCTTTAATTGATAAATTTCATGTTGAAATTCAACCGATTTTGGATAGAGTTGGTCTTGGATTTCGATATGCAACAACTGCAGCTTCTTTATTTTTAAAAGAGCTTTCCGGAGATGGCGATACAAAAGGCTTACCAGGACTTACAGGACTTGTTGATGGCGTTGTGTGGGTAATGGATCGCATTGGCGATGTAGGTATTGGACTTATAAGAGGAATCTCTTGGCTTCAGCAATTTGTTGGATATTTAATATCTTTAAACGATCCCGTACAAGCAGCCACGATTGTTTTAAGACTTCTAGCAGGAAGTATGCTTAATCTAGTTGGAGCAATTGCTAGGTTAGGAGGATCTGGACTTTCTGGTATTGTACAAGTGATATTTAGCTTTGGTCAAGCTGTTCAGGAAGCTTTAAGTAAAAACGAATTTTTCAGAGCAGGATTTGATGCTGTTGCAGGATTACTTCAGGGTGTTCTTTCCGGTATTGGAAGTTTGTTTGGTATCGGAATGGATATGGCCAATTCTCTTCTTGGAGGAATTTCCTCTGCCGCTGGTTGGCATTCGCCTTGGGATGAAACTATACGAGCTGGTGAGGACGCTGTAAGAGGTCTTCAGGAAGGAGTAAATGATAATTTATCCTCTGCCGCTGCAACGGGGGCAGAGCTTGCGTTTGCTATAGCACATCCTGCAGAAAATGCTCTGTTTTTATCTCTTCGAAATGTTGGTGCATTATTAGGTACAGCATTAGGAGAAGTTGTAGATAACGCTGTACGTAATAGTAATGCAAATAGGCTTACAAATACTATTGCTGAATCGACAGGATCTGAAGCGCGATCTGAATTGGAATCAAATCTTGATGGCATTAGAAATGCTATCGTAACGTTTGAAGCAACAGTCATGGTTTATTTAAGAAGAGCTTGGGATGGAATTTCCGGGTTCTTTGGAAGTTTAACTCCTGCAAGTGCACAATTATTAATGTTTCAAGCGGCATTTTTTGTAACAATGGTGGTTGTGCTACGGGCAGTTAATGCTGTGTCTCGTGGAATTGCAAGGGCTGCAAAAGCGGTTACTGGTATTTTTGAAGGAATTGAGTTGCTTGTAAATAATATAGCAAGCGGAATTAAATCACTTACAGCAGCGTTTTCTAATTTGATGGGCGGCGTAACGAAAGTATTAAATGCGCAAGCTCTTACAATGACATTAGGTGCAATAACCAATACTTTAAAGACACTATTCTTAGCAGTTGTTGCATTTTCATTTATGGATCAGGGAAGGCTCTGGTCTGCTGTCGGTGCAATTACTGCCCTTACTGCAGGTGTTGGTGTATTGTTATATTTCCTTGGCGGTATGACCGCTTTTACGAGTGTTGGAAATATTCTTGGTAATATTGCTATCGGTATATTAGCTTTATCAGCTTCTTTGGCTCTTTTAGTTGCCTCAATAGTAGGTTTAGCTAATGTACAAATCACTGATCAGGTATTAAATAATTTGGCAATTGTAGGAGCTGCACTAGGTGCAATAACACTTTTAGCAGCTTTATTAAACAGATTTGCTAGAGATGACTTTTCGTCAGGAATCTTCTCGATACTTGCTATGGCTGTATCTTTAAGAATCCTTGTTTGGTCACTAAAAGCAATAGCTAAAATTGATTTCAAAGATATTGGCGCATCGATTGCAGCATTTTCAGCGGTTGTAATGGCAATGATTGCATTGAATGCAGCCATTTCCCTTGGTAATTTCTCTACAAAATTGGGCGCCTCTGTAGGCATGTTTATGTTTACTTTATCGCTATTTGGTATTATAGGCGCTCTGGTTCTTATTTCAAAGATTTCAACAGATACTATAACTAGAGCAAATGCTAATGTCGCAGCACTCGGTGGAGTGTTTATAGCTTTATCGAGTTTAGCTCTTTTGCTAAACGGGATTGAAATCGGTGGACTTGTTAAGTTAGGTGGTGGCGGACTTGGCGGTGGAATGGCTATGTTACTTCTTAGCCTTTCTGCTTTAATCATGCCTGCTATCATTCATGGACTTGCATCAATACCACCTGGTGATATTGAGAAAGCTGGAGGTGCCGTAGTAGCATTTGCAGGACTTGTATTTACGTTAGCAATGGCTTCAAACATGATGGCTAAAGGAATAGCTAGCTTTGGATTGGCTATTCTTGAAACAGCTGCAGGTTTTGGAGTCTTAATGGCGACGATTAAGTATTTAATGAATGAAGTTGATGTTGGGCAGATTGCTGGCGGCATCATATCTGCAGTTGTTACAATAGGGGCTTTAGCAATAGCTCTTAGATTAAGTACAGGATTAGCAGCAGACGCTGCAGGACCGATAAAACAATTAACCATAGCCTTAGTTGCTATAGGTATAGAACTCGCTCTTTTATCATTCCTTGACTGGGGTAAGATACTTTCTTCTGCCATCTCCTTAGGAATTGTTCTTGGAGCAGTTGTTGGAATTTTGTATGTTGCAAAAGATTTTAAGAATGGAAAACAGTTATTAATTTCCGTATTGTCTGTTCTTGGACTATTATCAGCAGTAGCTGTTGTTGCTGCTTTACCGATGATCAATGAAACTAGAATACTCGCAACCGCTTCAGCTATGAGCACAGTAATGCTTGCTTTTGGCGCGTTGCTACTATTGATTAAGAACAATATACCCGATCCACAAACAAGTGGTAAATTGGTATTGTCTTTGATTTCCGTTATTGTACCATTAGCTACAGCTGTAACTCTAGTATCGGCTCTTGGAGGAGATGCTGGAAAAATAGCTGCAGCGGGTGTGTCAATTTCTATTTTGTTAACCACCATGGGCGCATTTACGAGGATATTCTCAGATCAGAATTTGTTAAATGCCGATTTCAAATCCATAGCAACGATATTAGGGACATTTGCAGGATTTTTAGCAGAAGCTGGAATAGCCATAGGCATCGTTTCAAATGTTGGTGGAGATCCTGCAAGGATGTTAGCCGCTGGTGTGGCAATTTCTGCTCTATTTGGTGTTATGGGTCTTGTTATGGCATTAATGCCTATGATTAATTTCGAAGCCATTGGCGATGTTAGCGATATTTGGAAAGTTGTTGGGATAGTAACGGTTCTTGGAACAGCAGCGGCAGCTATTATTGGAAGTATGGCAGCTATTTCTGCAATGGCTGGGGTTGATTACAATGCGTTTGTTCCAGCAGCCCAGTCTATAGGAATATTGGTTGCTTCATTTGGATCAGCCATGCTTTTAGCTAGTAGATTCGATTTTTCAAATGCATCTCAAATGACACAAGGAATTATTGAACTTGCCGTTGCGATGCTTCTTATGACCCCTGTGATGGGATCTCTTCTTAGTGCCAATCCGGAAATGTATTTACCCATGGTCTTGACAATAACGGGTGTTATGGCAGCAATGATTGGCATGGGTTATGTTGTTTCAAAATTTGATAAAGGAATGTTAAAAGGCGCTCTTGGTATGGTTGCCTTAGCAGGAGCAGTAGCTTTAATCACAATTCCTTTAGGATCTTTAACGAGTTTTACGGGCGGATCAATTATTACAAGTATGTTAGAATTAGCAGGCGGGTTGCTTGCTGTTGGTGTTATATTTGTTGCTGCAAGCCATTTCAGAGATGACATGGTTAAAGGAGCTATGGGTATTGCTGCGATGGCACTTGCAATGCTCGTGATTACAGTTCCTTTAAATGGAATAATGGGCTTTGACGCTGGTGGAATAATCCTTAATATGTTAGCTCTAGCTGGTGGTTTACTTGCTGTAGGAGCTATATTCGCTTTAGCCGGCACATTTGTAAATGAAATGATAAAGGGCGCTCTTGGCATGGGTGCTATGGCTCTTTCTTTGTTACTAATGACCGTTCCACTTGGTCAGATTGTTAATTTCGATGCTGGATCGATTATCGTAAATCTTTTAGCGTTAGCCGGAGGTTTACTTGCCGTAGGTATGATCTTTGCCTTAGCAGGAGCCATGGTAACGCAAATATTATTGGGTGCTGCTGGAATGGCAGCTTTATCATTAGCAATAATGCTATTTATGATGCCCTTAAAAGACCTTGTTCAATTAGATGCAGGGGCCATAATTTTAACGCTCCTTTCTCTTACTGGAGGAATTTTAGCATTAGGTTTAGTGGCAACATTAGCAGGCGTTGTAGCTCCATTATTATTAGCTGGTGCAGCTGGTATTGCAGCTCTTGGAGGAGCTTTACTATTACTTGTACCGGCAATTGCTCAAATGTACGCTATTCCGGACGTTTGGGGTCCTATTGGAGCCATTGCAGCTGCTATTGCAATTTTATCAGGAGTATCTTTAATTGCTGCAATTGCTGCTCCAGCTATGATCGCTGCCGGACCGGCTCTTTCAGCATTGAGTATTGGTGTATTAAATCTCGTTCCGGCTCTTGTAGCATTGTCCGGAAGTGATATTTCAATGATCGACGGTGTTGGACTTGGTATACTTATCGGTGCATTAGCTGCATCAGGAGCCGTTGCAGGTGCAGTAGCAGGTCTTCTTGCTGTAGGTGGTCCTGCATTGGCACAATTTGCAATCGGTGTTGCTGCTCTTGCTCCTGCATTGCAGTTATACCAAGGAATGAGCGGATTAACCGCAATCGGTGTTGATTTAGGTCTTGCTATAGCAGCATTATCAGCATCAGGATTGGTTGCTGGAGCTGCTTCATTGTTCTTAACTGCGTCAAGAACTGGACTGATGGCTTTATCTGAAGGATTACTTTCCATGTATCCTGTATTCTTACAGTATCAGGGAATTGATTCTTTAAGTATTGCATTAGGTCTTGCTGGAGCAATTGCTTTATTATCAGGAGCTGGTCTTGTAGCTGGTATTGCTTCAAGTTTAATGATCATGGCATCCCCTGCTCTTATCTTATTCGCACAGGCTCTTATGGCATTGTACCCTGCGCTGTTTGTCTTCCAGAATATTAGTGATATTTCAGGCCTTGGAATATCTATAGGTCTTATGCTTGCCTCCTTAGCTGCTGGCGGTGCAGTTCTTGGATTGTTAGCAAGCTTTGTTATTTCTGCCACGTTAGCTCTTAACGAATTGGCAAATAGCTTAATGCTTTTAACTCCTGTTTTATTAACTTTAATGACTATTTCGGATCTTCCAATCATTGGAAGAAATATTTCCGATTTCATGCTATCCATAGTTATTGGCGGGGCAGCCCTTGGCACTGTCGCTGGAGTTGTTGCGGCTGGAGTTGTTGTTCTTACACAAATGGCACAAGCTTTAGCGATTATAGCTCCACCGTTATCTGTATTAGCAAATATTAATCTTGAACGTCTTATAAGTACAATGCCAAATCTTGCAGGAATGATAGTTGCTTTAGCTCAAAGCGGAGCAGCTCTTGGCCAAGTATCCACTGCTATGACTTCTGGTGCAGCGGCTTTGTTATATTTGAACCAAGTTTTAATTCAAACACTGCAAGTAATGGCAAATCCGGAAATTGTTCTTGTATTCATGAACAATCTTATTAATACTTTAGGGACTTTACCGTTTGTAGCCCAAATGGCGGCTATCGGATTATATCAGGGACTTCTTGCAGGTGTTCAAATTGCCCAAATGGGTGGAACAATGCTTGGTTTAGCAGTTCTTCAAGGAGCACAAGAGGCATTAGGTATTCATTCACCATCCATCGTTTTCGAATGGATTGGTAACATGATTACCGAAGGTCTTTGCAATAGCTTAGGCGATAATGCCGGAAACTTTGAACTTGCAGGTTTCAATATGGGAAGTCTTCTTGAAGGTGGCTTCTGGGAAGGCTTTGACCTTGAAGGAATTGGAAATCAAATAGGATCTTTCTTTGATAACTTGGGTAGTCAATTAAGTGGAATAAACTTTGATTTTGGTGATATTTTCAATCCTGGACCGACTCTTGATCAAATAAGCCGAGCTGAAAAAGAATTAAGAGATCAGGGAATCTTTAAAGGAGATGCTAGAAACCTTCCTGAATCGGCTCAGAAAGAGCGTACAAGACTTATAAATGAAAGAGCTAAGAAAATAGCTGCTGATGAGAATCCTTTTAAATTCGATTTCGAAATGCCTGATATGAAAGACTTTGGAAAGCAATTATCTGAAGTTGGAGACGGGCTTGGAGAAATCGGTGGTGGAGCTGGAGGTGGCGGCGGAGGCGGCGGAGGTGGAGCCGCTGGTAAAGCTAAAGAAGAGCTTTCTAAACTCGGAGAGTATATGCCGGTACTTCAGCAGTCCGTTGCCGATTTCCATGAAGAATGGGCAGATAACCTTGTTGAAATGGGATACACTGATGCCTGGCAGGCTAGTGAATACGCAATGTCTAGCTTTGCACTATCTCTTACGGACGTTGGAGATCTTTCTAATGCCACAGCAGAAGAAGTTCAATCCGCTATGGCTGAGATGGCAGAAGCATTATCCAATTATATGGACGATATTAAGAATGATATTCAGCAAACATTCTCAGGAAGTAACTTCTTCCAGGAATTTGAGCTGAAAACCGAATTATCTGGCCAAAAGTTGTTGGAGAATATGGCCAGCAGGCTAGAAGGAGTTAAGAAATGGGGCGCTGAATTACATTCCCTTGTTGAGAAAGGACTCGACCAGGGACTTTATCAGCAGCTTCAGCAATTAGGTCCTGATGGCTATGAGTATGTTCACGCATTTACTCAGTTAACTGCAGATGAACTTTCTAGAGCTAACAGTATGTATCAAGAAAGCTTTGATCTGTCTGAAGGTCTCGCATCTCAGATTACTACAGATACTGCTTTCTTAGGTTTAAGTTTAAATCAAGGTTTTGCAAATGGTATTCTTGGAAATGAAGAGATGCCGATGAACGCTGCAGTCCAAATGGCTATGGACACATTAGCTGCAATGAGGGCGGAGCTTGGTATTGCATCACCTTCTACAGAGACCCAGGCGCAAGGTGTATTCTTACTACAAGGTTTAAACTTAGGTTTGCAGGATCCTATTGAACAGGCAAATATTCAATTAACTCTTCAAACTTTGGCTAACTTGTTAGTACGAAGGATGGGACAAGAGTGGTTTAAGAAAGAACGCTGGGTGTTTGTTGGTAAAAGTATTGTCGATGGGATCGTAAAGGGAATTAACGAGAATAAGTCAAGAGCAATCGAAGCAGCTGCACAAATGGCAGCAGAAGCCTTAGCTGCAGCCCAATCAGAATTAGATATAGCTTCACCCTCTGGAGAGTTCATGTGGATCGGTAAGATGATCGACGAAGGCTTAGCCAAAGGTATTGCAGATAATACATCTGGAGTTGTATCTTCTGCTAGTGGGCTTGGTAATTTGGCTTTAGATTCTATGAGAAATAGCCTGAATGGCGTATCAAGAATTATTTCTGAAGATTTTAATCCGGTTATTACTCCGTACTTAGACTTATCATTGCTAGAAGCAGGAGCGAATTCAATTAATGGATTCTTTGGACGAGGTGTTGCTGTAGGTGGTTATCTGAGCGCGCAGCAAGCAAAGGCAAACGCAGATCAATCACGTAACGGTTACGGAGATACGTATCAAATAACGATTAACTCTCCTACAACCGATGCACGTACTTTGGCTAGAGAGATCGAACGTAATATTGTTAGGAGGTAAGAATGTCCGATTATTGGTTTGACAGTACCTTTAAATCGGATCTTGCAAGGAAATTATCTATAATTTCGTCAGACGGTACCGAAACTTCCCTTGGGACTTATGACTTATTTGCTCATGACCCCAAGGGATTCGGTCTGTCTATGAAAAACACCATCCAGCAGGTTGGTACGGCATTATACCTTGCAGATTCGACATACAGTATGGACAATATATCTTTCAAAGTGATATTTGGAAGTCAGTCTAGAACACCATACCAGAATTATCTGGAATTTGCAAAGGCGTTTAAAGGTGGAGTTGTGGTTTTAAAATACATGATACCAGGTGTTGGTATATATTATCGGGATGTTGTTTTAAAATCAATAACAAAAACCGAAATGACAAAAGATGGCATATTGGATGAAACTTTTACATTTGAGCCATTAAGTTTATGGTATCAAACCGCAGAGGAGACCGTTGATATCTCTGACATTTATGATAACTATGCTATTAGCATAAATATTGAATCTAATAACATTTTTGAAACGAATTTTAAAAATAATTTAGAGATTACATTGTCTGCAGATAACGTTTCTAATTGGGCTCCTTATTGGACCTGGATGAATAACGGAATCGTATACGGTGATGGATATAATATTGAAATGCAGCCTGGAGATAAGATTATCGTAGGCAATGCATCGGATAATGCTACGATTGCACAGCTTAGGAGACCGTCTGACGGTACTGTTTATGATATTTTACCTTATGAGATAGATAGGGGAGTACTTCCAGTGCATATTACGGACGGGTCGAACTTTGTTACAATCGCATCAAATAATCATAACATGACAGTAAAATTAATCGTTAAGGTCGAATCGGCACTTATTTAGGAGGTGCTATATATGGATGGATTGAAAGTTTCTATCGTTGATAGGAAGACTCACGCATTATTAGAGACATTTTATGTGTCTAACTATGTGCTATCCAATGATATTTTGGATCCTTCAACATCTTCTTTTGAACTTTCTATAACAAATTCCCAGTCAATAGCGCTTATTGGATCGGACATTATGTCTGCTGGCAACTTTGTTTTTGCAGAAGCACCAACAAGCATTTTAAATAAGTCTGTATCTGCGTTATATTTGGGAATTATCTCTTCTTTTACTAATAAGACTCTTGTAACGGAGCACTTTTATACATTATTTGACATAGACATCCCTATTCAGACAACAGAAAAGCAATCGTCGTTCAAATATAGGATGTCTTTCGAATGGCTTAACTTATGCGTTTTAAATGTTTTATATAAAACAGTAAAGAAGAAAAAAGATTATACCCCTGAGTTTCTGTATAACTCAAAGTACGAACCAAAAAAGCAAAGTAATGGTCATAACTATAACGATAACGGGGATCCTGTAATTTTGATTGACTCAGTACCTGGTTCGGAATCGGATGTTGATCATACAGATAGGTTTGCTACAGAAGAAGGATATACAACTGAGGAGTATGATACTTCAACTTTCAATACTGAAAATCTTTTAAGCAAATTAAAAGAAGGCGTTGGTTTATATCATTATTCTGTTAATCCAACAATAAATTATGATGATTATACTACTGAGGTATTCAGAAGAAATAGCTCAGAAGAAATATTCTCAACTAAAGAACTTCGTCCGTACGATTCTTATACGGAAGAAGATTACATTCCGGATACTTCTAAATTCTATGATAGAAAAATCGATATAAATTTCTGGTACGGGCAATTCGTTGGTTATGATAAAATAGCAGAAACAATAGGTCCTTTAACTGGGGTAAGCTCTATTATGAATAGGGTTAGGGTTTCTGAAAAGGAAGTCTTTACACAATTGAAGTTCTCAGATCAATGTTCTTTTATAAAAAAGGTTGATGTGAATGATTCTACAAAGAATTATAACGCAGTTTTCTTCTATAATGATCAACCAACAACAGTTACAGTTGATCGAATTTACATTACAAATAATAATGAAATAGTTCAAGTTCCTGGCACGGGTTCTGCTGCAGACTTGGACATTCCTAACAATGTATCCATGCCATTGAGCATAAAGCATTACAAATTAAAAAAGGATACGGAATATACGGACGAGGATCGGGCAAATCTTGCAAAAGATGAACTATCTGAAACGAACGACGGTGAGCTTGAAATAAACATAGACGTTTATTATCGTAATAGTCCTTACAATCCTTTGGACTTACGTCCTGGAATGTGGGCTAATATCTTTGCAAATGGCGTTTACTATACGGAAATAATGCTTACCGGAATTGAAATTGATACATCAAAAGAGTATTATTCCTTATCATTTGGCGCAAAAAGGACTAATATTTACTCAATAGTCCAGCAGTATAATAAAAAAGGCCAGCTAAAAATCAGCTGAAGGGAGGTGAATAATGGCACAGCCCGTTATTACCATAACACCTGCAGACCTTGCTGTAGCTTTTCTTTGGGTTTGTGGTGCTATTATAACGGTTTCCTCGGCTGCTGCTGTGATATTTAGAGCGATTAATAAAGTTCGAGAGCCTGAGCAGAAACAGAACAAACGGATCGATGAGCTCGAGGATCGAATAAAGGAAAATGAACGCTCTATAAAAGATCTGGAAGTACAGCAGCAAGCAAAGATGCAGGAATACGCCGCGAAATACGAACTGCGATTTGAGACTGAGGAGAAACGTTTACAGCGACTAGAGGAGAGTGCAGAAGCCACTAACGAAGCGCTTTTGGCTCTTCTCGGTCATGCTGTAAATGACAATTCAGAACAGGACATTCGCGACGCTAGAAAGAAACTCGAATCTGTTCTTATTCGTCAAGCAAACAAAGCCCATGTATAGGAGGTGATATTTATGGATCATCGTTTGACATTGGATTGGCTGCAGGCTGCCATGATTCGGGCTATAAAGACAATGGCGCAGACAGCTTTATCCATGATATCCGTAGGTGCTGCTATGAGTGACATAGACTGGAAGATGGTACTGTCGGTGTCTATGGTAGCGTTCATCTATTCGATCTTAACATCCATCGCGACCGGTCTTCCTGAATCGAAAAAAGATGGGGAGCTGAAAGTAACCGAATCTGATGATAAGGTTAACTTTTTGCTGGATGTTGACACGCCTTTAATGGATCTTGGGAAGAAAGATTACGTACGGCTTAAAGTTAAAAAAGAGCTTGTGCCATTTGAGCCATATAAGGCGGCAGAATCGTTGCATAACGAAGAGCCTCCAGATATAAATAATAAAATTGAGGATCTAATGCCTTAATAAGTTTATTAGATAGGGGTCGTTTTAAATTATAAGCGGCCCCTATGATATTTTAAACATCTATTATGTTTTTTCGATTCAATTTAAACACCTCATATAGTAGGAAAGGAGGTGCTATATATGGATGAGCACTTAAAAGAATTGATACAACAAAAATATGGAAAGAAAGGAGGTACAACTCAAAAGATTCAATGGAAACCTAAAAAGAAGGCATTAAAGGTTTTTCATGAAGCAATTGAAAATAGGATGAAAGATATGGCGAATAGTCAATTCGATCATGAATATTTCATGGAGCAAAAAGAGGAACTCGAATCTATGATGGAACTCGAGAAGAAGTTTAAAGAAGCTTCTGCTCAGGGTAAGATCAAGTCTGAGAAACTCTTTGAGACGAGTGCGGTATTCGGTGAACTATTGACTGTTCTTCATTATGAAGAACTTAAATCAATTGTCGGAAAGGCTTTTAGTATTGTTAGAAAGATTTGATTGAATCTTGGAGGAGGACATGCCTCCTTCTCCTTTGAATTCAAAATAAACACTCCTTATAGTGGAGAGGGTTGTTTATAAGAAAGGAGATTGTTATGAAAGATATGGATTATATCAAACAGAATTTACCATTTGCGTTAAAGGAATTAGCCAAAGTGAATTTGGAGCTTGAACTTGACGGATGTGTAACTAGTGATTTTTCAGAAGCCGAAAGGGTTCTTGATGAAATTATTAGCTGCGTATTCAGATTGATCAAGGACAAGGATTCGGCTAAGGAACTGTCGGAAGTGTGGGAAAAAACTGATAGAGATGTTCGTAGTAAAGTAGCAAAGATACTTTGAATTATTTACCCTCTCCAAATATTCTTTGAGCTTGAAACATAGCTCATAAAATCTTTTATAGCTTTTGAAAGGAGCTAAATATGCAGGAGTACATACATTATGGAACGGATCGGTTTAGACCGGATTTAGTTTTAAGAGAGAAGCATTGTGTTTCTTCAAAACCATCAAGAGGTATTTGGGCTTCTCCAATAAGAGACGGAGCTTACACCTGGAGAGACTTTTGCGAGAATGAAGACTTTCATGTAGATCGTTTGGCGCTTAGTTTTACATTCTTTTTAAAAGAAGAATCTAAGATTCTTGAGATTCACAGCATGGATGATATTTTACCATTTGTCAACGCTCGTCCGTCAATCTTTGAAGAAGTAATAAACTTTAAAAAATTGTATGAATCCTTTGATGGGATGGAGTTGTTCCTATCAGAAAATTGGAGGCTCCACGATAGCATTCTATTTTACGCATGGGATGTTGATTCTATAGTCATTTGGAACCCGGACATTATTATTCCAAAAGGAGAAAGTTATGATTAAAGAAACATTGCACGCAGTTAGCAAATTTGTAAATGCAAAATCGCCAGTATTGTTATCAGCACTAGGTGTTGGAATGCTTATAGGCGCTTGCTTTACAACTGCGACTGCAGTTACACAAGCAGAAAAGTTACTGGAAGCTCGCAGGCGTTTACTTGATGACGATGAAGAGCTTGATACTATTGACAAGATTGAAACTTGCTGGACTTGCTTTATTCCAACATTTATACTTGTCGTTGTTGGAACAGTATGCGTCGCAGTAGGGCATAAGATTTTAAATGCCAAATATATAGCTGCTGGAACTGCTCTGGAATTAACTTCAAGAACACTTGAACGGACGAACCAGAGAATGGTACAAGAACTTGGTGAGAATAAAGCAAAAGAAATCCAGAAAGCGGTTGACACGGAAATCGCAGAGGAGCAGTATAACAGATCCTCAGACAAATCGCTTATTGTAACTGGGCATGGTGACCACTTATGCCAAGACGGTTGGACTGGTGTTAAGTTTAGGTCCAATATAGAAGACATTAAGCATGCAATTAACGAGATCAACTTCAGGTTAAATACAGAAATGTTTATTAATCTGAATGAGTTTTATTATGAACTTAATCTGCCTCCAACCGGAGTTGGAAAAGACCTTGGTTGGAATGTTGACTATGGTCCAATTGAAATTCGACATACCACTGCATGGGATGAAGAGTATAACGAGCCAAAAATGGTGATAAGCTATTCGGTCGAGCCAAAGCTCGACTATCAATTTTGTCACAACTTGTAATGGCAGTTTTTACCATGATCTGTATGCAGGAAAATATCGAAGATAATGTTCAATAAAAACACACCTTATAGTGAGTAGGAAGGTCGTGTTTGTTTTTAACTTTTAAACTAATTTCACTTATGAAAGGAGAAAGAAAATGAACGACGAAATGAAAATCAATGAAGGTGTTGAGGCGATTGATGTGTCTGCAGATTCGAATACGAATTCTCTGACCACAACGTACGATGACGGAACTTCGGTTACCGATTTCTATCCGGTAACGGTTCCTGAGCAGAAGAGCAATAAGTCTGTGATTGTCGGTCTTATAGCTGGCGGAGTAGCCGGTGTTGTAGGACTTGGCGTCGGAGCTTATATGTTCGTCAAGAACAGGAAGGCGAAGAAAGGAGAGAAGGAAGAGAAGAAGTCCGGTGTTGTTGTGAAAGGGAACAAGTTGACGGTTGATCTGGACAAGGCGTCGACCGATGACATTAAGGAGCTTGTCGGGTTACTTTCGAAGACTGAGAAGAAAGAAGAGAAAGAGAAGAAAGACTGAACCGACCTACTTAAAGCCAGGAGGCGTGGAAACACGTCTCCTACTTTCTTTGCGAGGTAATTGTATGAACGATGGATATTATGCTTCAAGGACTGCGCATTTTATTAAAGAAGCTTCTAAAATTCAAAAAGAATATATTGTACTTGATCCATTGAATAAACAATATAAAAAGTTAGCGGTTGCAATAGTCGATCAGGCAATTAAAGATTTTGGAGAAGATTTAAAATATCCATGTTCTAGCCAAGCTAAGTTAAAGATGTTACTTCATTGGAAAAAATGGTTTACATCGCAGTGGTTTGGAATCCTTATGGAATCCGATGGATTAGCGATCTATAACCAAGTATTATACAATTTTGAAAGACATGGTGGAGTATATCAAAAGACAACATACATGCATTACAATAAAGCTGTAGGAAAGAAAGGCGTGACTAAGTATGATGAGGTGACCAAATATGAGTTTGATGAGCAGCCTTGAATATTCAAAGCTTATAAAAATTATGGAAAAAGTTTCTCAAACGCAAAAAGAATACGAGGAGCTTAAAACTTTATCAAAAGCAATCTTGATAAAGAAAATGATGAAATTTAACGAGCTATGTGATCTGTATGATGAACTTACGAGCCTTATAGGAGAGGATCGACTTAAGGAAATGGGTCTCCCACTAAAATGTGATGATAACCTTAAAATCGACATTGAAGAGGAACTTAAAAAGTTATAAGAAAGGAGAATGGATGCTAACGCATGAGTATTATGAAGATCCGTCCACCGTGAGATTACATTTTTTAGGTGGAAAAGCTGTGTGCCCGTTCTGTTCTGGGCAGATCGTTCATCCTGATGCAAGTGATATTTGCATCTGTTATGACTGTAATTCAGTCTTTTTACTTCTTGAAGGTGTTGGGTCAGCCGACAGAGATATGGCTGCCAAAGTTTTAAAAAGAAAAGGAGAAATTCAAAAATGAATGAAGAGAAGAAGATCGTCATCACAATTGAAGGAGCAAATGCAAGAGAGATTTCCGATCTGAGCATCACTTTCCGGGATGGAAGGCCTGTTCGTACGGAAACGACCAGCAGGACAGATGACAACGGTCATGTGGTTACGCAGTCCGTGTCCTATCCGATCATGTACAACCGCAACAACCAGCAGGGTAAGAAGTATCCGAACGGAGGATACAACAAGTATCAGCCGATTGCTAAGAATCCGGTAATTTCTCCTGAGAAAGCTGCCGAGATCGAGGACGATCTTTCTGACGAAGATCCTGATGAGGAGTGATTCAATTTAAACACCTCTCATAGTAGGAAAGGAGGTGCATCATGAAAACTGATGGGCACAAGGTAGTAAATACCGTAGTTAAAGGAGCCGCAGGTGTTGGCGTTACTTGGACAATACTTGAATTGGTTGGTAGACTTGGGAGTTCAAATCCAGTACTGTTTACTTGTCAGTTACTTGGAGGAGCACTCTTATCTTTGGCAGCTGAGGATGTAGTGTTCAAGCAGGTTGACAAATCGGACGAAGCAATTACGGAACTTGCTAAGGTACTGAAAGAAAGATATGGTGTGAACTGAAATCCTTGGGGGATGTGTTAAAAGCATGTCCCCCAATCTTTTTGAAAGGAGCATGTTATGCCTGGGGAAACGGACAGGATGGAAGAAATAATTTCCAAGGCAAAAGAAACGTATCCGAGTTACTCTTATAATGAGAGAGAAAAAACAGAGCATCCTGTCGACTCAGATGAGGATGAACCTAGGATCGTTTCGAAAAAAGAACTGATTGAGCAACTAAATAACAAGTGGGGAATCAAAGAGGTTCCTTTTGAGGAGTTACCTTTAAAAGAAAAATTAAAGAATCATTTCTCAAAGGATAATCTAAAAAAAGGAACTAAAAGATGGTTCCGGGATCTGAAAGATGATTTGTCCGACTCTGTAAAAGAATTTGGTGCCGATTTTATTGAGAATACTTTTGAGTCGTTATCAGATACTTTTCTTCGTGGATTTGGCTTAGACGGTTTTGCTAGGTCATTAAAGAAACGTAGAAAATTAAGAAAAGAGCGAGACAAAAAAAGAAAGCACCTGGATGATCCAAGCTACAAGTATGGCGATGATGAATCTTACGACTATAGTGCACAATATCGTAAGAAAAAGAATCGCAATAGGAATTTTAAAGACATTATATTCGATAGCCGGAAGGATGCTGATATGGTATCGGATATGATGCAGGAGGGAGCTGAACGAAATGACGGAGTATACACCGTCTATGAGTTTTTATCCCTTGATGAAGTTGAGGAAGCAGAAGGTTCTTGGGAGCCTTCAAGAAGTGACAGAAATTATGGCTGGGATATTCGAGATTTAAGAGATCTTGAGCCAAGAAGCTGCAGGGATGGATGGTATTTAAAGATACCTGAACCTGACTATTTAGATTAATGAAAGGAGCAAGCAATGATTAACGAACTGAAACTGTTGTGGAAATTCCATAATCATAAGATTTTAATGATTGGTGGAGCGATCTGTGTAGGAGGCGGTGTGATATCTGGCATTGTTGCAGGTACACGTCTTGAAAAAATAATCGACAAGCATCAGAAAAAGAAAGAAGAGCTTAAAGCAGCTGCTGCGGACGATTCTCCGGAGATGATGGAGATCAAGAAGGAAATGGGCTGGACTGACGAGAACGGAGATCGTTGGCTTAAAACGGCTCTTGCAAAGGAAACTGTTACGGAGGTTGGTGAAGTTGTTCTTAACTTCGCTCTTCCTATTGGCTTAACATTTGGCGGGCTGGCGTTCATGTTTATGGGCTTCAATATCCTGAGCATGAAGTATTTAACATCTGTTTCGGTTGCCAATAGTCTTTCTGCCACGTTATCCGCCTACAGAAAGAGATGGCAGGAAAAGGTTGGCGTAGAAGAGGAAAGAAAGGTATGGTATGATATTAAGGAAGAAAAGCATACCATTCTTGATGAAGATGGCAATGTTATCGGAGAAGAGGTTGTTGCTTCAACCGGAGAGATCCCTGGGCCTTATAGCTTCATCTTCGATTCTACGTCAGGATTCTGGAATGAAAGCGGACGAGCGAACTACAACTTCTTAATGGGCTGCCAGGAGGATTTCAACAAGAGGCTTAAAGCAAATGGCTTTGTATTCTTAAATGAAGTCTTGGAGCAGCTTGATTTGCCAAAAACGCAGGCAGGACAGATGGTAGGATGGGACAATAGCAGATCCGCCGGAGGTGATCGTGTAATTGACTTCGGTATTTTCCAGTTGAACTCTGAAGCCAACAGGCGGTTCATCAACGGATATGAACCTAATGTCTTACTGAATTTCAATTGTGATGGGATCATTATTGATCACCCAGATATATGGGGCAAGCACTATACTCAAATCCAATCTGGGAAATTGCACGCCCCTCGTTTATCTGCGATTTAAATTGTAAATATACGAATAGTCCAAGAGACTACTTTGATTTTGGGCATGAATGGGCCTAATTATATTTTGTGATTATTAGGGCCTGCGGAAAACGTCTCAGTACACTACACTAACCCACAAACCTCCTTTCTTAAAAGCTGGGATTGCGAGTATGTGGGCCTTAATAATATTAAAAAAGGAGAAAAATATTATGATTAATATTATTTTAAAAAGCGCGATTATGATCGGCACAGGTATTTGCCTTGGTGTTATTGGAAATTATTTCAGCGCAAAAGGCGATGTTGAGGAAAGATATGATTCTCAGGAAAATGATGATGTGGTTGTTATTGATAAAGATGGTGAGGAAATTGTTATTGATACTGATAATAAAGAAGAGCACGACGAGCAGGACAAAGAAGTGATTCATAATGCTAGCAAGTTTGTTACAACCTTTACATCGATGTTTCGGATCCCTCAGTATTTCCTGCATGCAAGTGTTGCTGCGTGGATTCTTAGTTTTATCATGAATACGCCATACATTACAATGTTTTCTTTACTTGTGATGTTTATGGGCTATAGAGATTTTGAAAATGGTGTTCTGCAGTACTTTTATATTCGTCCTCGTAATAAGGAAGTAATGGAAGGAGGTATCTGAAATGATCAATAAAATTCTCGTTTCAGAAGCAGCTGCAGGACTTCTCGGTTATATTTTTAAAAACCGTATTAATATTATCGACTTCTTTGCGATTTGGAGTTGTAAAGGTCTGTCGGATGCTCAGATATTTGTTCTTGAAAAATCTGAGGAGAAGGGGATCATTTCCAAACAGGCTAAAGCGTTACTTATTGATAATATTAATAAAAAGAAAGAGCTCGCAAACCACCTGGAACCTGAGCTTATTCGGGCTTTACGGGAAAGATATGGAAAGTGAAAGGAGATTGTTATGATCAAATTAAAGCTGCTTTTAGGAGGCGCTGTTATATTTGGCGTAGGATATGCGATTGGCTTAGTGTCGCACATGATCTACATGCATCGTAATTATAAGATCTGGGCACCGGCGAATCCTAAACTCAACGATCCAACAAGCGAAGAGTTTGCAGAATTTGCTGCAGCATGGGAAGCCAGAAAGTTAAAAATCAAATCAGAAAAAGAGGATCCTCAGCAGGATCTTATCTCGAAGATAAGAGAGGACGTATCTGATATTAAAGAAAAGCTTGAAGGCGCCCAGGTTTTTGATGCAGATTTAACGGAAACGACCGGATTCGATGATCCTGAGTATGGCGACTATCCTACTCCTGAAGAGGCGGATAAAGAGCAGGAGCAGTTCATGATTGATCAAAGAAATTTGTTCTACGCATGGATGAGCAGAAGAAAAGAAAATAAAGAAGAGGCACCGGATCTTGACGAGATGAACTTTCCATATGAAATACTTCATTGGGCTGAAGAAGAAGGCCTCTTGAAGGATGGAAAGTTATATTTCGAGAAGATGGCTGAAGAACAAAAAAGCGAACAGGAGGAGGTAAAATCAATGATAGAAGATGAAGATGGTATCGTTGATGATACCGAAAATGGCATTATCGAGGATCCAAATGCTCCTATAGGGCAAAGAGTGCGGCTTGTTTATAATCCGGAAAGCCCGGAAGAACGTGCAAAGAGGCGTTCTCAAGCACCCCATCAGATCTCGCAGGCTCAATTCGAAGAGGATGAACACTCAACCTGGAGAGATAAAGAGCGCGGATATATGTACTATCTGGGGGATGATACATTGACGAACGAAACCGATGATCCGGAACCACTGTTCGACGTCGTTGGAAAAAAGGGGGCGAAAATCTTAAGGAATGCTAAGCCTGGCGATATAATTTACATTCGAAATGAAAGGTTAGAGTCCGACTACCAGATCGAAATAGTCGATGACTCTTATCATGATGAGGATAATGACGGAAATTGATTTTGATGATGACGATCTAGATGCTAATGCCACGGCTTATGCTATTGAAGATACGACCCCTTATTTTCAAGATCCTGATAATGGAGAAATGATTGATATTGGTGAAAGAATATTTGAATTTTTATGGAGGTTTTATATGGGATATATAAGTCAACCTCGTAAAATAAACCTATGGGAGATATATCCACCGGAGGTTATCGAGAAGATGACTCCAGGTCAAAGAAAAATTGAACTGCAAAACGCTATCGGTGTGCTGGATCTTAATGATGATGGAGTTACAAGACAATGGGAACGGCACGTATACGACACTATTATTTACTTCATGTACGTAGAGAAAGATGAAGAAGAGGAGGACTACGACGATGAGTGACTATCAACCCTGGAAAACAGTTGATGACATGGCTGAGAAGTATCCTGATAGGAGAAAGAACTCTTACAGAAAGGATTCCATTGATGTCATCATACCGTGTTACAAAGCGCACAAGACCCTGTTAAGGACACTTAGCAGCATCGCAACGCAGACTGTTCTTGACAAGATCTATGTTACTTTGGTGAACGATAACTGTCCGGACGGGAACTATCAGGAATACATTGACATGTTCTCACCGTTCATGGATATTCGTGAGATCGAGGTAACCAAAAACCATGGACCTGGCGTTGCTAGACAGATCGGTATTGACAATGGCGATTGTGAATACTTTACCTGCATCGATGCTGACGATACTTTTGCATCTGCAATTGCTATCGAAACTTTGATGCACCATCTTTCACAGTCGCCGGTCATTAAGTGCGTATCAAGTGTCTTCATCCAGCTCGGCGAAGAGTTCGGGCAGATTGTACCTCACCAGAGAGATATGGTCTGGATGTTTGGAAAGGCGTACAGACGAGAGTACATTGAGAAGATGAAGATCAGGTTTAACAGAACTCGTGCGAACGAGGATACAGGATTTAACACCTGGGTTCGTCTTTTGGCTTCCACTCAGAACGAGCAGGTGTTCTTCGCAAATGAAACGACCTATTTCTGGCACAACAAGGAAGATTCCATCACGAGGGTAAATGATGGACAGTATGGCTATGATCAGTGCCAGGTTGGGTGGACAACGAACATGATCCGAGCTGCTAAAGAAGCTAAAAAAGTCCGGCCATTTGCCGAGTCCATAGCACAGCATGGCATTAGCTGCATGATCCAGTTATATTTTACAACCATTGAGATTCATGAGCGTAAGCCGGTCTTTATGGATCAGATTATGCAGTGTGCCAGGCGGTTCTATGCTGAGTGCTATAAGGATCTTGAAAGAGATATTACGGACGGAGCATTTTCAGAGGTATTCTCTATGTGCTCCATGGAGAGATGGGGATCAGGTTCTCTTCTTGGCATCGTTCCTTATATCGGTATTAAGGAATGGATGGAGGAAGTCAAATCAGAAGAGTACAGCGAAGATAAGTGGTATGATATTTGGCAGGCTTTACCTGAAGATCTTCGCCAGAACAATGTTGATTGCGGTGTTTGTCCGGCAGAATACTGGATTAAGCCCGATCCTGAAAGTGCGCCTGCAGATGGGTACATGATATTGTAAAATTCAAGAAAAACACCTCCTATATTGATAGGATAGGAACCAATATGTAGTTTTACCTTAAAATATAGGAGGTGCAATATGATTATGGGTTTTTTGTCGTTAATATTTACACTGTTGTTTGTGACGCTTATGTTGGCGTTCGCGCTGGTACTGTTAACGTCACCGATCTGGCTTATAGCCATATTAATCCGATTTGTAATTGGAGGAAGAAAAACTAAATATCGGGAAATTGAAGTCAAATAGTAAAACCTTTGGGGATGTTTAAACACGTCCCCATATACTTTCCTGAAAGGAGATTAAAGTTATGACGGGAACTATTATGACAGCTGCGAAGATGTTGGATAATACAATGAATAGCAGGTTAAGAGATGTTAGTCATGAACTATTCAACATTTCTACAGAGCTGCATAAGATTCATGAGCTGTTACTTAAGCAGGAGGAGCGGACGAAAGAATCGTCTATGTGCGCTGAAGCACGATGGAATTATGAAAAAGAGATTGACCAGATCCTTTCGGACGATCGTAAATAAGAAAGGGGATTAAAGTTATGGAATCGACGACAGAGGAAAAAATAAATGTTCAGGCTGATAATGAACGGAAAAAAGAGCAAGCGTCATGCATAAACTGGCCTAGATTACTTTTTCACTTATGGATCAATGGAGGCTATGGCCTTTCAACGGAGCAATTACTGCGCTTGCTTACTGTGTTGGCGGACAGTTCTATTCAACTTTGAAAGGAGCAAAAAAGCATGAAAAGAGCAATTGGCAACAGAGTTGTGTACCTTGATCATATTGTTCGGGGTACTATTGGGGCTACTAATCCGGGTACCGGATATGTCTGGTTCACTCCGGAAGATAAGGATATGCTTGATGGTTGGTATCCTGCAGAGCGTATTTCTCGTATAAAAGAGGAGAAAAAGAAAGGAGAAAATAAAGATGGACGAAGATAACCTTATTGACGGTATGTGTATTGTAGATACAGAGAATGATCGTTTCGAGATCCGGATTTTCATATCTCTGCCGATGTCTGGTAGATCTGATGAGGATGTACAGGCAGACATTAAACGGGCAAAAGAGCAGGCTTCTGAGTATTTCAACTCGTGTTTTGAAAGACTAGAGCTTGATCGGTATCCGGAACTGGTTTTTGTTGATACATTTGCACAGGAACCGGCTCCGTCTGGAATGGTAAATCCAAATCTGCATTATTTGGGTCATTCCATTAAGGTACTTGGAACCTGCAGTTTTATTTGGTTCGTGAAAGGCTGGAATAAAGCAAGAGGATGCACTATAGAAAGGGAAATCTCTAAGCTGTATAATATTCCATCTTTCTATGAATCGATGTACCTACGGTTGAAGAAGCACGAAGAAGAGGTGCTTAAGAACGAGCAACCGGAAGTAATGGGATGATATTTATTGGGGGAGTGTGCTTGAAGCTGCATGTCTTTTGTTTTTCGGCTTAAAAAAAATAAAATATGAGTGCAAAAAGCGCAAACGATGGTTTTTCATCTCTTCTGTTAGCTAGCACTCCCCCTTTAAATATATTCAAGAAAAACACCTCATATAATGAGAAGATACTATAGGTATTCTCTTAAAAATAGGAGGTGTATTATGGAAAATGTTAAAAATTTTGTGATAATGAATCTCGTAAAATTTGCGGTTTTAATCACTGTGAAGTTTACGAATTTCTTAGATCAAGAAGTAACTATAGGTAGTATTATGGTTATATTTACTGTAATATCTGTAGTATCTTTGATTAAAGTTGTAGTAAAAAAGTACAATGAAAAGTTGAGGGCGGCTTAAACACCGCTCTTTACTTTTTTCTTAAGGAGGTGATATTTTGCTTTCAAGAACCGGTATGCTTAAAAAAATAGGAGAGCTCTTGCAAGATACTGCGTTGACTGTTCGTGAGCTTGATTTTGATAAGCTTACTTATAAGGATATCGACGAAATGCTTTCGATTGAGCAGATGAGGCTTATGGTTTATAAGCGCGCTGTGGAGAATATGAATAAGGGGAAACACAATGAAAAGACTGAAGCAGCTGTTGACGAAAAAGGAGATGATGGAGAAAATAATTGACGTAGCTTCTGAGACTTCTGAATACATACGTAAAACTTCGCTGGAAGCTATTTCAATAGATGATCTTGAGAGTCTCCTTATAATTTATATCGCACAGAGAGACCTTGTACGTATGTGCTATCAACAGCAACAAAAAGCAGTGAGACAAGTTCTAAAATTATGGGAAGAATATCAAAACGATAAAAAGAAAAAAGAGGAGAAAGATAATGGACAAGGATAAGCAAGACATTATCAAAAGGGAAGCTTACATAACGCAAATATTGAATAAGCTTACCTATAGAGTTGCTCTTGAACAAGACGAGATTGATACTGTATCAAGGGCATTAAGAGAAGCCAATCATGCTTTTCAAATCCCGTACTACGAGATCGTATATCACGACGAGTACAACAATACAGAACGAAGGGTAATGAACCCGGTGTCTTCCTATGTTAAAAAAGGATCTAATGATGACTGCATGATACGGGAAGACTATTTCGACGTGACTTTTCGCAGGCTCATAAATAAGAAGGAGTCTGCATCCTGGAAAGAACACGAGCCCCAGAAAGAAGAAGCAGAAAACGATCCGGCTACTAGAAATGAAATATTAGCTAAAAGATTTGGAATACCATTGGAATGAGGTGCAACTATGAAAGAGGTTACGTTGGTGGTCAAGATACCAGAAGAAATTCGACTCGCATTGATAAATGATATTCCGCTATCCACAAAACAAGAATCCATCTGTATTTCATATATGAAGCACGCAATAATAACTGGTACACTGTTGCCGAAGAAAGAAGGTGAGAAGGATGAAAGTGGGTGATCTTGTACTGATACTGGCTCTTTTATATGTAACATATAAGACATACAAGATGATTAAAGAAAGGAAGTAAAAAATGATAGATATATCTGAGGTTACCATTTACGGCTTCTATGAAGCTGTTATGGGTATGAGGAATCCAAAGAAATCTTGGCATTTATCTGATACGAGCGCTGTGACTAAGCCGATAAAATATACCAGGATCAGTTATGCGGCCATGCCTATGTCGGAAAATGTTTTAGGTATCAATGATAAAAGGTTAGCTTTTAAGTTAGCCTCTGCCGGCGGTGCGCATGCTAAATTTAGGCGCATGATCCAGGTTTGGTGTGATATTTATGCACCTCTTTACTGGTGGAAGGAGTTTGATACCTATAAGGTAGGCACCACAGCAAACTCAGAGTCAACGATGCATACAATTGGCGATAAACCTTTTGGAGTTGAACAGTTTTCTGTTGATGAGCTGTGGAAGGAAAGTGTTGAAACTTCCGAGCATATGCAGGTTAATGCCGATGGCACATCGGAAATGACGAAAGCACAAATTATCAAGGATCAAAATTTGTGGAAGGAGAAGTTTAAAGACATAATAGAGTGTCTTAATATTGCAAGAAGATTCATGCTGCAGTACCGGGAATCCGGCGATAAGGAAGCAGAAAAGTTCTACTGGTGGAAGATTATACAGATGCTTCCTAGCAGCTGGATGCAGATGAGGACTGTTAATTTAAATTATGAAGTCCTCTCTCAGATTTATAATTATAGAAAGGATCATAAATTAACTGAATGGAGGAAATTCTGCAATTTCATAGAGCAGTTGCCTGATTCAGAGATCATAACTTGTGAAAGGAGATAAGGATGCTTTTATATTGGCCAATGGCTACGGCCACAAGTAAATATTCGGAACATCCTGAACGATCTGAAATACTTCATACATACAATGGTTTCTTAAAGAAAGAGGCCGTCATTGATACTTTTAAGAACTGGGAAAGTATGGGTTATATTTTAAATCCAAAAAAGATCGCAGTTATCATAACAGATACAGAAAACGAGACATTTAGAATAAGAAAAGTGGTCGTTAAGAATGGCGACCAATATGAATGGAAGGAGTAGTAATGTCAAAGCAAGAATCAATAAACATCAAAGATGAGATATTGAAAAAAGAGGTATCTATACATATTGGAAATGCTCTCACAATAGATGATGTCATATTGATACAAGATGTATTGGACATTATTAATAATCATACTGAGGAAAAGAAAAAAGATAAGTGAATGAAAGGAGTAGAATGGAACGCTATGTTGTATACGCGGATGGCCTTCGGATAGCATGCGCAGAAACAAAGGAAAAAGCATTGAAACTTGCTAATGAATATTTATATAATTGTATGAATCAGGTTGACCGATTCTGCCCAAAAATTGAAGTACAGCAGGAACGTTTATTTATCAACGACGAAGGAGAATTGAAAGTATCTGAGATTATTAGGAGTAATGTTGAAGAAGCTAAGAAGGAAATAAAAGACTTTGCCGAGAAACGTTTAAAAGAAATCGAAGATGATGATTTCGAAAAAGAAATTGTAAAAGAATTCGATAAGAACCGGATAATCCGATTAACTGCTATGAAGGAGGATTGAAAAATGTCTGAGATTATCCAGAGTAGTTTGGAATCCGTTGTTGATGTTAAAAAATCGATTGACGACCTTATCTATGCGCTTGCAAAAGCAATCGAAAATGGTGAATTTGCCAAGGCACTTGAAAAACAGTTTGAACTGCGGAAATATGATGAAAAGGATAAGGAGGAAGTTTTAAAAGAAATTGAAGAATGTCCATTTGTCATTGAATTTGTCAGTGGATTTATGGATCGCGTCGAATCCGATGATGTTAAAAGGAGAAGACGAAAAAGGAAGCAGAGCTCTGAGAGCCTTGATGAAGATGAAAGCAATGACGACTTCGCAAAAGAACTCGTGAAAAAAATCGCAGATAATCTCGAAGATCATAACTTTTTCGATAGACTTGCTATTGAAATTGTAAAAGAAGCTGAAGGTGCGGGCTTTACAAAGCAGGAACTTATAAAAGAGATCGAAGCAAGCGGAGACGAAGACTTTAGCTTTACCAAACAGAAGTTTTTAAAAGATATGGAACATCTGGTGTTATATCTTCTAGAAGCCGGCTGCTATACCAAACATGAACTTTTAAAAGATGTTGAGGGCGGCAACTTCTGGAATGAATTTATCAGAGAATTTGTAAAAAAACTCGATATGAGAAGGAGGAGGCGAAAGAATCGTAAAAGAAAAATTCAATACGGCTACGATGCTAAAGGATATGATCCAGAAAACGGATTCAGGAGGGATGGAATGAAAGAAGAAAACGAAAGGAAAGACCAGGATCAGTTATGCAGTCATGTCTTTAAGAAGGATGATGTTGACTTCGCTAAGGAGCTCGTAAAAGAGATCGAAGGTGATATTAAGAAGCAGGAGGACTTCGCCAAGGAACTCGTAAAAAATACCAAAGATGATTTTCTCGCGACGCAGGCCACCACAGATACAGACAATCGAAAGTTAAATAATATAGTATGGCGAGAGGGGATACTCGATGAAGCGAAGAGATGCGTATGTGGAAAACGCCAGCAGGATTATGGAACTCCGGAGGATAACTTTGCGACGATCGCAGATTTTTGGAACACTTATCTTGGTGGTCGACTGTCTGCTAATAATCCGATTAATAGTCATGATGTCGGGGTTATGATGGCTCTTTTAAAGATTGCTCGCATTAAGTCTGGCGGAACGGCAGCAGGATCCATGGATAACTACATTGACTTGGCCGGGTATGCGGCTTGTGCGGGCGAAATGTACGTGTTCTATAAAGACTGAATGTTCAATAAAAACACCTCCTATATTGATAGAATAAACCAAAAATAAATTCTAAAAATAAAAAGGAGGAATGAAATGAAAAACTTTATGAAAGTGTACTGGGGTGCATTAGTAGTATTAGCTTTAATTGGTATCCAGTTTGTATTAGGGTTTATACATGGATATCTATCTGTAGTAGGATAACAAGGTGAAGTCCGTATAAATAAAGGTGTGCGAGTGTTGGCATTATTGTCAAACACTCCACATCTTTTTTATCATCGAAAAAGGAAGGTTAAGTACTATGAAAACAAGAAGGAAAAGGGAAGGAGAAATCGTATTTGCAGATTTAAAAAAAGATTATCGGATTTGGGTTAGAGAAATGCTTGATATTCCAGCAAGGTATTCACTGCTCGAAGATTATCTGTGGACAACGCCTCTTATATTTAACACTGAAGAATCATTGCGTGATCAAAACTGGGTTGAAAAATCTGCAGAGATGCGCGTTGACTTCTTTAGTAGCTTGTATAAGAACAACTGGTCTGAGTATATGAGCGCAGCAAATGCTTTTAAGCGTTATTTAGGCGTTCCAAATATTTTGGAATTTTTCCTTGTCGTAACAAAGGTCTATTATGATCTTGCTAACGATGGAGAGGAGGAGTGGGCGTCATTCTTCTGGGAGTTAATGGACAATATTGACTTCGAGATGCAGGATGATGAACATTTTGATAAGAAAACTGTAAAGAAAAGGATAGATATTATATTGAATAGAAAGTATACAACGACTGGTAGGTACGGTCTTTTTCCTTTAAAAACCAATGCCGTTCGTAAAGGAAAGAACATGAAGAAGGAAAGTATCGGTATGCAGATAAATTATTATAGCCGAGAAAACTATAGATTTTTGTGAAATTTACCCGAAAATTCGGGTAATTACCCGTTTTTGAAAAAATTTTTCCCGTTTTTTTGGGTAATTTTTTGGATAAATTTACCCATTTTTTTGTATCATTTTTGTGTAAAAACGGGTAATCGCTTTTAAAAACGGGTAATTCATCTTCAAAAATATTAAAAAATGGCTAAAATTTTACACGATTTCCCGTTTTTGAAATGAAGATTTTAAAAAACTGCAAAATTACCCGTTTTCTATTATATTATTATTAAGCGCGAAGAATTTTTATAAAAATATTATATATAAGCATTTATAAAAGAAGTTGAAAACAAAAACGGGTAAAAATGGGCAAAAATAGGATTTTATCTAAAAAAACGGGAAAACGGGTAATTCAACTTGTATGGACGGGAGTTCTCGAGGAAAGGGGCATAAATGGATTTTTTAGAGATTCGAGTAAACGATCTTTCGAAAAAAGATCAAGAGATCTACAAAGTTGCCCCTAACTTCATTGTACAAAAGTCTAACGACCTTATGACAAGAGGTGGGGGCTTCTATGCTATATGGGATCCTGAGAATGCTATTTGGACCAAGGATCTTTTTAGAGCAAGAGAACTTATTGACAAAGAGATTTATAAGTTTACAGAAAAATTAAAAGAAGAACACCCTGCAGCAATAGTCACTGCAGAATTTTTAAGAGACTACACAAATCATAAATGGGATATGTTTGAGAATTATACGAAAAGTATTGGCTCAACTTATATTCCTCTTGATGACAAATTAATGTTCTTAAGTGATAAGGCAAAAAGGGAAGACTACTGCAGTAAAAGATTAAGCTATGATTTCGAGGATGGTGATATTTCAGCTTATGATGAGATTATAAGTACATTATATACTTTTGAGGAAAGAAGAAAAATAGAATGGGCTATAGGTTCCATTATTGCAGGAGACTCCAAAGAAATACAAAAATTCATTGCTTTGTATGGTGCTCCTGGATGTGGAAAAGGTACTATTCTTGATATTATAAAAATGTTATTTGAAGACTATTGCATTACCTTTAAAGCTAGTGCATTAGGCAGTAAATCAAATCCATTCGCTACTGAAGCTTTTAAATCAAATGCTTTGGTCGCAATAGATTATGATGGTGACTTATCTAGAATTGAAGATAATACAACTCTTAATAGTTTGATTTCACATGATGAAATTTTGATAAATGAAAAATTTAAATCACCATATCCAGGTGTTAACCATGCATTCTTATTCTTAGCAACAAATAAGCCAATTAAGATTACAGATAGTAAGTCTGGTATCATAAGAAGATTAATAGTTGTTCAGCCTAGCGGAGAAAAAATAGAGTTTCACAGATTTAATAAATTAAAAAAAGAAGTTGCATTTGAACTTGGTGCGATTGCAAAGCATTGCTATGATGTTTATGAATCGATGGGTCCAGATGCTTATGACGAGTATCGTCCGTCCCTTATGATGGAAAGGACTGATGTCTTTTATAATTTTGTGTTTGATCATTATGAAGAATTTAAAACTGAAGATTACATAACATTAAAAGACGCATATAAACTTTATAAATCTTATATGGATGAAATAGGCTCGTCTTTTACAATTCCAAGATATGTATTCAAAGATGAGTTAAAAAGCTACTTCAGAAATTATGAAGAGCAGAAAATGATTGATGGTAAACGGTATAGGAGTTATTACTCAGGTTTTAAAGCTGATATTTTTAAA
>ODAI013736032.1_pt1 | contig 30293 bp, 69 predicted proteins | sample 1539321 | NCBI WGS metagenome assembly ODAI01 (sample SAMN02144231, study PRJEB22623) | gut metagenome | biome: sheep rumen | host: Ovis aries | place: New Zealand
AAGTCACGATAGAGAACACAGAATCCGGAAACATTCAGATCATCGTTAGAGGAATTAAATTCGGCGGTGAATACGATGTAGACATTCTGTATCAGATATCCGGCGCAAATTACGTATGGCGCACAGTGGCAAAGGATAAAGTCATTTGCAAGCGGATCAACACAATCAACAAACACATTGCAGCAAAAGGACTAGAATTCAGAGTAAAGGCCGAGGACTTCCGCTAATGGGAGTCCTCAATGGAGGATAATATCATGGCAGAATTAAAATATATTTTCGTTTCCGCATTTGTCGGAGAAGACCGCAAGGAAATCCTGGCGGGAGTTGAAAGAGTTAAAGCGAAATATCATGTTGTGTTCAATCCGTATAGCTGCCCTTGCCCTGGTGGAAGATTTGATTCACTAGAAGACGCAGAAAAGCAGATTGAGCGGTTAAGACCAAAGGCAAGAAAAATCAATACAATGTGCCTTAACTGCAATTCTGATTGTTCCGGAAGTTTTAACATGGTTTATACCGGATGTATTTATAAAAGCTAAAGGGAGGATCGGCAATGGATTATCAGAATTTTTTCGAAAAGTTGAGCGGATTTTTTACCATTGCGCAAATCTGGAAATTAAACGAAATGGCAGCGAATGATTTTGAAGATCATAGCGCCGGAAGAGTCAATGTCTGTATTCTTCTGTATGACATTGTAGGATTAAAGGATTTTTTCGGTGAAGACGATGTTATAATGCGCTTGGAGTCAATCGCCGGAGGAAGTATATCACATGAAACACTGGAAAATCTGGAAGAGCAGATGATCCGAGAATGGTAAAAAATTTTTCAAAAAGTCATTGACAAGCTGGTTTTAGTGGCGTATCATAAGTACATCACAAAAAACAAACCGCTATAAGGAGATTATCATGGAAAAGCGTATCTACAAATCGTCACATGGAGATTATAGGGTAGAATGGGGAAAATCTTATGAAGAGCAGCCAAATCCGGTAGGAATAGGATTTATAATGGCTGGCTTTATGGTTTATAAGATGAGTCGTTATGATACGTTAGAAGAAGCAAAGAAGGCAGAATGGAAAGGGTAAGTTTTGATTTTAATATCGAAGCAGGAGGGAAACACAATGAAAGTTTTAACCGGCAGCAAGCGAGAAATTACAATCACGCTTTGGGATGAACAGATCGAAAAAGCAAAGAAAAGACTTGCGGACAGCAAAAAGTGTTTTGAACTGTTTGGAGATAATGAGGAATGGATTGCAGAAGATGAAAAGAAGCTGGCGGAACTTGAACAGAGAAAAGCAAATGCCATTTCTTATATGGATGAACACGGAATTAAATGATACTAACCGCAAGAGAAGGAGGAACACAAAATGTTGTTTATGAAAAAGGATATCGAGAAACTTTTCGGCAAAGTAATAGCTAATAAGATTGCTAATGGCGCAAGATTTGATTTCAGCAGAAACGATTATATCAGCAGCGAATTTAAATATCATGTTGATCTGATTTCAGAGTCCGGCGAAAGAATTATTATTTTTGCAAAGACCGGAGAGCCGACAGCATTTTGTAGTTCTAATACCGGAGAATCTGTTATTTGTGAGCGCCGTTATAATAGTTATAATGGCTATGATAAAGAGGATAAAGTGCTGTATAGATTCTACCAGTATAAGCAGGTTTATACAAATAGCCTGGAAGAATTCGAAGTCATGCAGAATAAAGGCGAGGAAAGAGATCGCCGGAGATATGCGAAAGAACAGACAACAGTTTTAACACCGGATCATGTTTTGCCAATCGTTAGAAGACATACAGGATTTAAGCGCACAAAGGCCAATGATATTATTTCAGTAGAAAAATTTAAATCCTATGATGGATTCTATTTTAATATTCTTGTCGGAAAGAACGACAAATATCATACTATCAATATCAGCGAAACGAAAAGGAGATGATTTTCAATGACAGTTGTTATGTACGATGGATCACAAATTGAATGTGAATCAATCGAAGTGTTAGGAGATAGAGTTATTATTGATGGCAAGGAAATAATTCCGATTGTCTGCATTCAGCGGATCATTGCAAAAAAAATAAAATCGTAAAATATCAAAAAAGTTGTTGACAGGCTGCTTTTAGTGTGGTATATTGAGTACAGAGCAAAGGAAAAAGCCACAAAACAAGGAGGACACAACAATGAGTAACTATTACGAATATCAGAGAGTAGGCACAAAGATCGCTCACAGACTTATGAGACTGAACGGCTGGAAAGTCTATGGCTACAAACCGGATGAATCCGACAGCATGACAGACTATTGGAGTCCGGCATACTGGACAGGCACAGCGGAAAAGAATGGTTATACGCTGGTTTTTAATCGCTCTAATGAGCGGAAAGAGCCGAGAGTTTACACAGTTTCCGAGACTGTCACAGTTAATGACAATGCGGAAAAGCTGGAAAAGCTGAGAGCAATGACAGTTGATCGTGGCGCTTCTGCACAGGAAGAGGAAACCGCAAAGAAGAAAATTGCGAGAATTCTTGCGGAGTCCGAAGAGATCAGAAAGAAGACCAGCAGAACAGTCATTGATGAACTTGCACACATGGCAAATCCGACAAGGTGCAGTTGGCACATTGAAAAGGATGGAATCATCATTGACAAAGGGACTGGACTTCTGAAATTCTACAATGTTTGGGACATTACCGATGAACGCTATCAGAAAGAATGGCAGGATTTTAACAATCTTTCCGAAAAGGCGTGGAAACAGAAATTCATGGATAATTACTATTATCCGGCAAGCGCCGAAGACCTGGAAAGATACGCAAAAAGAGCGTATGACGATGCAAAGGAAAATGTAAAACTTCTTGAAGCATTTAACAGACTTATTAACCGCATTGATACTACATGCGGAGGAATGATCGGCAAGGAGGGACAGGAATATAAGAAAGTCACAAGGACAGAGTACAAAAAGGTAAATAAAGCATATGAGACAAAATCCGGAAAGATTGGAGTCGGACAGTGCTTTATCCTCAAATCGTCATTCAACTATGGCTGTACTTCCGGCAGCGTTTACAGAATCAAAGATGTTGAGTACAATCCGGATGGATCATTTGCATATTTTAGAGCATACAAACTCAATGGAAAGTTGACAAAGGAATGTACAGGATATGCAGACAGCAGCAACAGATTTTGGTGTGATGCAAATAATTGGAATCGCTGGCATAATCGTGGACATATCGCATTTTGCGAGATCAGAGAAGAACACATCCCATACGAAGTTGAAAAACTTGTGAAAGTCAAGAAGTACGCATAAATCAATACGTTGTGCAGCTAAAACTAAAACAGTAAAGAATCTGATTTTTAGTTGACAGATAATACACAGAGTAGTATTATCAAGCTGCACAACAATTATTGCCTTAAAAGGAGATCGAAAATGTTGAGCGATAAAGACAAAGAAATGTTGAATCTTTTGGGAATTCGTGCGGGAATAGTTGCGGAGAATCCGAAAGTAAAAGCGGAATCCAGGAGAATCTATGAGGAAACCGGCAGCATAGAAAAAGCTATGGAATTTGTATACAAAGTAGCGATTGCTACTCTTTGTGGGATAAAATAAGAAGCGGAGGGAAGTCATGAAGAAAGAATTTAAAAAGTTGCTTGAATCAGAGCATGGCGCTTTGAAAATTAGCGAAATTGCCGTACTGGAAAGAACACAGCATGATTATTTTGGAAATGAAATTGATAAGCTGGAAATTATCTTTGTTAATCCTACTGGAAGAGTTAGTTTTTATACTGGTGAGATTAAGAGCAGAGACACAGAAGGAATTGCAAAGGAGATCGCAGAACACACAAGAAAATTTGCGGAGAAATGGACAGAAGAAGAAACAACAAAAATACTGAGTGGCAAAATGGATTTTAGGTTTTGGGAGATAGGATAATGACGGATAAATTCAGAAAAGAGCGACAGGAGAAAATTCAGAAGTACAAGGACTTAAACTATGGCTGTACAGCCGTAAAAGGCGCTAATTTTGGCGATTTGCGGATTATCGGAGAAAATCATGAAGAAGCTGCAAAATGGCTTAGAAACGCTTTAAACGGCGCTACAATGGCCGGAGAGATCAAAGCACATTTTAAATGCGAAGAACTATTTGACGTTATTGTTATGAATGAAAATGAATAATACCAGTAAGTGCGCAGCTTTTGAGTTGCGCTTTTTTCTTTGACAAAAATAAAGTCGAAAAATATCAAAAATGTTATTGACATGTTTTCTCTAGCGTGGTATCATAAGTACAGTTAAAGAAAACCACAACAGAAAGGAGAATCAAACAAAGAATGAAGATTGACAATAAGACATATATCTTCCGGTATAAATCGAAGATCGGACAAGGTGAAGTATTTCATTCGTTCCTTGACGTACAGAAAGCGCTTGCTTTTGCGGAAAATGTATGGAGAACCGGCAACAAAAATTATGAATATTTCGAAGTAATTGTTCCGCTGGATGGCTATTGCAAGTACAAAAATTATGCGATTATCAAGGATTTCATAAGATCGAAGTCAACAATCAGAAGTTGCACCACTCTGAAAAAAGAAGAGTCAGTAGTATTTCTGATTTACAGCGATATTTACAAGCACAAAATCCCGATTGATGGAAGTGTAATTTTTGTAAATCGAGACAGGCGAAAAGTCGAAGTAATATATTTACTTGGTTATAAATGCGAGTATGATTTCATTGATTATGAAGACATGTTAGGAGTCTTTAATCCGGATGGAGTCTTTATTGAATTTGATAACATTCAAGGCAGAAGTGATATTCTTGTAGATTAAAGGAGTAAAAACAATGAGATATTATTCTACATTAAGACCTATTTCTATTGGCTGCTTTCCGCATGGCCATGAAGTAACAGAAATTTGCAATTTTCAGAAACGTAAATTTATTGAGAAGATCGGCAAAGAAGTATGGGGATACATTGATTTTGCGGATAATCTCACAGAAAAAGAAGCGGATCAGTACGATTTAATTCCGGAAGAACTGAAAACATATTACGGCGTGATCGCTACAATTTACGATGATGGCAGGAAAAAGGCTAGACACTATACAACAGAGTATAACGTTGCAAAACCGGAAGACACCGAGAAACCAGGCAAAGGAAAATATATTTATCTCTGCTGGTTTGACAGTGAAGAAGAAGCAGACAACTTTATTAAGGAGGTCGTATCATGAACAAGGGTAACAAGATTTTGGAGTACAAATACCATTACGGAGTGAAAGTTGCTCTGATTGAGCGGAACACAAGTTTTTGCCGGTATGTAGTGGCTTACAGCATGTATGATGATGGCACATGGGGACAGGGACATTATTTTGAATCTTATGAAGCTGCAAAACAGTATTATGATAATGAGTATTAAAGGAGGATCAGAACATGACATTTGAACAGCGAATTTTGAGACTTGCCGGAGTATCAGAACATGAGATTATGATTGCAACAGGCAGACAGTCGGCAGCAAAGGAAAGCATGATGGGAGAAATCATCTTTAAGCTGGAAGACTACATGAAAAGCAAAGCGGAATATCCGCATTTACATAAGGGACAGGAAATAAAGATCGCTGATTTTGCCGGACAGAAATATGCAGTAGTGGCAAATGATTGGAGCTAAAAATAATTCAGAAAAATATCAAAAAACTATTGACTTCCCTGTTTTTGTGTGGTATCATTAGTACAGAACAAAAAAGAGATACCAAACAGGGTGTCAGTAGAATTTAGGAGGAAGAACACATGAAATACGGAACAAAGGCAAAGAGGATGCGCACATTCGCAGCAGCGTATGACAAGTATTTCCAGATCGAAGGCACAAAAGACCTTGCTAAGAACAAGTTGACATTAGCAGAATTCGACAATGTATTCGATGGTTTAAAGGCTCTTTCGAAGATTGATGATTCAGTTTTCGATACAATCTTTGCCGGAGTTGCCGATTGGTTCAAACGTAACGGATTCACAGTTGTTAATCATGGCATTGGCTATAGAGTCTCAATCTAAAAGGAGGATCACAAATGAACAATATCACGTTAAATCAACTTTCGGTTTTCATGTGGTATGCACAGCAACTACTTGTAAAAGACGAAAAAGGTACTGTTCTTTTTGAAGGCGAAAACTGGAAATTGCAAAGCCAAAACTACAAAGAAATTCGTGGAAGATGGATTCGCAGTTTCGGATCAGTTAAAGATGTTGTGATTGTTAAAATCATTTAACCAAAGGAGTGCAGCATATGACATTTAACGAAGTCACAAAACAGATTTTTGATCTTTCCGCTGGAAGGATTAACGGCGAAGTATTCACGCTTAATAAGTACAGGAATTTTGTTAAGCGTGAAATCGCTGGTAAAGACAAAGTGATCGGAAAACTGATTCTTCCGGATGGCGAATGGCCGTATAAAATCTACATTCCGCACAAAGGAATATGGGATTATTACATTCCGGACAATCAGAAACAGGCAGAAGATTTCATAAATTATGAATTATAAACCATATTGTTAAAGGAGGACACAACAAATGTCAAATGCAAAGTATTATACATTCAATATCAAAACAGAGAAGACAACAAGAAGAGGAAAAGTAACAGTAGAAAAATGCGCAAAATTTGACATTATCGGAATGGATATGGATAATTTCAAATTAGAGCAGCTTGCCGATTTCCTGGACGATCTGAAAGAAGTTGCAAATGTATACAAGCGCAGTATCCATGAAGACTTATGGTGCGAAATTGAACTTACGGTAAGTGAGTATGATATGACAGATGAAAACTGGAATCAGACTAAATTCGACAGATGGGAGTATAACGGACATCCAGCGAATGATGATGGATTCAGAAGTGATGATAACTCAATCAATATCTATCTCAGTCCGGATACAAAGTACACAGCAGAACATCGTGATTTGTTGATCTCTGTTAAATCCGCAAGTCATATGATCCGTGATTTACAATTCATCTAATATTGAAATTTTTAAAAGTTGTGCTTGACAGCGCAGCTTTTTTAATTTATTATTAGTGGTGTAGCTATAATACATTACTAGAGCAAAAGTGGAAGAAAAACTTTTTAAAAAATTTTTCAAAAAGTGGTTGACAAATATTCTCTAGTGATGTATAGTAAGTACAACACAGAAAACAAACCACCACAAACGAAAGGAAATTAAAGCCATGAAGAATCTTCACAATCTGTTCAATGAGTGCATGAATGAAGTAAGAGCAGCCGGAATCGAACCTGGAAACATCGTTGATATTTCGATCAATTACAGAGCAACTAGAAGATGGGGACAGTGTGAAAAGAAATACGGCGTATACAGAATCAACGTCAATCATCGAATTCTTGAAGATGATACGGATGTAAAGGCCGTTAAGGATACGATCATTCATGAAATTCTGCATACTTGCCCGAATTGCTGGAATCACGGAAAAGAATGGCAGCGCTTGGCAAACATTATGAACCGCAAATACGGATACGAAATCAGCAGAACAGGAAGTTGTGAGGATTTCGGAATCGACAGAGAAGAGTATGCAGAATCGCACGCAAAATATAGAATCGTATGTACCAGTTGCGGGAACGTTTATAGAAAGCAGCGTGCTTGTAATGTCACAAAACATCCGGAATTTTACAGATGTGGCAAATGTGGCGGATCACTTAGATTAGCGTAAAAACTAAAACAGAAAAGATAAATATTGACAGTATGGCGGGAAACTTGCTATACTGTCAATATACCGGAGGAAGTCATGAGAACAATAGAAATCCCGAAAATCAATCATGAAGAATTTGTAAAGGCATTTAGGGCGCTGGATTATGATTATCTTGATTCTGTATCAGAGAAAGAAGACAAAGCGCTGGAATCGCTCTTTAATAGCGTGAACGATGATGATTCAGTTTTTGCGTATACCGATGGCAAGGAATACCAGTACAGAAAAGTAATTGCAAAGACTAGAAAAGTATTACATCATTCAGCAAAATATGATTGCTTGCAGCTTACAACAATGATTGTTTGGGATGATGGTTTTGATCTCATGAGTGACATAAGAGTTGCCGAATTCAGAGATTTATCCGGTGAGGTTAGCGCTGGTTCAGTATTTTTTGTAGATTCAGTACAGCACTAAATCTAAAAATAAAATCAAAAAGTTATCAAAAAACTATTGACAGCAGATTTTTAGTGTGGTATCATGTGTACAGTTAAAGAAAAGCCAATCCAAAAGGAGGACACAACAATGAGTAACTATTACATCAGAAACAAGGAAACCGGCAAGATTGAACTTCATTTCGACAAAGAGACTTATATGAGTCTTCCGGATTCAGACAAGCAGAAAATCAAAAGTAATTTCCTGTTCGGCAGAAAGACCGGCGCATGGATCAGCCGTTGCAAGTTCCCGAATCTGTACAGAGCGGAGGAAGTCGCAAAGGCGCTTGGACTTGAAAATCGTGGTGTCGAAGGCGAAACGCTTACATTTGCAGAGAAACAGGAACGCAAAGCGGAAAGAGCAGAAGCAAGAGCGGATCGCTATGACGGATACAGCGACAACGCAGAAAAGCGTGGTGAAGCGTTACAGAGGCCGATTGAAGATCGTCACGGCGATATCGCATTTTTCACTCAGCCGAATATCAACACTTCTTCCGGCAGAGCATTCACAAGACAGCGGGAAAAGATGTGGGATGCATGGGAAAGAGGTTTTGAAGAATTCAAGAAATCCGCATATTTCGCAGACAGAGCAAAGACCGCAAGGGAAACCGCAAAGACAGCAAAGCAGCCGGAAAGCAAGTCATTTTGTGAGCGCAGAATCGCAGAAGCGGAAAAGACAATCAGAGCGCAGAAGAAAAACATTGAGCGCTACAATGAAATCCTTGAAGAAATCAAGTCCGGCAAAACATTTAAGGACTACACAGAAGAATCTCTGAATGAATACATTGACAGATCGGAAGAGATCATCGAAGACGCAATTTCAAAGGCTATTTACTATCACGAATGGATTGAGAAGATGGGCGGTATTCAGTTCTCAAAGGAAAATGTAAAGCCTGGATACATTATCAAAGTTTCTGAAAGCGCACATGCATTCTACAGAAACAGACTTTTCGAAGTAACCAGCACAGGAACAAAGAATGTGCAGATCAGAGACGCAGAAACAAAAAGACCTTATCCGGAAATCAGCTATGCGGATATCGCAAGTGTTGTGAAAGCAGAAACCAGCAATGAAATTAAACATCCGTTCAAAGTTGGTGATAGATTTGTCGGTGAAGTTTTCAATTTCAAGACTTGCGAATATAACAAAATTCCTGTTGTGGTGACAAAGGTCACAGCGGATAAAGTCTCTGTCAAAGTTGGTGATGGAAGAGCCACAGCGTACAAAGTCCGGAACGGTTACGATGGCAAGAGTTATTACATCGCAGTTCCGAATCTCAGAACATGGATTGAAAAAACAGCATAAACCAAAGAATGAATGTGCTTACAGTCGAAAGGCTGTAAGCACAAAAGAAACCACAAGGAGAAAATCAATGTCAAACAAAGAAAGAAAATTTAAAGCAGAGCGCAAGAACAGAATCAGACAGAGAGCAGAGATCAATCGCAGAACACAGTATTACATGCAGCAGAAACTTTTCGGAGTGGTATTTATATTATTTGCCGTGGCGCTTTTCGTGATTAGCCACAACAATGATATTCCGGAACTTTTGCTGATTGGAGTTATCTCTTTTGCAGTTGGCTTATATGTAGTTATGACAAAGCATATGATTTTTGTCAATTCCTACTGGCTGGAAAAGCTGGAAAATAACGATCTGATTTGAGTACATAACGGAGAAAACCACAGGAGGAAAAAGATATGGTAGCAGCAATATTTATTATAATCATTGCGTATTTTGTATGGTGCGGAGTAGCAGCGACAGACCGGAAAACCGGAGGGATCAAAGACTATAACAGATTCTTTTGTACTTCTTGTGGTATGAACAAGAGACAGATACGGCGGAACATCAGAAAAGGCCGTTGGTAAGTATTGTTTATATAATAATATATAATATATATAATAAATATTATTGTATATCAAATAACTGATAGTTTTTTACTAATACAAATATATTGTAATAAATAAATTAAAAAACTATCAGCAACAAGAAACTTATTAATATAATACTATAGTTAATAAATAACTATAAGTTTCTTGTTGACGTTATATATATAATAATTATTGTATTAAGTATAATTAAGGCGTGCAATTTTTACACACAACAGGAGAAAATGAATGGAAATTTACGAAATCACAGCGAAAGACAAATCAACCAGGAGAACAATAAACAGAGCGCTTGTTGACGATCTGGAAGTCAGAGGGGAATTCCTCAGACTGTATCTCAAAGGAATTTATGTGACAGCTTACTTTATCCCGCAGACTGAATTTTCAGTTGTGGATTTAAGTAGCAAGAGCGGGAGTAGTCTTCTTCTGTATTATTTGCGCTACAAAAACAAAGTTGCGAAGATGATCCGAGACGGTGACAGAATGATTGATGAATGGAAAAAAGAAGAGGGAAACGCAGAACGTGATCCGGCAGATTCACCGATTATTTTGGGCGTTGCCAAAAGAGCAAAAGCATTGTATGTGGCTACAGAGGAAATCTGGCAGAACATTCCGGACATTAAGCGGTTTTTCTATAAGCCTTAAAAATAAAATCAAAAAGTTTTAAAAAGAGTATTGACTTTCTGGCTTTAGTGTGGTATCATAAGTACAGTTAAAAAAGAGCCACGCAAAAGGCTTAATCCACAGGAGAAAAGGAGAAAACAAAATGAAGTTCGAAATCGGCGGAGACGCATTCAAAAAAGCAGTTGACAGAGTTATGGCGATGATCCCTAATAAGGCAGCCATATATGATCTGGAATGTGTAAGGCTTGTTGCTGAACACAACAAAGTTGAAATCATCGGATTCGATACAGAGTGCTATTGCAGTGTGACAGTTCCGGCGCTGGTTATGGAAGATGGCGAAGCGGTAGTTCACAAGGACGATCTGAAAAAGGTTTATACAATCAAGAATGATCTGCTGGTAGTCTCAGAGCAGGAAATGTTCACGGTCAGCAATGGCAAGAAGAAATCAACAACTAAAGCGAATACTCACTATGATGCCGGTGATTATTTCGATATGGACTTCTGCAAGGATAACGACAACATGGTTTTGAAAATGCCGGATAGCAAGCTGCTGGAAGTCCTCACAAGGATTAATGCTTACACAGCGCATAGTGATGATCCGAACATACTTATGAGGGCGATTCACTTTGACAGCGAAGACCGAAAAGTAGTAGGCATTGACAGTCACAGAATCGGACTCTTTGAAGATATCAATGAATCGTACTTTGCCGGAAACGATATCACAGCAAATGTCCCCAATGTGATTGTGGCACACATGAAAAAGCTGCTCATGAAAAACGGATCATATGTTGAGATGTACGCCAATAAGAAATTATCCGCATTTATCGGTGAAGACTTTACATACTGCATTCGCAACTATGCCGGAGAGTACTTTGACTACAAACGATTTGCCAATGGAGTTGAATTCCGGAAATTCTATGTCAACAGAAAAGAACTTGCGGAAGTCTCAAAGGAATATTCAAAACTTGTGAAGTCCGAGAAGAAACCAATGTATATGGGATATAACAACAGAGCATTCATGACAGCGATTTTCGTAAGCGGTTATTCTACTTCTGATGTTATCGAGACAGAGGATGCAGAGGAAATCGGAGATGGTTTTGTGATCGGTGTCAGTCCGGAGTTTATCAATGACGCAATGATCGGACTTGATTCTGAAATGGTCACAATGGGATTTCTAAACAGAAAATCCCCTATCATTGTCTCTGATGGTGAATATACCGGATATGTACTGCCGGTGAATATTTCCGGAATGGAAATTGACAACTACATTGGATACACAGCAGCTTGATATATTGGATATACAGCAGCCTAATTACAGGCTGCTTGTATTCTATAAGAATTGTGGTATAATAACCACAGTAAAAGAAAAGAGGGAAAGAAAATGAAGAGGACAGACGCAGCTAAAAAGTGCCTTGATGTTCTGGATAAATACAAGATCATAAAAGAAGACAAGACAAAGAAAATTATAACCAGGAATTTTGAAAGGCTCTTTGGCGATAGTAGAGTATTGCAGAATAACAAAGATAAAACAAGGTCAAGAGTCTTTATGCTGATTGAGAAGTATGATATCAATACAATTCATGCGTGGTTTTCCAAAAGTAGGCCGACAATGTTTGTGCCGATTGAGATCATGTTGAGACTTGCGGAATTTTTACGGCTGGATATAAACTGTCTGCTGGATGATCGTGGCGATTGGCGGGAGGAAGATTTGACCAGTGAGCAGATAGACATGTATGAGGAAATCCGGAAGAAACAGTTTTTCGGTGAACGCTGGTGGAAATTTGCGGAGTTTGCGCAGACGTTATCAGCAATGGAAAACTATAAGTCAGAAGACGAAGACGCAAAGCGCAAGCAGCTTTACAATGACGTTATGGATTATTTTGTCAAAGTTGTAGGCTATGACAGCGATGAAATCAATATTGAGATTGATCGAGCAGTACGGACAGTTACATTTTAAAACTGTCTGTATTGCTCTTTAAACCAATACAGAAAAGTGTTGACATATTACGCTAAATGTGATATTATTGTGGATGTAGATATAATATTTAATAGGCAATATATTTCATGATAAGCGGAGATTCCCGCAGTAATAAGAAATATATTGCATTTAAGGAGCAAAGATGGAAATACTGGAAAAGATCAGTAAAAGTGTAGCTGCATTTGTCGCATGGTTCGTAATTGCCATTGTGTTAATCGCAGTATTCAGAATCATAAATGCTGTATTGATCCGAGTAATTATTATTGTAATTCTTGTGATGGTTACGGCGGTTATCAGCAAAAACATAAAGGAGAATTAAATGTCTGGAATTGTAGTTGCGTTATACAACATGGAGATCGGCAGTGGTAAATATCTGGCTGGAAACAGATATGATTATTCGCTGGAAGATAAAGGCTATTATGTAACCGGAGAAAATAACACAAAGATGCTTTTCAGTCCGGCAGAATTCAATACATTTTTCGAGATCATATTCTAAGTCAAAAAAACATTTTAAAAAAGTTTTGAAAAAAGTGTTGACAGGCGTTTCCTAGTGTGGTATAGTAAGTACAACACAAAGAACGGAGGGAAACACAATGAGAAACAACGCAGTATTAGCCAATCCGGAAATTGGAGCAAGCGCAAAGGTTTATTCTTTTTCGAAACCGAAACAGGAAACCAATAAGAAGAAGGGTCAGAAGTCAGAGGTTTATCCGTACCAGCTTGACGATCTGAAAAGAATCCTCAACTACTTTGCAGAGCGGAACGCTTGGACACATTATCTGGCGCTCACGTTTGGATGTAACATGGCAAGGAGAATCGGAGATATCCTGTCTCTGAAATGGGAAAACATCTATTTCAGCAATGGCATGATGCGAAATGATATCCTTGAAATTGTGGAGCAGAAAACCGATAAGCTGGCAAATCCGCATATCAATAAAGCGGTTAAGGATGCAATTAAACTTTACATCGAAAAAACCGGTTGTGATTCCGCCGAGAATGATTATCAGAACATGGTATTCATGCAGCTTACAGGAACACATAAAGGTGCAGTTCTTTCCGAGAGTGGCCATCTGAAAGCGATTAAGAAAGCACAGAAAGCGCTGAACATCGAATACAATATCGGCACTCACAGCGCAAGAAAGTTTTTCGGTATGACCACAAGGCAGATTCATCCTGGCGATTATGACAGCATGGAAATGCTGAGAGCAATATATAATCATAGTGACACAAAAACAACAAGTCGATATATTGGTTTAACCAAACAGAAGATTGATACATACTACGATGATATGGGAGATTTCTTCACAGAGTATGTGATTGGTGAAAAGGAATTCGCTGTACAGAATAATCCTACAACATGTATGTATACCGCCGATCTGATTGACGTTATCAAAGCAGCTTACAAAGCCGGAAGAGACAACGCAGCCAATACAGATGCGGAAGTTCACATGGATGCGCTGAGTGATCTACTGGCGATGATAGAAGAACTGAAAAGATAAGGAGGATATCGAAATGTTAAAGCACATGATCGATCTTGAAGAGTTATCTTATAAGACGGCGAAACAGATTTCACAAATTCCGACAGACAGAGAAGGACTTACAAGATTTGTTATGAGGAAGTTCCTGGATTGCAATCACGATATCAAGAAATCAATGAAGAATACGCTGGAGAACATGGCAGCATTAATGCAGATAGTCAAAGAATCCAAACCGGAAGTAACGGATCATGGAGAATATAGAGTTGTCAGCGGTGTCAAAGTTGTTGAAGCGTATGACAAAGATGAAGACATTCTCTATGAAGAGGGGAAAGGCTTTTACTGGTAGATCGGAAAATCGGTTCAAAAAAATTTAAAAAAATTACAGAAAAGTGTTGACAATGGAATAACGGTGTGATAGAATACACTTAATGAAACACATAAACAACTTACTACCTACCAAACCAAAACCAATACAGAAAAATTAAAAAGAAAAGGAGATCACAAAATGGAAAGAGCAAATATTACATGGCCAATCGCACAGGCAGTAGCAATGTATAACAATGGAACGATCAACCTTGATGTTGATGCGCAGCGTAAAAAGTATCAGTGGACAGTCGGACAGGCAAGCGATTTGATCCACAGCGCAATCGAAGACTATTACATTCCGGCGCTGGTAGCATGGAGAGAAGAAACCGGCGAGAAGCGCAAGGGTACAAAGTCCACAAAGATTTACAAGCTGCTTGATGGCGGTCAGAGAATGAGAACATTTGTTAAGTTCTTTGCGGATGAATTCGCAATCACAGGAATTCCGGAAGTCAGTTTTTTCAGCAACGCAGTTGGCGAGATCATCCAGTATGATGCTAACGGCAAAAAGTATTCGGAACTTCCGAAAGAGTTACAGGACGTAATCAGCAACACAAGGCTTTCGGTTACATACCTTGACGATTGTTCACAGGAAGAAGCAGCAATCGCATTCCGCAAGCTGAATAACGGAAAAGCGCTTTCATCCAGCGACAGGAACATTGCTTATTGTGGTTGCCTTGCAACAATCAAGAGACTTGCAGATCATGAGTTCTTTGAAAAGACGCTTTCCGCAAGTGGAAAAGAGAACCGCAAGCAGTACACAACGACAATGAAGATTTGGGCGATGCTGAACAAGTCGCAGCCGAGTTTCGAAAGCAAGGAAATGAACAAGCTGATGATTTCGGCAGAGATCACGCCGGAAGAAGAAGCGGAAGTCGAAGCTGTACTTGACGTACTGAATGAAGTCTATGACGTTTTTGATGAACTTTTCGACAAGAAGGTTGCAAGCGTTCTGAAAAGAAAAGTTAAGTCCGAGACACATACAGTAAGTCTTGCGCCGTTCGCAAAGATCGTTTCTGAGAGTGAAGCGGAAGACAAGATTGAACAGTTTGCTTGGTTCATTCATGACTTCTACGGCGAAGGCAAAGAGACAAGCAGTAATGATTCCTACAACATGGCTTGTGCTGGTGGTTCAGCAAAGGCGGTAAATATCAGCAGAAGAAATACAGCGCTGCTTGAAGCCTGGGACAAGTTCACAGCGGAAAATGCAAATGATCCGGGAGAGGAAACATCCGAAGAAGAAACATTTGAAGAGGATGATTTTGAATCTGAGGAAATCGCATTTGCATAAGCTGATTATATAAAGGACTACGGCGGATAGAAAATATCCGCTGAGTCCGGCAAATAAGTTTCAAGTTGCTAATAAGCATTTGAATATATAACCAATAACAAAGCAAGAGAGAAGAAAGATAGAGAGGTAAAACCATTGCAGACAGTTATCGAAGTTATCGAAGAGAAGAAAACATTTATCAGACTGGAAGTTGAAAATCTTATGGACACGGCGAAGATCAGAGATGAACTTAACAGATATGGCAAGGAACATCCGTATGAAAGCGTTGTCGATATTGTGGCAAAGGCGAAGGAACTTGCCGGAGAAAGTTTCATGGGTTCAGAGTCTTATGCAGCCGATCCTACATACGTTTGTGGCTTTGTAAAGGCCGATTAAGTAACAGTCGAGCGGAAACTTTGTGGAGGGTAGACCATTGGACAGATAAGCGTTAATTCAAAACTAGACTAATTGAATGATAATTAAACGAAAATAGATCATGAACCGGTGAAAGAGAAGACCGGAAAAGATGCAGATGAATAGTCACAGTGGAAAGAGAGGATAGTCCATTGAACTAATTACATTCAGCGCATAACGAATTTAGAATTTTAGAATTGAATTAAACGAAATAATTAACGAAATTGACGGAGCGGGTATTACCGATTGCCCGCTCTGTTTTTTAAAGAGGATAACAATGGAATACATAATCACAGATCATGCAAAGGAAAGATATGCGGAGCGGATAGCCGACAAAGAAGGTAATTGGGATATCAAACAGTATGTGGCTTGTAATGATGGAAAAATCACAGAAGACATTAACAAGATGATGGAGTATGCGCAGTTTATCGCAGAAGGAAAATTCGGAAAAGGATATTCACAAGTCAAAGTTTATGTCTGTAATACGTGGGTTATCCTGGTGGATATTTCAGCGCCGAAAGTCATTACTCTTTACAAAGTGGATTTGAATCTTGGTGAGGAATTCAACAAGGAATACATGAGTAAATCGCTGGAAAAGATCAAAGCTGCTATTGCAGAGTACAACGCAACAGTAGAAGCCACAAAGGAAGAAATCAATGGCTATGACGATTTCATTGCTGCTAACGATGCTGAGATTGCCGAGTTGAAAAGCACGATTCGATCATTGCAGGATTTATCAGACAGCTATAAAGATGTGGCTAGAAATCTTAAAGCTAAGAATAAAGCTGCTGAAATGGCAATGATTAAAACCGTGGAAGATTTGATAACAAAGAAGAATTTCTAACATGAGATTGTCATATATTATTCATGGAGATTGGCTGAAAAAGGGAGAACTTGGAAATTTTCTCTACAGGAAAAAGGTATTAAGCAATGGTCAATCTGCTTTATACGCATTGTACACAGTAGAAGATGAAGACGCATTAAGGAATTCAATCGTTTATGTCTATGTCTTATTTGGTATAGCGGATAAGTACAAAACTCTAGTCGCTTGGGCGCTTGGAAAAGGTTACGGCGATCTTGATATTACAGCCACAGGAAAATGCGGTTTAGAGGGTTTAAAATGGGCGCTGGAAAATACATTACTAGCTGCCAATAGTATCCGGCACTATAACGAAGACCATGAAGAATACCGGAAAACTTTTGGACACAGATATAAAAAAGTCCGGTTAATAATTGCTGCAACTACACCACAAAGATACAGAATATACAAAAGAGCATTGATACCACATGGGTTTAAGGAGAGCAGAGATGGATATGGACTGTATCTTTACTATGAGTAGGAAGTTTTAAGATGGGAGTCTGGATTGAAGGAATGGAAAAATCAAAGAATTGTTGTGGATGTTTCCTCAATGAATCCGATATGTATTGTCATATCACAAAGTCGTATATCGACAGAGACGATTATACCACGGAAAAGCCATGTCCGATGCATGAAGTTAGTGATGTAGTTATGAGCAAGGTTTACAAATGAGAAGAATAATTATTGCGGGATCAAGAGACTATTCGAATTACGATGTAATTAGAAGCGCAATGTCAACATTTGATTTACTGGAAAAATACAAACCGGAAAATATCGAGATTGTCTCTGGTGGTTGTCGTGGAGTTGACACATTGGCAGAAAAATTCGCTAAAGAATTTGGTTATAAATTCACGGAATTTCCGGCTGATTGGTCGCTTGGAAAGCGTGCTGGATATTTGCGCAATAAACAAATGGCCGAGTATGCAGCAAAGGAAAATGGAATGCTTGTTGCATTTTGGGATATGAAAAGCCGTGGAACAAAACTGATGATTGAGTTGGCGAAGAAATATAAACTACAAATATACGTGATTAATACGGAGAATTTGGAAGTCTATGAGTTCTAATAAAGCAGAAAGAATGTATTCTCTGTTTGGACATACAGCCGGAGAAAAATGCCGAGATTGCAGTAACTTTTTGAAGTACAAATACCATGACAGGAATATTCAGAAGTGCGAGATTTACGGCGATACAAGATCGAGTGCGTCAGATTGGACAGGAAAAACCGATGCTTGCGGAATGTTTAACAGAGATTATATTGGCAGACCTGTTATCGAGTATGCACCACGTTATAAGCCACAGGAGAAAATTGACGGTCAAATTGAATTTGATTTTGTTGATCCAGCCGGAAAGGAAAATTAAATGAAGAACGGACATAGAAGAATGAGCGCATACGGCGCAAGAGAAAGCGGTCAGAAATTCGTTGAGGATGATTTCAAGTTCTGCAATAACAATGACGGAACAAAGCGCATGAAGCGGTATCTCAAAAGATTTTCCAGGAAGGCAGCAAAAGAGATCATAAGAAAATTTATGAATGAATCTGATGATTGATTGGAGAAAATACCTTGACAATAAAAGAATTATTTGATTGGGCGAATGAGTGCGGAATTGCCGAAGATGAACTGCTTATTAAGTCCGATAGTGGAATTTTTCACGTGACAACAGACAATCTTTCACCATCGTTCAGACATGATAATACGGTTATTAATGTCAGCAGCGATGGAGCAAAGCCGAGTCTTCCACCAATCGAAGCGGAGAAGAATGAATGAGAAGCATAAGGGGTGATCGTAGTCGTGCGGTCAAACTACATCGTCAAATGTGGCTAGATATGATGCTGGATTTAGGCGATGATGCTAGTCCGGAAAAACGGTTAAGATATAAGCGTGATTGGTGCAGAAGAAATTTTCCCGATGAAGACATAGCGCATAACTGTTTTCTTTGTGAGTGTGCCGGAAAACTTTATACCAGTAATCAGAATTGCATATACTGTCCGATTGATTGGAGTCCGTTGGCGGATTATAAAGGCGGGTTATATAGATGCTATGTTAGCTATATAGGCGGTGGAAGAGAAGGGCAGATTTTCTTGGATGCGCCGATTAGCGAAGTATTGGAACTGCCGGAGAGAAAAGTATGATGGAAAAATTAAGAATGCTGCAAAAAGAAGGTATAAAAGAATACGTGACAGTATTAAAAACCGGAATGACAATATTTGTATTGTCTATTATTCATTCAATACCATTCATAATACGCTTTTACACTTCTTTGTTATTCTTAATTCGGATAATTTCACATTAAAAATATAAATATATTATGAGGATCACTGATGAATCTGAGTAAAGAAGAAGCGCTGAGACTTCACAGAAAAATGTGGAGTGATATGCAGAAAGAGTTTGGCGATTGTCCGAGCGGAGGATTAAGAGTCGAGTTTAAAGAAGATTGGTGCAATAGTCACGGATATAAAGTAAGGAGAGATTGTTTTCTTTGTGAATACGATTATCAAGTCGGTGGCGGAACTTGTAAAAACTGTCCGATTAAATGGCCGAACGGATCATGCATTAGGGGAGACTATTATTATAAAGCACCAATCAGCGAAATATTAGCGCTAGAAGAATCATAGAGGGAAAATCAATGTTTTTACCAAAAGAGAAAGCGTTAGAACTACACAGAGAAATGTGGAGTGCAATGCAGAAAAAACTTGGGGATTGTCCGAGTCCTTATGATAGAGAAGCCTTTAAAATTGAATGGTGTAATAAACATTTTCCAGATGTATTTATTCTTAATAACTGCTTTCTCTGTGAATATGCGATAGATTGTGACCATTGCCCTATTAATTGGAGCAGTTTAAGCGCCCACCAACTTGACAGATGTTATGCAAGATACAAAGGTGTTGCCGATATTCCCGAAGTTGCGATATTTTTAGTTGCACCGATCTCTGAGATTCTTAAATTGCCGGAGAAATAAGAATGGAAAAAATTAGGATTGATTTAACAAGGGAGCAGACAATAAAGCTGCATAGGCAAATGTGGACAGATATGCTGTCAGAACTTGGTGATAATCCTACTGCCAAACAGCGTGTAGATTTCAAGGATTCATGGTGTAATAAGTGGTGTAAAGAAAATGGTTATGTGTCAGCGCATGTAGCTGGAAGTTGTTTTCTTTGTGAGTACACAAGAAACAAAGGGATCGTTCCGAGTTATCTTGAATGCAATATGTGTCCTATTAATTGGTCAAAGGCCGAAGACATTCTTGTTATTCCTGGACAAGATGCGTGGTGTGTTAGTTCATACATTCCTACTGGAAAAGATTACTTTCTTACTGCACCAATCTCAAAAATTCTTGCAATACCAGAGAGGGAATAATCATGTCGTTTATCGTAAAGAATATGGATATTCCGAAAAGCTGTAAAGAATGTATCGAGAGAGGTTTTAGATCAGTATTTAATTGTTCGCAGTGGCAGCATGTTAGCGTTGAAAATTCTAACGTACTTAGAGCAGAAAATTGTCCGCTTACAGAGATTCCGGATAAACACGGAACACTAATCGACAAGGAAAATTTAAGAGCAGCGATGTATCATGAAGCATTTGAAGCCGATACCGATATGCAGAAATGGGATGGCGGTTGCTGGATAAGATACAAGATGTTTGAGAATTGCGTGGAAAGTGCAAAACCAATCATAGAAGCGGAAAATAGCAGAGGGTTTATTGAATGAATACAGATACATTGTTTAGCCATAATTCTGATGAATGGTCTACACCTTCCGGAATATTTACCGAATTGAATAATGAGTTTCATTTCAATCTTGATCCATGCGCAACGGCTGAGAACCATAAATGTGAAAGATATTTTGATAAGCAGCAAGACGGACTTTCTCAAAAATGGGGGGGGGTGTAGAGTCTTCTGCAATCCACCATATTCAAAAATTGGAGATTGGGTAGCAAAATGTTTTTACGAAGCACAACAGGATAATACTATTGTGGTTATGTTAATACCGGCAAGAACAGATACAAGATATTTTCACAATTATATTTTGAATCGGTCTGAGATTCGATTTCTTAAAGGGCGTTTGAAGTTTGGAGATTCGAAAAATAGCGCACCATTTCCTTCAATGGTTGTCATTTTTCGTGGCGCAAATATAACAAGTAATTAAAAATAATAATATAAAATTGGAGGGAAGACAATGAATCTCATGGTAAATTCAATGATTGAAACAGGCATTGTTCTTGTTTTTGCGTTAGCTTGTGTATTCATAATCTTTGTAATCGTTTCGCTCTTTTGTAAAGTTTTTGTAAAGTTTAGAAGCACCGAAGAAGCCGAAGCAAACAGCATGTTTGAAGTTGTTGAAGATGGAGATTTATATTATGTGGTTTATCACAAATTGACAAATGTCATGTATACGGTTTCCGGTAATGGAGAATTTACTGTTATGGTTAATACAAAAGGCGAACCACTAATCTATTCAAAGGAAGATTATGCATATTTGGAGGATGCTAAATGAGTACAACAGACAGCGCAGAAAATGTGAACAAAGAATTATATCTGAGAGTTGATATAATTTCGTGTGATGATAATGGTCAGACTTATATTCGTGAGCGTGGAAATAATGATGGTTTTGGCTTGTGGGTAAATGATGATTCTTTAAAGAGTGAAACCGATATATTAAAAATAAAGGAAGATCGCACAGAAAAGTATCGAAGTGCATTACAGAAATTTGCCGAGATGGATGTTGATTTACGTGAAAAGGTTTTCGGATCATACAAACTTGTGGATATTGCTAAGATGCAGCCGGAAGAATTCATCAGTAAGATAAATGAATACAACTACATTCCACAAACAGGCGAGATATGGGAAACGGTAAGCAGAGAAAAAGTAGTTGTAGTAAGCGTTGGAATTGGCGAAGTCAACTTTTACTCTTCAAGAGCAACACAAAAAGGATGTTCAGAGCAAATGTCGCTTGCCGATTTCAAGAAGATATTCCATAACACAGGAAAAACTTGTGACACTTTGATCGCATTCTTTGAAGAATTAGGCGCTTTAAATGGAATTATGTACTTTTAATGAGGAATTAAGCAATGATAAAAATGGTATTTGATTGTATAAAATGTGGCATAAGTTTTCTTTTGATTGTTTATATTATTCATCAAATAAATTGCATAAGAAAAGAATTTTGTAAGTTGCTTGATAGTCTTAATGATATTGACGCTGGAATAGCATTAAATTACGACACAATAAAGTCCATATTAAATGTTTTGATTGGTAATCCAAATACCAAAACAGAAAAGAAAATTCCGGAAAAGCATATCTCATATTGTTGCGGTAATTGTAAATATTTTTACAGAAAAGCTGATGGAGGTTTGGTACTTAGTTCTTGCCGAAAGGGTGTCGATGATGTTTGCCCTTATGATATTTGCGATTGGTACGAGAGTTATATATGACAGGAAGGATAATATATGAGTTACGCAGAAGATTGTGAAGACATTGGCGGTTATCTTGCAGACTTAGATTTCTATGCAGGAGAATGTATAGATGATTGTGACCATTGTGATTGGAAATATGAATGCCCTAACAGCGATTATGTAGGGTGAGCCTAAGTAATATGTTTGTGCAAAGAATGTAAAACATGGCTCTTGTGTGAGATCAGAAGTGAGATTATTTGAGGAAAATTTGCTATGACAAATCTTGAATATATTCGCAAATGCGACAAAGGAGAACTTGCAAAACTGTTATGCACTATTGCAAGTCCGAAACATACGGTTAATTGCGAAACGTGTGTTGTAAAAGATTATTGTTATGAACTGCACAATGTTTTCTTCATTGGCTTGATATGAAAAGAAATAAAGATGAATGGAATTAAAGGAAATTATGACGATAGAAGAAGCGATTAAACATGCCGAGGAAGTAGCAGACAAATACAGCGCCACATTTCCTAATTGCGATTGTGCCAAAGAACACAGACAGCTTGCTGCATGGCTAAAAGAATTATTGAAATATAAAAGCCAATCAGAAATTGTTCACTGCAAAGACTGTAAAAAGAGAAATTTTGCCGGTTACTGCACTGTTCATCAGAAGAATGTTCACGGATTGACAGCCGAATTTTGGCAGCCAGAAGACGATTATTTTTGCGCAGACGGAGAAAGGAAAACAGATGGGAATAACACTTGAAGATGATACTCCGATGGTTGCTACAGCATTTAGAGGGAGTGACCTTACTAAAGAGGAAGAATCTGCCCTGGATCATCTGCTTGATATGATGACTGCTGTAAAGCAACAGGTTCTTTTGAGAAAGGCGCTTCATAATGAAAAATAAAGAGATTCTCATCGAAGATGCAATTCAGTTTCATGAAGAACAAGTAAAAGTATGTTCTGAGAAAATGACAAGAGCGCTTTTCGGAGAAGAAAGATGCGAAGAATTAAAAGCTGAACATATTCAACGTGCTAAGTGGTTAAGAGAATTGCAAGAATATAAAGCGCAGCCGAAAATTATTCATTGCTGTGAGTGTAAATTCTTTCGTGCAAATATGAGTCCGGATGGCTATATTCCAAAAGGCGCTTTTGAATTTGAGTGCAAACATTGGAATGGTAGTTGTGATCCTACAGATTTTTGCAGTTATGGAGAGAGGAAAGGCGGTGATTGAATTGATTGTTTGGTTTTCAATAATTTATTTTTATGTGTTTGTTACCATTGAAATAGCCGTGATTATTTTCTTGATTTGCTCATTGCTTTATACACATTATGGATTTTTCAAGAGATTTTTCCATAATGGTTTGCATTGGCATGAACCTACAACAATATGGTTTGACGGATTCCAGGTTCATTCAATCTGCAAACATTGTGGCAAAGAGATTATGAGAGATTCGCAAGGCAACTGGTTTTTGTATAAAAGGAGTGAAGCCAATGGACAGAGATAGCTTTATGGATATTGTCTACGGAGAATTAAAAGATGATCCAGACAATACCAGAGCGAATAATATTATTAACGCTGCCGATGAATATGTAAAGGATAGTCAAGACAAGTGGATTCCATGTTCTTTGCTTATGCCGAAAGAAAGAGATGCCGGTGTATTAAGGAAATTTGGATTTAGTAAAAGGTCGGATTATGTGTATGTTACCATTGAAATAAATGGAAAACGAATTGTAGATCGTGCATGTACATACGATGGTAATTGGGCGTGGTCAAATAGATTTGGATTTCCGAAACACAAAATTATTGCATGGCAGCCTTATCCAGAGCCGTATCAAGGAGATTTAGCCAGTGTGTAAATTTTGCAATTCCTATAACATTTCAAAAGAGGTACATGGTCGTTACTCTGTAAGTTGTGATTACAAGGTTGCGTTTGTTACATATTCATGGACAGACGATCAAGGCAGACAAAGAGCGGATAGAACTACAAACTGTAAAGATTATGATTTGAATTATTGTCCGGAGTGTGGACGTAAATTAAAGGAGGATTAAATATGAAGACATTTGTTAAGACAATTATTGCAATGGTGGCTATTATTATTTTCGGCTTGGCATTTGCGCAGAACACAGAAGCAGCGCCGAGATACGCAAAGAATGTCAGCGATTTCAACTCTAGCCATACATACGTTTTAGAAGCTGCTGATTTTCCGAAGTCAAGCACAACAAAGATCGGTGGTCGTGTGGCAACGCCGAACGCAAGCGGTTGGATGGATTTGATTAAATACGATCCTAAAACAGCCGAGAGCAAACATCAGATTTGGCACATAAGCAATTGGGTATACGATTATGACATGGGAGAACTTACGCTACCGACCTATACCATAACTAATTCCGATCCGTTGCCGTATTGGAGCAACGATTTCATGGGAAGGGCGATCACATACACGAACAAAGGCTTCTACAGACAAAAAGAAATTTACGGAGAGTTTGGCACGATGTATGAGCATTGGAATAGTCCGGCGCAGAGATACACGATTAAGAAAGTCAGAACAGATGCTAAGACCGGAAGAGCCGTGTTTAGATTTATTAATTCCAAATCTAAGATTGCTATGGCTGCCGGAGGGTATGCAGATTTCTATGTTATGATTCTGTAATACTTTAACAATTTAAAGGAGATTGTAATGACATATATAATCAATCCGTGGATGTTCTATCTTATTTCATTATCAGATACGCTTAAATGGGCGCTTGGCATTTTTGCGATTATTGCAATTATCGTATCATTCCTTATGTATGATGATACAAAGGTTAAACTTGCCAAAAGATTCTTTATTGCTAGTTGTATTTCATTAGTGATTTGTTTGTTTCTTCCGAGCAAAGACACTTGTTATAAGATGTTGATTGTGTCACAAGTTACCACGGAAAATATTGAGAACGCAAAAGAAACAGTAAAAGATGTTACGGATTATATTATCGAAGCTACTAAAAATATATAATAAAACCAAAACAGAAAAGTGCGAACATGAAAAGGATGAATGTCTATAGAAAATATTTAAGATCACATATTTTCAAAAACTATTGGACTTTATCTAAAGCCATAAGCGGAAAGATTCATCATAATTCAAACTGGTAAATAACAGAATAATAAGGCGGTGTGTTATGCAAATAGAGTGGATTGATTGGAACAAAATCGCAATGGAGAAAGCGAAGAAGGTTAAGGCGTATATCTGCACAGACAAAAGAAGTTGTATGTATTATACGGTTGTTTTCGCTGAGACAAGAGGTAAAGCCAAATCAGTCGCAAAAACTACGGAATGTTTGTATAATACACCGTTTATTTATATTGAAGCGAAAAGAATTCCGCAACTTGACAATGCTTATCGTCATTATCCTGTAATGAATTGGAAGAGCGGTTATGATCGAGTGCGGTTAGTAAGGGATGCCGGTTTTGTATGCGATGCCACCGAAGACCAATGCAATAAATGTTCAGCTTTTGAGTGGTGTGTCAGAGGAAAAGATAATGGAAGTCATTAAAGTAGGGAAGATAGAGCCGGAGTTATACAAAAAACCGCCAGAATTTTATAAATGTAAATGCAGACATTGTGATGCTGAGTTACTAATAAATCTTAATAACAAGAAAGATATTATAAATCATTATGGTTGTGGCGCTGTAATTTATTATACGATCATATGTCCTATATGCGATTATTCACAAGCGCATAGGAACTTGGATATGGAGAGAATTAAAATCGGTAGTACGGCCATTGATTCTTTGTTTAGCGGTTTGTGTGATAATTGTCCAGACGAAAAGAAAGAGTGCGCAAAATGCAGCTTTTTCTAAATGAAATCGGAGAAGTAAAATGGTAGATTGGAAAAGGTTTCATGTTGGTTTTTCTTCAAAGTTTGGAACGTTGTTCATTGGATGCGGAAACAAGAAGAAAGGAAATGAAGCGTTTAAATGGACAGGAAAATCAGAAGACAGGACAGAAGAGATTGTTCGTGCCGTAATGAGCAAATTAAAAAATGATTGCGAAAAAAGAAAAGATGATCGCCCTTATGTTGGCTATGAAGTTGATGGAGTCGGAAAGCTGATCTATATTAAACCTGGTCACAATTTCTTTGTCCATGTTAATCCAGAGAAAAATAAAAACTAAAACAGTAAAATTATATATTGACAGACTATTTCTCTTGTGGTAATATAATTATAACACAAGAGAAAGGAGTGAACTTAAAATGTCAAGAAATGTAAAGCCACAGAAGAACGCAATATTCAGCTATTACATTCAGCAGGACGGCGATGGAAATTTTGAAGTCGTAAAGCCAAAGCCGAAGTGCGCTGATATTTGGATGGCTGATTTGTCAAATTCCGGCGAAAGCGTTCAGTGCGGTTATCGTCCTGTGTTTATCATTTCAAATGACAAGAATAATGAGTTTGCTCCTACTGTAAATGTGTTTCCGCTCACAAGCAAGATGAAGCGGAGAGAATTGCCTTGTCATGTAAGACTTGATAACTTCTATGATTATGGTCTTACAGCGCCGAGTACAATTCTTGTTGAGCAGCCGTTGACTATATCACAAAATTCTTTACTAAAGTTTGTAGGCAGAATAGAAGATCGTGATACATTATTAAGGATTTACTTTGCTATGCAATCGCAATTTCCTATTCTGCAATGCTAAAACAGAAAAACAAAATATATTGAAATTGGTTAGGAATCGTGCTATGATACATATAATCCGAAGGAGGATTTTACCATGAGTGAGATACCTAAACAGCCGATTCCTACAAAAGACATATTAGAAGATTATTTCAGCACGATGAAAAAAGGTGTTGAAGTGCGCATTCGTTATCAAGTTGACCGAAAAGAATTATACGCATACGAAAGAAAGATTGGAAAACAGTTATTCGAAATGAACAGCGATGAACTTTTTGCTATGATTAACACTTTTGGATCACAGCGAAAAACTGTTGCCGGACGCAGTTCTATGCCGTACAATTCGTTCTTCCAGGTTTGCTCTATGTACAGACAGATTTTCAATTACTACATTGAGAATTATCAAGTAATTAAAAATCCGTTTAACGAAAAGAGCATGAAGGGTAATCAAGCGCTTGAACGTATTCTGCAAATAACGGATCGAGTTACGCAAGAGGATGTAGAAGATATAGTTAAAAAACTTCATAATGATTTGCCAGAAGAGCGTGCAAACTATGTCGAGTGCATTATCCGCCTTTTCTGCGATGGTTTTGCCACCAATGAAGAGATTGTTTTGCTGAAAGAAGACATGATTGATTTTCGCAATAAGCGGGTAATGATGCCAAACCGCACAATCGTTTTAAAGGATAGAACAATCAGCTTATTGACTTACGTTCATTCGCTGGAAGAAATTGACGCAAATCACGGCGTTTACAAAGCCACACAGTACAGGGATTATTATTTCAAGTATTTCGTATTCCCTAGAAACGTTGCGACATTCGGCAATAAAGAGCCGGAAGAAATTGCTGCACTTATCAGCCGTACATTTAACGTGTATGTGCGAAGACCATACGGAACAAATCTGAATTATCGTTCTCTGTTCTTGCTTGGTTTCTATCAGAAATTGGTTGAGACTTACGGCGAAGATCGTACAAAGGAAATGATTATGTCTGTCCGTAATTCCGCAGATACAAATGATGTTTTCGCAATGGCCAGATTGTACGGAGTAAACACATCTAATATTTCTACGCTTAGAAAAAGTTTGAGAATTTATATTTGATTATTTTGGCTGCTTGACAACAAGTAGCCATACATAATATACTAAAACCAATACAGAAAAACAATGATATTTTGTTAAATGTTTAATTGACAAACCATAGACAAGGAACTATAATGTATACGAACAGGGGTTCGGAACGTATGTTCAAGGCGAATGGCAGAGAGAAGGTGATATAATTGAGATATAAGTTTGTTAATGGTGTAATTACATACGGTATAATTACAGATGAATGCAGAATTGTTGGTAATAATAGTGATATTATTATTGCAAAGCTGCATTACAAGACCGGAGAAATTGATATTACATATGATTGCACCACGGATCGAGTGCTTATCCACGAATGGTATAAGATTGCCAGTGAAGAACTGTCTGTAGTCACGGAAGAATTGAGGGTATATTTCAACAACAGACGGAAATAATTGTTAAAAAGGTTGCGCTGGAATGGCGCAACTTGTTATTAGATTTAAAACCAAAACAGAAAAGGAAAGTTATGAATTTCAAATATTATCTTAGAAGATTGATCCCGAAAGTACATAATCTTCCGCAAGTGATTTACATTGTTTGGCTTGGAAATGAATACATAATTCGGAAGAGGTTTTAATGGGATACATAACACACGAAATAGAAATTACAAAAGAAGAATATTATTATTATAAGTCTTTAAAGTATAAGGAATTATGCGAAGAAGTGGAGAAGATCGCCAGCCAGAAAGGTTATATGCCTAATGCATACGGTTTATACGGCGTAAAGGTATTAAGTCGTTGGGAACTTGAAGCAATGGGTTACAAATATTTTCTGCAATTTGAGACACAAGATAGTTGCGATTGATTTAATAGAAAAAGTAATTGAATACATCGAAGGGAAAATCAATGGAGAAAAGAACAAAAGGCCAACAGATTGAATACGCTATATCTACTATATTTAAAGCTGTGTCGGAATACAGTTTTGTCGATTGGCTTGAAACTTGGGGAATTAAAGAAGAAGACTGGGACAAATTTATGGATGCCGGAAAAGCAGCATTGCATAAATCAAATACAGTAACAAACAAAGAGTTAATTGATTTCTGTAATAATATGGGTGGGTTATGTGGAAGAAATAAATGTCCGTATTTCGAAGAATGTAATGAATATGAAATTAATTATGGTCGTATTCCTTATGCAGAAGATACGCTTCATCCAGAATGTTATACAGATGAAGTAATTGTGATCGAAGAGAGTGACGAAGATGGAGATTAAAGAAGCTATAAAGAACATAGAAGCGGAACTGAACTGCCGAAAAGAAGATGAAACAATGTGCATGAAGTACGAATGTAGAGAGGGTAAAGGCGGGTGTCCGTTTTATATAAGTGGTGAAACGTTAATAGAATCTTTGCAAACATTTATTGAATGGTGTAAGTGCGCACTTGCCAAAGAGCGTGAAGGGAATGAGAACGAATGAGCATTACACACGGAGAATCTACTTACAGATATATCGAAGAAGCACATGGACACGGAACGTTTTTCTATACGGACTGCTGTAATAACAGGATGTATAGCGTGAATAACGACCCGATGCACTATCACGGCAAGTTGTGTCCAAGATGTTTTATGAATAATCGGTACGTCACACTGTATTTGCGTGGCACAGATGACGGCATGAGAGTGTTTAATGCCAATGCGGAAGGGAGTGAGAACCATGAAAGATGAATTGAAACCGTGTCCGTTCTGTGGAAGTAAAAACGTAGTACTTGAAAAGAAAAACAGCGGTTATCAGGTGCGCTGTCACTATTGCGGAGCGAGGGGTAAGTACACTGTTGCGGGGTTGGCAGGAAGCAGAATTGAAGCTATCAAAGCATGGAATCGAAGGGAAGGCGAGAATCATGGAGAATAAACTCAAGTTGTGTCCGTTTTGCGGCAGTGAAGCAGTAATTTGTGAAGACGGCGAACTCAGCTTTTCATACAAAGTCTTTTGCTTAAATCCCGATTGTGATGGGCAGTACGGATGGTGTGTGAGCAAAGAACAGGCGGTGAACGGATGGTATCGAAGGGCAGGGGAGAACAATGACGATTGAACATAAATAGCACATAGATGCGTTTGAGTATTGGGTAAAAATCAATACCGAAAACGGAGTGAGCACCATTCCTGAATCTATTTGCAAAGACATCATTGCAATTCTGAG
>ODAI012184178.1_pt1 | contig 30289 bp, 27 predicted proteins | sample 1539321 | NCBI WGS metagenome assembly ODAI01 (sample SAMN02144231, study PRJEB22623) | gut metagenome | biome: sheep rumen | host: Ovis aries | place: New Zealand
GCCCCGCTTCTTCACGCAGGTCAAGCGCGCAGGCGCCCTGCTCGCCAAGGGCCGCATCGCTGGCATCCAGTTCCAGGCACTCTTTGAGGACGGCCTGTACGCCAGGCTGGGACGGCAGGCGGTGGCCGCCGCAGACCGGATCAGGGATGCCCTTTGCGCCAAGGGCTTCCGGCTGGCCTATCCCTCGCCGACCAACCAGATCTTTGTCGAGCTGTCTGCCGAAGAGCGGGCTGGCCTTGAGCGCATTGCCGACATTGCCTTCTGGGAGAAGAGCGGGGAAGGCCGGGCGGTCATGCGCATCGCCACGAGCTGGGCCACTCGCAGGGAGGATGTGGACGAGCTGCTGGCGCAGCTGTAGTCGCCAGAGGGCGAAGGCCGGCGCGTGCGGGGCCGGATGCCGCGCGCAGAAAGCAGCCTGCGGACGCCCAGGCTGGCTGGCCTGAGGCGCCGCGCGGCTCAGTACCAGTCGTGCTTCTCGCGGCGCTCCAGGGAGCCGATGGCCGCCATCTCGGAGGCCGTGAGCTCGAAGCCGAAGATGTCCAGGTTCTCTGCCTGATGCGAGGGATTGCTGGAGCCGGGAATGACGGCAACGCCGTTCTGCACGTTCCAGCGCAGCATCACCTGGGCTGCCGTCTTGCCGTGCCTGGAGGCGATGTCCTGCAGGACGGGATCGGCGAAGAGCTCCCGCTGACGCCCCCTGCCGCCCAGGGGATACCATGCCTGGACGGCTATGCCCTGCGACTGGATATGGAGCGTGTTCTGCCGGTCCTGGTAGTAAGGGTGGATCTCGTTCTGCACGAGGACGGGCTTCACGCGCACCTGAGGCAGAAAGGCGTCCAGTTCGGCCTGGTAGAAGCAGGAGAGGCCGAGCGAGCGGATGAGCCCCCGCCCGGCATGGTCCTCCATGGCCCTGTAGGCAGCGACGTCGTCCCTGCCCGGGTGGTGGAGGAGCATGATGTCGCACCAGCCTAGATCCAGCTTGGCCAGGCTCTCCTCGATGGCGCTGGCGGGCTGGGCGTACTGGTCGGGATAGAGCTTGGTCGCGACGGCTATCTCCTCCCTCGAGGCGATGCCGTCCGCCACGGCCCTGCGGACCGCTATGCCGACCTCCCGCTCGTTGCCGTACATGTGGGCCGTGTCGATGAGCCGGCAGCCGAGCCTGATGGCGCCGTACACGGCGTCGATGCAGGCCGTGCCCTTGAGGCTGTAGGTGCCGAGCCCCACGAGGGGGAGGCCGCGTCCGTTGCTGAGCTTCGTCATGGGAGCCCTCCCTGGGGCGGGATGCGCGCAGCTTCCAGCACTGCCGGCGACAGGCAGGAAAAGGCCAGCAGCCGCGCCAAGCGCCCCTGCAAGAAACTGTCTGCGCCGCATCCGCTCCCTCCTGGTTCGCTGGAGCCGCCGGCGGCTACTTGAAGGCCTTGGTGAAGAAGGCGCCCATCCTGTCGAAGGGGATGACGTCCAGCCTGTCGTAGAGGTCGGTGTGGACGGCGCCGGGAATGATCAGGAGCTCCTTGTTGTCCCCCTTCAGCTGCTTGAAGGCGTCTCTGGAAAAGTAGACGGAGTGGGCCTTTTCGCCGTGGACGACGAGCACGGCGCTCTCGATTTCGCCGCTGTAGGCCAGAAGCTTGGCGTTGAGGAAAGAGATGGCGGAGGTCTTGTTCCAGCCGCCGTTGGAGTTGAGGGAGCGGGCGTGGTAGCCGCGGGGCGTCTTGTAGTAGTCGAAGTAGTCCTTGACGAAGAAGGGGGCGTCGTCGGGGATCTTGTCCGGCACGCCGCCGGCAAGGGCGAAGCTTCCAGCCCTGGCGTCCGCAGTGCGCTGCGCGCTGAGCTGGCGGCGCAGCTCCTGGCGCCCCTTGGCGTCCATGGCGTCGAAGTAGCCTCTGGCGGTCACGCGGGTCATGTCGTACATGGTCGAAGCCACAGTTGCCTTGATGCGCGTATCGACGGCGGCCGCGTTGAGCGCGATGCCTCCCCAGCCGCAGATGCCGATGATGCCGATGCGCTCCGGATCCACGCTGGGCTGGAGGGAGAGGAAGTCCACGGCTGCCGAAAAGTCTTCGGTGTTGATGTCGGGCGAGGCCACGAAGCGGGGCTCGCCTCCGCTCTCGCCTGTGAACGAGGGGTCGAAGGCGATGGCAACAAAGCCCCGTTCGGCCATGGCCTGGGCGTACAGCCCCGAAGCCTGCTCCTTGACGGCGCCGAAGGGGCCGCTGACGGCGATGGCCGGAAGCTTTCCGCTGGCCCCCTTGGGCTCGTAGACGTCGCAGGCCAGTGCGATGCCGAAGCGGTTGGTAAACGATGCCTTGCGGTGGCTGACCTTGCCGCTCAGGGCGAAAGTCTTGTCCCAGTCGCTGGTCATGGCGAGCTCCTTTGCGCGCTCCGCGCGCGATGCCTTGTCCGGTGCAGAGGCAGATGCCATGGCGCCGCCGGCCGCGAGGCAGAGCAGCGTCAGCACAATGGCTAGGAAACGGCGTGCATTCATCATGGATTCCTTGCTTTCCGGCGCCGAATTGCGGGAATGCCGTTCGCGGCGCAGCGCCGGTGCGCCTGCAGGACGGCCTGCGTTGTGCTGAACGGGCGCGGGCCTGTTCCGGGCACGTTGTAGAGGAGGCGCTGAGATATTGCTAATACTTTGTTTGCATGACTTGCCATGCCCGCAAGGCATTGAGCAATGCTTGACGCGGCCATGGGCAGAAGCCACGGGGCGCCGGCAGGCAGACAGGGCCGGCCGGCGCCGCCTGGCGGGCCAGGCACGGCGCATCGCCAGGCCTTTCTGCCCCCGCGCGCCGTCCTCCAGCAGACATGCGGGGCCTTCCACGGCAAAGACCTCTGCTCCGCAGATTGACATGTCCGCCGGGCATGCTACTTGTCGGTCCTGCCTGATGGAGGACCCCATGGACTTGCGCACGCTCCGCTACTTTCTCGCCGTGGCCCGCGAAGGCACCATCTCCGCGGCCGCGCAATCCCTGCACGTCACCCAGCCCACGCTGTCCCGCCAGATGATGGAGCTTGAAGACGAGCTTGGCGCGCCGCTCTTTGCACGGGGCAGGCGGCGCATAGCCCTGACGGAAGAGGGGCGCTTTCTCGAACAGCGCGCCGAGGAGATGGTGGCGCTGGCCGAGAGGACGCTGGCCGAATTCCGCGCACCGGAAGACGGCGTCAGCGGCGAGGTCGCCATCGGCGGCGGCGAGACGGACGCCATGCGCTTCGTGGCCCGCGCGGCCGTCCACGTGCGGGAGGCCAGCCCCCAGGTGACCTTCCGCCTCTTCAGCGGCAACGCGCTGAACGTGGCAGAGCGCCTGGAGCAGGGACTGCTCGACTTCGGCGTCTTCGTGGAGCCGGCCGACCTGGCAGACTACGAGTTCCTCAGGCTGCCTGCCACGGACACGTGGGGGCTTTTGACGCGCAGGGACGGGCCGCTGGCGGGGCGGCCGTGCGTGCGGCCCGCCGATCTTGCCGGACTGCCCCTGCTCGTCTCCGACAGGGACATGGTTGCCAACGCCATTGCCGGCTGGGCAGGGCAGGACGGAGAGAGGCTGCGCTATGCGGCCAGATACAACCTGCTCTTCAACGCAGCCCTGATGGTGGAGGAGGGCCTGGGCCACGCCCTGTGCCTGGACAAGCTCGCGCGCACCGGCCCAGACAGCCCCTTGTGCTTCATCCCTCTGGAGCCCCGTCTTGAGGTCGGCCTCATCGTCGTCTGGAAGAAGCGCCAGCACTTCTCCCGTGCGGCAGCCGCGTTTCTGGAATGCCTGCGGGAAGAGATCGCCCGCTGGAACAGCCATGCCTCCAAGGCATGAAAAAGCATTCATTATAAGTATTTGCCAGGTTTTGGCACTGCGCTTAGGGTTGCGGCGAGAGGGCCGATCCGGCGAGCAAGCCGGAAGCGGCGCAGCCTCCACGGCACACCAGCGCCAGCCGCAGCCTCAGGCCCCGGCACGCGCTTCACCCTTTCCGCAGGAAGTTTCCGCATGGATCTTGAACAGTTTCTCGCCGTCATGGCCAGCCGCCAGACCGTCAAGGCCAACTCCGAAGCCCATCTCTTCATGCACGCAGCCTCGCAGGAGGCTCTGCGCCTGACGGCCGAACTGAACGGCCGCTACCACACGCCGGAGGAAATTGTCGAGATCATGACGCAGCTGACAGGGCGGCCGGTTGATCCCTCGTTCCACATGTTTCCGCCCTTCTACACCGACTGCGGCAAGAACATCCACATCGGGAAGAACGTCTTCATCAACGCCTGCTGCTGCTTTCAGGACCAGGGAGGCATCTGGATCGGCGACGGTGCGCTGATCGGGCACCGCGTCACCCTGGCCACGCTCAACCACGGCGAAACGGCGGCATGCCGCGCAGACCTCTCGCCCGCCCCCATTGTCATCGGCAAAAACGTCTGGATTGGCGCAGGCGCGACCGTGGTGCCCGGCGTCACCATAGGCGACGGGTCCATTGTCGCGGCCGGCGCCGTGGTCACGAGAGACGTTGCGCCCCTGACCGTCGCAGCCGGCGTTCCGGCGCGCCGGCTGCGGGACGTTGCCCGGGACGGCGGCCCCGCCGGTGCCTGACCGGCACGCTCCAGGGAGCATGCCGACTAGACGGCCGCACTTCCTGCCGTCAACCATGCACCGCACAAGGCAAGGAGAACAGCCATGAGAACTGGAAAGCACGCCTTTCTCGCGCTGCTGCTGGCCGCAGGCCTGCTCTGCGCGCCCTCCTGCGCACAGGCCGGCGAGCCCACGGCGCAGGAGGCAGAGGCCATCGTCAAGGAACTGAAGGCAGAGGGCGGCGCCGTGCAGCCCCTGGGCAAAACCAACGACGCCTACGCCAAGTACTTCACCGGCCAGAGCTACCTTGCGGATCTGTCCGCCGACAAGTCCTTCCCGGTGCACAACGTCACCTTCGCCCACGGGGCGCACACCTTCTGGCACATCCACCACAACACCTGCCAGGTGCTGGTTGCCGAGGCCGGACGCGGCTGCTACCAGATATGGGGCGAAGCGCCCAGGCTTCTTCTGCCGGGGCAGACGGCCACCATCCCCGCCGGCGCCAAGCACTGGCACGGCGCCCTGCCCGGAACGAGCTTCCAGCACATTGCCCTGATGAAGCACGGCGAAGGCGTGCGCACCGAGTGGCTTGAGCCTGTCAAGGACGCCGACTACAGGGCGCTCGAAAGCATGGCCAGGCCGCAGGCCCGGAAAGTCGTGCAGACCGCCGGGCGCGACCGCCTCGGCGACTTTGCTCCCGACTTTGCCCGGTACAACGACGACATCCTCTTCGGCGAAGTCTGGTCGCGCAGCGACAGGCTCTCCCTGCGCGACCGCAGCATCGTCACCGTGTCGGCGCTGGTTTCCGGCGGCATCCTCGACAGCTCGCTGAAGTACCACATCGCCTCAGCCAGGAAGAACGGCGTCACCCGCGAAGAGATGGCGGAAGTCATCACCCAGCTCGGCTTCTACGCAGGCTGGCCCAAGGCATGGGCAGCCTTCGGCATGGCCAAGGAAGCCTACAGGGAGGAGAAGTAGCCATGCCTGCGGGAAAAGCAGCTGGCAAAGGCCATTCCCGCCGCTTTGTCTTGACGTGCCTTGCCGGCGCTTCAGCTGCGCTGGCGGCCTTTCCCTTTGCTTCTCAAGCCGAGGCAGTCCCGTCGGGCAGGCCCCTGATCGTCTTCTTCTCCCGCACGGGCCGCACGCGCAGGCTCGCCGCCATGATCCGCGAGCGCGTGGGCGGCGACATGGTGGAGCTGAAGACGGTGAAGCCCTATCCGCAGGACTACGACGCCACGGTCAGCCAGGCAAAAAAGGAGCAGCAGGCCGGCGCCCGCCCGGCGCTGGCCACGGAGCTGCCCCCGCTGGAGGGCTGCGACACCGTCTTTCTCGGCTACCCCAACTGGTGGGGGACCATGCCTATGGCCCTGTTCACCCTGCTGGAAAAGCACCGCTTCAGCGGCAAGACCATCGTCCCCTTCTGCACGCACGGCGGCAGCCGCCTGGGCCGCAGCGTGGAGGACATCAAGCGGCTCTGCCCCGAGGCCAGCGTGCTCAGGGGCTTTGCCGCCTTCGGCAGCAGGGTTGAGGAAGCCGGAGACCAGCTCGATGCCTGGCTGCACAGCCTGAACATGGCGCAGGCCCGAGAGCAGCCCCGAGAGCAGGCCAGCATGCCTAGCAAGGAGAGCGCCATGAGTGAGGAAGTTCAGGGCTAGCGCCGCTCAGAGCGCTTTCCATCGAGGCGCTGAACGCCTCCGGCCCCTTCCCGTCAGGCAGGCACCGGGATGCGGGGCTTCCTCTGGAAGGGCCCGCTGAATGCGGCGTCCCCACGCGGGGGAGCGGCGAGGTGGCATGCACGCCGATGCCCCCCCAAGGGGAACCACGCCAAGGCGTCACGAAATCCTATGCCGCCAAAAGATGCGTCCGGAACTGGTCCGTGTCCTTGACGAGGGGAACAGGCGACGCCATGCCGTCTCCACAGCGGCGCTTCGCGCTCTCCTGCTGACAGGCAGTCCGCACCTGCGACACCATGCACGACAGACTGCGGGCGCCGGCGCGCCGCTTCCGCCCAGGCGTCGGCAGGCGAAGCCTGCAGCCACGTCATGCAGGGAGGCTGCCATGAAGCACAAGGTCAAGGTCACGGTCATCGACAAGAAGCTTTACCCCGAGCTTCAGGCGCAGTACTGCGCCGATCCCAAGGCAGGCATGTGCCCCCGCTACAACGTGGGCGACGAATTCCTCTTCGAGCGGGACGGTGGCACGGACCATTTCTGGTCGTGCGGCCTGAACACGCTTGTCAAAACCAGCGCTGATCCGGACACGGTCGCCGGCGGCCCGAAGATGCCCCACTGCTCCGAAGCCTGGGACGCCATCTCCCGCTACATTTATGCAGGGCTTCAGGGAGGCTCCATCATGCGCGGCTGGATGCGGGAGGAAAACACCATGATCGCCTGCTGCTCCGACGGCACAAGGCCGGTCATCTTCAAGATCGAGCGGATAGACGGCGAGTAGCGCAGGCCCTGCCACCGGCCGCGGCAATGCGCTGGGAGGCGGGGATGTGGCGGCCCCAGCCTCGGTGGACGGCAGGCGCCTGCAGATTGCATGGACGGCCCGGGGCATGCGCTTCAGGCCCTCTTCCGCCTGCTCGAGCAGCTCTGGCAGGCAGGGGCGCCCCCTGTCCTTCGCTTGGGAAGCCCTTCCCCCTTCCCTTGCCTTTCCATCGCCTCGGCATCGCGCCGCGCCGTCCCCGCGACGGCAAAGAGGGAGCAGGAGAGGAAGAGGAAAAGGTGGAGGTGGAGAGGGGCGCGGTCCCGGGCTTCGGACTGCGCCATGCCATCAGCCCCCCCTTGCGGGCCATTCTGGATATCCTGCGGAACCGGGCAGCCGGCATGGCAGACCTCGCACTGTCGTCAGCCGCGCCGCTCCCTGTTTTTCCTGCCGGCCGCAAGCACTGGAACGAGCGCGCTCATCGCAGCCGCGCCGACGATGCAGGCCATGCCTGCGCCTATTGCCGGCGTCATGGGCTCGCTGAAAACGGCAAGGCCGATGGCTGCGCCGGTAAGCGGCTCGGCAGTGCTGTACAGGGATGTCTTGAGCCCCCCGCAGAGAAAGACGCCCTTCTGGAAGAGCGCGACGGCAAAAGCGGTGGAGAAGAGGCCAAGCCCGCCAGCTGCGGTCCAGCCCTGCCAGCCCATGTCCAGCGTCAGCGTTCCGCTTGCGAGGGCAAAGGCGCCTGTTTCCAAGGACGCGAAGAGGCTGAGCCACAGCGTGGCCGCAAAGACGGGCGCTCTTCGCAGATCGCTTCGGGCCAGCAGGACGATGTAGAGGGCGTAGGTCAGCCCGGAGCCGGCGGCCATGGCGATCCCTGCGACATCGCCTCCACTTCCCGAAGGCAAGGCGAGCAGGGCGACCCCGCCTGCGGCGAGCGCCACGCACAGGACGTCCAGCAGGGACAGGGGCACGCGGAAGACGAGGCAGGCCAGGACGAGGACGGCTGCGGGATAGGTGAAGTGCAGGGCCGTGGCCAGGCCGGTGCCAACGCTGCCGTAGGCGGAGAAGAGCAGCAGCAGCGTTGACGACAGGAGCAGGGAGAGCAGGACTGCGTGTCCCAGCTGGCGCGGCGCAAGCCGCCACGATGCGTGCGAGGCCTGAAGCAGGGGCAGGCAGAAGAGGCTGCCGAGCAGGAAGCGGGCAGAGGCGACGAAGGCGGGGCTTCCGCCGTGCAGGAAAGCCGTCTTGGCCATCAGGGGCATCGTGCCGAAGAGCACGGCCGAGGCCAGCGCGCAGCCGGCGCCGGCAAGCTCCCTGCGGACGCTGTCTGACAGCATGGCCTAGCCTCTCTTGCCTGTCAGCCCTTCGATGTCGAAGCGCAGGACGTGCACTTTCTGCAGGACGCCGGCATCGGCTGGCAAGCTGCGCGACCTGCCCCGCCGGAGCATGTCGAGTCCGTGCAACTTTTCCGTTTCGTCTGTCAGGATGCGGACGCTGCCGAAGGCAACGGCGGAACGCGGCCTCAGCCTGGATCCCTCCCCGGCGCCTTCCTTCGCCGCTTCCTCCCGCAGTCCTGCCCCGACGACGGTGAAGCAGGCCCTGGGGCTGCGGGCGATGTTTTCCAGCTTCAGGCCGCCGGCGCTGGCGCAGTGCATGTAAAGGATGCGGCCGTCGAGGACGTGGTTCATGGGGATGCCGTAGGGGGTGCCGTCGGCGCAGACCGTGCAGAGGACGCCGAAGCGGCAGCTCTCGAGCAGGCGGACCGCCTCTTCCTCGGGAAGCTGGCGGTCCTTTCGCCGCATTTCCCGCATCATGCCTTCTGCTCCGCATCGCCGGCAAAGAGCAGCGCGGCCAGATGGCGCACGTCGGCACCGGCAAGCTCGAGCCCTTCCTCGCAGTAGTGGCAGTAGACGGCCACCGGCAGCTGGGGGAGCGCGGCCGCGTAGTCGCGCATGGCGGCTTCCTGCTCTTCCGGCGAATGGGGAAGGAACTTGCCACTGGCGTTTTCCACGTAGCGCTTCGGCGCCAGCTTCAGGTTGCGGGGCGGAGCCGGCCGCAGGAGGGATATGCCGCAGAACTCGGTCGCCTCACGGCTTTGGGCCAGCTCGACGGGCTCGACGTTCATCCGGCGCAGAAGCTCGCGCACGGCGTCCTGCTCCCCGCGCCTGTCCCTGGCCCGCCAGCAGTCCTGCACGGCCATCTTCACGCCGCCGTAGTCGGGCAGCCGGAAGGAGCTGTCCTCGAGCAGAAGCTCCCACAGGGAGCGCACCCGGACGCCCGGCTTCTGCTCCTCGATGATGGCCGAGCAGTTGTGGCAGAGCGAGTACACGGTGTCGCCGGGCTGGAAGCCGGCGCAGTCGGGCAGGGCCTGCCATTCCTCGCGCAGGGTGCCCTCGGGCATCTTGTCGGTGAAGGAGCGGAGCTTGTAGCGGGGCACGCAGCAGCGCACCACGGGCAGTCCCAGCACTCCGCCCACGTGCCGGCGGATGGCTGCGCTCAGCTCGGGGTGCCTGGCCGTAAAGACGCAGCTGGCAATGTAGTAGTCGGTACGCATCTTCGCCTCACTTGCCGGCGGGAAAGAGAAGGTTCAGCAGATGGACGCCCGTCTTCCCGCCTATGTTGATGGCGTCCGTGCAGAATTTGCAGCAGCAGGCAACGCGTTCGGTCCCGATCTGGCTGCAGTGCCGACGGAAGCGGGCTTCCTGCTCTTCCGGGGACATGGGCGTGAACATCTCCGCTCCCTGCTCCACGTAGCGCCGCGGGGCAAGCTTCGCGTTGCTGGGATTGCACTTCTGCAGCAGGTTGACCCCGCAGAAGCGGGTGCGCTCATGGTGCTCCGCCAGTTCGCAGATGCGGAAGTTCATCTTCGCAAGGAGCGAGCGGACGGCGTCCTGCACGGAGCGGCGCTCGACGGCAACCCAGCAGTCCTGCACCGTGATGGCCTCTCCGCCGTAGTCGGGGAAGGGAAAGGACGGATCGGCGTCGATGGCGTTCCAGACGAAGCCGATGCGGCCGGCTTCCGAGCTCTCTTCCAGAATGGCGGCGCAGTTGTTGCAGACAACCAGCGCCTCGTCGCCGGGAGCAAGGCGCTTGCGGCCCGTGCGGCAGCACCCGGCGGGGTCGATGCCGAACCGCGCCTTGACATAGGCGGCAAGACGGGCGCTGGCTTCCGGGTAGTCGGCTTTGGACTTGCAGCTGGGAAAGAAGAACGATGCCATATTTGCTCCATGCTTCTGATCGGCTTGACTGATATATAAAAATCATATATCATGAATTCACAAAAAATATATATGTGATGGAGGATGCCGTCAAGATGGATCTCGCCACGCTGCGCTACTTCTGTGCCGTTGCCTCCGAGGGCAGCGTCTCCAAGGCCGCGAAAAGGCTGAACTACGCCCAGTCCAACCTGTCCCAGCGCATCAAGCAGCTGGAGGAGGAACTTCATGCCCCTCTCTTGAGGCGCCTTTCCCGGGGCGTGGCGCTGACGGGTCAGGGCGAAATCCTGCACCGCTACGCGGATCGCATCGTGAAGCTGGCCGAGGAGGCAGAGGATGCCGTGCGGAGCGGCGAGGAGCCCAAGGGGACGCTGCGCATCGGCACCATGGAGTCGGCGGCGGTATCCTTTCTGCCGGGACTCCTGGCCCGCTTTCACCGCCTGCATCCCGGCATCCGCATCGAGGTGCGCACAGGCGTTTCCGAGCGGAGCCTGCGCCTCGTGCTGGAAGGCGAACTCGACGGCGCCTTCGTTGCCGGTCCCACGGGCCATCCGGACATTGCCGCGGCGGACGTGCTGCAGGAACGCCTCGTGCTCCTGAGCGGGGCGGACGCGGACCCCGACGCTCCTGCCGCAGATCTGCTCCGCCTTCCCCTGCTGGTGCTGCCAAGGGGCTGCTTCTACCGGAAGCTCCTTGAACGCTGGCAGGAAGACGAGGGAATCGCCGGAGCCCAGATTATGGAGTTCGATTCGCTAGGCGCCATCGTGGCGAGCATCAGCGCCGGCATGGGGGTGGGCTTCATTCCAGCCTCTGCCGCCGCCTCCTTCACTGCCGGCAGCCTGCTCCGGAGCCATGCGGCGCCGGACCGGTACGGCCTTGCGACTGTCCGCTTCGCCTGGCGCCGCGACAGGCGCATGGACAGGGGCCTGCAGGCCTTTGTGGACCTGGCTGGCCGGGGAATGGCATAAGGCCGCCTTGCCGGCGGCAGACGCAGCCTGCTTTTTGGGCAGCCCCCCCCCGGGGGGGAGGGGGACTGCCCGGCAGGGCGTCAGCACGGATCTGCCCTGGACTGGAGACCAGGCCTGAGGGAACTCCCCGAAGCTGACGCCGCCTTGTCATCTTCTCGCAGCGTCCACAGACGCCGCGCCGCCCTTGAACGCGCCATGGAGGCGCCGGCTTCCGCCCCGGCCATGCAGCGGCGAGGCTCGGAGATCCGGCTCAAGGCCGCGCTCCACGCCTTTGGGCAGCGGCTCGCTGCAGGGGAACAGCCGGCCGCTGCATGGGACCGGGGCGCTAGGCAATCCGGCTATCTGCCGATCTGCAGCGCTTCTCCTGCCCCTGCCACCGTGCCGATATAGACCGCAAAGCTGTCGTCCTTGCGGTACAGCGCCAGCCCATAGCCCTTTTCCTTGGCATAGGGCTTGAGGATGTCGCCAAGGGAGGGCTTGGGAGCGCCCTTGGCAGCCGCGCATGCGCTCTGGAAAGCCTTTTCAGGCAGGAAAAGCAGCTTCAGCGCCTTCTTGCCGTCGCCTGCCCAGCTGCCCATGGCCTCCACCGCGGCTTCCCGGCTCTGCTCTGCCGTCTTGTCCAGCAGGATGGCCACGGCGCCGTCGTTGTCGGCGGCAGCCGGAACGAAGCCCTTCTCCTCCATTGCCGAGAGGATCATGCCCATGAGGCCGTTGTCCAGTGCGCCCTTGAGCGAAGCATCCCGTATCTTGCCCTGTTCCGTGCGCACCACGGCCGCAAGCTTGTAGCCGTCCCAGACAACGCCGCCCTTCAGCGCCTTGTCCGCCCCTTGGGCCTTGAGCTTCAGCGGGGCGAGCGTCTCTACGCCGGCCCCCGGAACAAAGCTGTCCAGCGTTGCCTCAGGCGCGGCCTGCACCGGCAGCGCGCAGCCAATCACGGAAATCATGGCCGCAAGCATGAGCGCGGCGCCCCATTTCTTCAACTCGTTCATTGTTCACTCTCCTTGTCAGGTTGTCTGCATTCCGCCAGCCCTGGCGCCCCGGGATGCAGCCTCTTCTCGAGCAGGCGCAGGATCGGGCGCGCCCGCGGACTCCTGTTCCTTCGCCGTGGTCTTGCGTTCCAGCAAAGCCAGGCGAACCTGCCCCTCCACTTGTGCGGGCGGACAGCGGCCGCAAGGGGCCGAGCACGTCCTTCCCGTCTTCGCGCTGTACACTTCTCTGCCCATGTGCACAAGTCCATACGCAGATGTCCAGTCCCTGGCAGAGCGACGCCAGAAATGACGACTTCCGGGGCCGCGGCGAGCCCCCAGGCGCTCTGGCCCCAGGCAAGCGCACCCGTCTCCAGCAACGTCTCCGCCCGCATTCCAGACCGCCTTCCGCCCCAGGCGTTCCGCACCGCCGGCGCCGGCATTGGCCGGAGCGCAGCGCACCCAGGGCAGGATGCACGCCGCCGGCCAGGGCGTCCTGCAGCTCAGGCCCGCAGCGAAGGGCAGAACAGATCCGCCGCGAAGGCATGGTTCAGCAAGGCCCGCGGCGGGGCGGCCGGCAGGGTCGCGATGCCTGCCGGCGGCGCGGGCGTGCCGGGTCTGCCGGGGCGCGGCATCCGTCCGGCAGGAGGGGCCGGAGCTGCCAGACGGCATCGCCTAGGTCAGGACGCCGGCGCGTCGTCGCGCGTTATGGCGCCCAGGGACTTGAGCAGCTTCTTTTCCTGGTACATGAGGCGGTCCGCGCGGCGTTGCCGTACTATGCTGGCAGGGGATTCGACATGCCGCTCCGTTCCATCAGACATATCCGGCTTCTGGCTGCCGTGCTGGCCGCGCTTCTGTGGCTGATCGCGCCGGCGCCGGCGGCATCGGCCGGCGAAGCCGAACCGGCGGCCGTGCGCATCGGCTACTACAAGAACGCGATCTTCCAGAAAGGCGCCCAGCCGGGCGTCGCCAGATCCGGCTACGCCTACGAGTATTGCCTCAAGATCGCCGAATATGCGGGATGGAAGTACGAGTACGTCTACGGCTCCTTCGGCGAGCTCTACGACCGGCTGCTGAAAGGCGAGATCGACCTGCTTGCCGGCCTCGCCCGGACGGAGGACCGCACAGGGCGCATCGGCTATCCGGAGCATCCCATGGGCGAGATGCCCTATCTGCTGATGAAGCGCCAGGGCGACTCCCGCCTGTCCGCGGATCCGGCCTCGCTTTCCGGCATGAGCATCGGCGCCGTGGACGGCGCTCCCGCCGCGGAGCTGGAAGCCTGGCTGGCCCGCCACGGCGCGATGGCCCGGATCAGGCGCTTCAGCAGCCCCGCAGAGCTCTACCAGGCCTTCGGCAGGAGCGGCGCCGAGGAGAACCGCCTTGATGCCTTTGTCGCCATGGACGGCGGCGCCCTCATGAGGAGCCGCGCCGAAGCCGTTCTGGCCTTCGGGCTTGCGGACTACTACCTGTGCACAGCCGCGTCCCGCCCGGACCTGCTGGCGGAGCTGAACGCAGCCCAGGCGCATCTGCAGGCCGAAGAGCCGCTCTGGCTGGGCGCCCTGCGCATGAAGCACTATCCGGGCACCCTTGCCGACGCACCCCGTCCGCAGGGGAGAAGGCCTGGCTTGCATCGCACCGGAGCCTGCGCGTCGGCTGCATGGCCGACTACCTTCCCTACAGCGGCGCCGATGCCAAGGGACAGGCCGCCGGCATGGTGCGCGACCTCGTTGCCGGCATGCTGAAAAAGCTCGGCGCGGACAGCCTCGAAACGTCCTTCAAGGTCTATCCCAGCTACCGCGAAATGACCGACGCGCTGACGAAGGGCGAGATCGACGCAGCCTTTCCCGTTGCGGGAGAGCCGTACTGGGCCGAGACGAGCGGCCTGCGCCAGTCGAACCCCGTGCTCACCCCGTCGACGGCACTCGTCTACAGAAGCGACGACGCCGGCATGAAGCCCCGGACCATTGCCGTCAACGCAGCCAACGACATGCAGGTCCGCTACGTCGAGGCGAATTTTCCCAACGCCGGACTTCTCGTGCGGCTCCCGTCCATCGAAGCCTGCCTCAGCGCCGTCCTCTTCGGCGAAGCCGACGCAACGGTGCTCGACGGCCTGCGCGGGGGCGAGATCCTCTCGAACGCCAAGTTCGCGATTCTCTCCGCCAGACCGCTTCCGCACGCCGACCCGCGCCGCTTCGGCGTACGCATGAGCGACGAGGGCCTGCTCAGGCTGATCAACCGCGGCCTGGCCCTGGCGGGCGAAGAATGGATCCAGAGTCTGGCCGTCAAGCATGCCGCGGGACTGCGCTCCTGGACGCTGGCCGACATTGCCAAGGCCTGCGCCGCGGCCCTGGCCGCGCTGGCGGTGCTCCTCTTCGCCCTCAGCGCCCGCAGATCGAAGCTGGAGGCCGCGCGCAAGGAGGAGGCCCGCCAGAAGCTGGAGGAGAAGAAGAACTGGGAACTGGCCGCAAGCCGGAAGAAGCTGACGAAGGCCCTTGCCGAGGCGAAGCGCGCCAGCCGCGCGAAGACGGACTTCCTCAACAGCATTTCCCACGACGTCCGCACGCCGATGAACGCCATCGCCGGCTTCGCAGCCATGGCCGAATCGCACCAGGACAGCCCGGAGAAGGTGCGCGACTGCCTGTTCAAGATCGGCATCTCCAGCCGGCACCTGCTCTCCCTGCTCAACAACGTGCTCGACATGAGCCGCATCGAGAGCGGCAAGGCGAAGCTCGAGAAGGCGGAGGTGAATCTTTCAGAACTCCTGCGCGGAGTGCGCGCCATCGTCAACGACGGCGCGCAGTCCAAGGGGGTGTTCCTCTCCGTCGATGCGGACATCGTCCACGAGCGCGTCTGCGCCGACAGGCTCCGCATCAGCCAGATCCTCCTCAACCTCCTCTCCAACGCCGTCAAGTTCACCCCGGAAGGCGGGCGCATCCGCTTCAGCATTGCCGAGCTCCCCTCCTCCTCGCCCGGCATGGCGGACTTCAAATTCGCGGTCAAGGACAGCGGGATCGGCATGAGCCCCGAATTCACCAAGACGGTCTTCGACGCCTTCACCCGCGAGCGCACATCCGCCGTTGCCAGCACCCAGGGCACGGGCCTCGGCATGGCCATCTCAAAGCGTCTTGCGGAGATGATGGGAGGGACGATCGCCGTGGAGAGCCGCGAGGGCGAAGGCTCCGAATTCACCGTTGTCCTGCCGCTGAAGACGATCGGTCCCGCGCCGGAGCCCTCTGCCGCAACGCAGGGGCGGGCCGCGGCCGCAGCCGGCGGCAAGGGCTTTCTGCGCTCCGTCCAGCCCGCCATGCGCCGCCTTGGCATGGAGGGACGCTTCGCGTCTGGCGCCGCAGATGCCGTCCAGGCCGTTGCCGAAGCGAAGGGGAATCGTCCCGCCCTTTTCATTGCCGACTGGGACGCGCCCCTTATGGACGGCGCGGAGGCCGTGCGGGCTGTCCGCGCGTCCTCCGGCGGGGACGCCGTCTTTATTGCGGCCTGCTCCTGGAGCGAAGCTGGAGACGAGGCGCGGGCAACGGGCGCGGACTGCTTCATGCTCAAGCCCTGCATCGCCGCGGCCCTGCTCCGCGTTGCCGAGGGGCGCTTCGAAGCGAGGCACCGTCCGAGGAGCGTGGCCGGAGCGGCCGGACAATTCGCCGGCGCACGCATACTGCTGGCCGAGGACAACGAGTTCAACAGGGAGATCGCCGTGGATCTCCTCGGCGACGCCGGCTTCGAGGTCGATGTCGCGGAGAACGGTGCAGAGGCCCTGGCGAAGGTGGAGACGGCGCCGGCCGGCTGGTACGCCATCGTCCTGATGGACATCCAGATGCCGGTCATGGACGGGTACGAGGCCGCAAGGCGCATCCGGGCGCTCTCCGATCCGGCGAAGGCGGGCGTGCCCATCGTTGCCGTGACGGCCAACGCCTTCGAGGAGGACCGGAAGACGGCCCTGGAGGCAGGCATGGACGGGCACCTGCCCAAGCCCTACGACGTGCCGAAGATGATGGCGATGATCGCAGACCTGCTGGAGCGCGACCCGCGGCGGAGCGCTTCCTGAGGAGCCATTCCCCGGCGGTGCGCCGCCGGCGCCCTGCGCAGGCGCGCCTTGCCCCTGTCCGTCTCCGGGACCGGCCCTTGAGGCGGACGCACGCACGCCATGCCGGAAGGCAGGAACAGGATCTGCCCGGCATGGCCGCGCCGAGCCCCCGCGCAGCAGGTCCTTCCATCGGGGCCTGCGGGAGGGCTCGCCGCATCTTGACATCCAATTCGCAGGAACGAATAGTGGTTCTCGTCCCACACCCGCTCCCGCAGCGCAGTGCGCTGGATGCCGGGAGCGGCAACGCCGCAAGCCGGAGCCCCGACACGATGAAGCTCGCCACCTTCGCCCTCTGCGCGGCAGGCGCCTTCTGCCTCATGGCGCTGCCTCTGCCCTCCTGCGCCCGCCCCCTGCCGGCGGCATCCAGCCCGGATGAGATTCCCGAGCCCGAAGCGATGGCTGGCGGGGGCGTCTCGGACTTGTCCAGCAGAAACGCGCCCACCAAGATTGCCTCCCGGGATCTGATCCGCTTCAGCTGCCAGTTCAACGCCCTGCCGTCGCCATCCGTCCCCTGCCGGGACGGCAGCATCCGCATCTCCGTGCACTCGGGCGAACCCGCCGGACGCTACAGCGTCGAGCTTGAAAAGACCGCCCAGGGCGCCCGCTTCCGCGTTGCCTGCGCCGACTGGCAGAGCGGCAGGGAGACGCACCGTGCGGAAGGCGATGCGCCGGCATCCGCCCTCGCCGGCCTCCAGCGCATTCTGGAAGAGCACGACACCGCCAGCCTCAACGGCTACTACAAGCGCAACACGGCGCTGGGCGAGGGCTTCCGCCTCGATGTCCGCTACGCCTCGGGCGAGTCCATCGCAGCCGGCGCCGAAGGCGGCGCCTCCGTCATGCCTGCCAGGGGACTTCCGCTGGAAGCGTTCCGCAGGTTCTTTCTGGAGCTTGCGGCCAAGGCCGGCAAGCCGCTCTACAACGACAAGCCCCTGCAGGGCGGCATCTCGTTCCTGCAGTACGAATTCCTGCTGGCTGGCACGCCTCCCGTCCCCGCCTTTTCGAGCCTGCCGGCCGGCATAGTCCGGCTCGCCATTTCCCGGGAGAACAAGGCCAAGGCCAAGGTCTACGCCGGCTGGAGCAATCCCGCGGAGGCCAGGAAGCGCAACGCCCTTGTCTGGACGACCATCTTTGAAGCCGCGGTGCCGGCCGTCTGGCTGGACCGCCTGCAGGACTGCTTCGGCAAGCACCAGCTCGCCCGCCTCAACGGCTACCGGCACTGCGAGGGCACGGGCGTTCCCGGCATGCACTTCGACCCCACCCTCCGGGCGGCCGTGCGCATGATCGGCGACTGGGAGAACGGCGAAAGCTACGAAGTGCTGGCCTACGGCAGGGAGGGCAGCCTCCCGGCCCGGGACTATCTGGACGACAGCTGGATGCCCGCCTTCTTTGCCCAGCTGGCCAAGGAGAACGGCCTTTCCCTCACGCTCACGCACGAGCCCTAAGGAGTATGCACCATGACGATTCGCCCTCTCTGCGCCCTTGTTGCCTCCGCAGCTCTTGCCTGCCTCGTCCAGGCACCCTGCGCCTTCGCCGGTCCCGGCTCGTCCTTCGCCCAGGCCTCCAGCCGGGGCTCCATCGCCGCCAGCAAAAGCTGCACCGACAGACTCGGCAGCGGCGAAGTCGTGCTCGTCGAGGAGCGCGAGCACTCCCACACCTGCGGCGGCGAGCCCTGCGCCGACAAGTACATCCATGCCTACCGCTTCGCCGACGACGAGCAGATCTGGCAAATCAACGACCTTGTCGAGGACTGCCCCTTCTCCCCCGAGATCGAGTTCCTCACCCAGGGCCTGCGCATCACGGATCTCGACGACGACGGGCTCAACGAAATCTGGGTCGTCTACCGTCTGGGCTGCCGCAGCGACGTCAGCCCCCTCGACATGAAGATCATCATGTACGAGGGCCGCAAGAAGTACGCCATCCGGGGCTCCCAGCGCATCTACGTGGACGGCAGCTACGACGGCGGCGAATACAAGATGGACGCCGCCTTCAGAGAGGGGCCGGAGAGCTTCCGCAGGTACGGAAAGAACCTGTGGATAGACTGCGCCAATGGCCAATAGCCCTGCCCTTCCCGACCCTGCGCAAGCACGCTCCCAGCGCCCGCGCACGCACCATGGAGGCCACGCCATGACTATCCGCCAGCTCGGCGCCCTTGCCGCCTCAGCCCTTCTTGTCGCCTCAGCCCTTCTTGCCGCCTCAGCCCTCCTTGCCTGCCTCGTCCAGGCTCCTCCCGCCTTCGCCGGTCCCGCCTCGTCCTTCGCCCAGGCCGCCAGCCGGGGCTCCGTCGTCGCCAGCAAAAGCTGCACCGACAGGCTCGGCAGCGGCGAAATCGTGCTCGTCGAGGAGCGCGAACGGGAGTACGCCTGCGGCGGCGACGCCCCCTGCCGCGACAAGTACATCCACGCCTACCGCTTCGCCGACGACGAGCAGATCTGGCAAATCAACGATCTCGTCGAAGAGTGCGACTTCGATCTCACGCTCGAGTTCTTCCCCCAGGCCCTGCGCATTACGGATCTCGACGGCGACGGCCTCAGCGAGATATGGGTGGTCTACCATCTGGGCTGCTTCAACGACATCAGCCCCCGCGACATGAAGCTCATCATGTACGAGGGCCGCAAGAAGCACGCCATGCGCGGCGTCCAGCTCGTCAATCTTGGCGAACGCTACGAAGGCGGCGAGTACAAGATGGACGCAGCCTTCAGGGAAGGACCGGAGAGCTTCCGCAGGTACGCCAAGAACCTGTGGGCGGAATTCGTCAAGGCAAACTAGGCCGGCCCTGCCGCACGATGCGGAAGCCCGCCTGGCGCCAAGGAGGCAAGCCATGCGTGAAGAACTGCGGCGCCTGCGCCAGCTCGCGCCTCTTCTGCTCCTGATCTGCGCTGTCCTGCTGCCAGCCGCCGCAGGCGCGGACGCTGGCGGCGCAGGCGCGGAGGGCACCGGCTGGGGCGACGCCGGCGAAGAGCGCATTCTGGACTACGCCGTGAGCGCTGTCGTCGGCGAAGACGCCGTCATGACGGTTACGGAGCGCATCACGGTTTCCATCGCCAACCGCCGCATCAGGCACGGCATCTTCCGCCTCTTCCCCGTGCGCATCCAGAAGGGGGACGAGCTGCGCCACTACAGCTTCGACGTGGTTTCCGCCACCCTCGACGGCAGGCCCGTGCCCGTCCACGTGCGCGAGCAGCTCTTCACCAAGACCGCGGTTCTGGGGTCCCGGAACCGCCTCGCCCCGGCCGGAACGCACACCTACGAGCTCGTCTGGAAAAGCGCAGGCCACGTGCTCTTCCTGCCTGAGCGCGACGAGATCTACTACAACGTCACGGGCAGCTTCTGGGAATTCCCCATCGATCACGCCTCCTTCACCCTCGCCCTGCCCCGGCAAGGCCGGGTGCAGGCGGTCAAGGCCTACACGGGCAAGCCTGGCGAAGCGGGGACCGGCTGGCGCAAGCTTGGCGATGCCGGCGTCGAGACCACGCGCGCCCTTGCGGCCGGCGAGGGCCTGACCGTCGCCATGGCCTGGCCCAAGGGCGTCGTTGCCGATCCCGGCCTCGACTGGCGCAGCTGGGCAGGAACCCACCGCGCCTGCGTCCTCCTCGGCCTGCCGGTCCTGGCGCTGGGCTGGCTGCTGCTCCTGCGCCTTGCCTGCGGCTTCCGCTTCCTGCCGCCCGTCGTTCCGCTCTTCTCGCCCCAGGAGGGCATGACGCCCGGCGCGGCCGCCAGCCTCTGGCGCCGGCGCTATCCTGCCCTCCTCCTGCAGGCCGACATTCTCTGGGCAGCCGTCAACGGCTACCTGCACATGGACCTGCGCGACAGGAGCACTGTCGTGCTGACCCGCACCGATCCCGCCCGCAGGCCTCGCAGCCGTCCCCTGCCAGGCTGGGCAGCCCAGCGCCTCGAGACGATCACGAACCTGGTTTTCAACGGCGCCCCCCAGGCCGTCGTCGACATGCGCCGGGAGCGGAGGAGCGAAACCAGCGTGCTGACCAAGGCCTACCTCGCGCTGACGAAGATCTACCGCAAAAAGTTCGCCGCGTTCTGGACCGAACGGCGGTGGCCCGGCTGGACTGCGGCCTGCCTCTTCCTCTGCGCCTACTACTTCGGCGCCAGCTCCTGCGCCATGCCCTTCATCGACAGCGAGGCCGTGCAGTCGCCCGGCGGCACTATCCTGTTCATGGCGGGCTTCACAGGCCTCATCGCCCTCTTCGGCTTCTTCACGCGCGGCATCCTGCTCGAGGGCGAGCTCCTGCGGGCCTGCGTCCCGGGCTTCCTGTGCCTTGCCTCGGCCGTCTGCTTCGCCGTGTGGGTGGCACAGTTCGACTGGATGCTCATGCTCTCCCTCGCCCTTGCCTGGGCCTTCCTCGGCTTCGCCTTCTCCGGCAGGGCGCAGGCCGCCCGGCTGACGCCCAAGGGCGTGCAGGCCTACGTCCGCCTCAAGGGGCTCTGGCGGTACATGAACTATGCCGAAAAGGACCGCCTGGCAGCCGTCAACGCGCCCGAAGACACCGTGGAGCGGTACGAGGAGCTCCTGCCCTACGCCGCGGCCCTCGACTGTGCCGATGCCTGGCAGAAGCGCTTTGCGCCCCTGCTCGACTACCTCGACTACACGCCGGCCTGGATGCTGTCAGGGGAGGAGCAGACCATTCCGCCAAGCTGGCGGGCCTGGAGCGCCCTCCAGGTCCTGGGCCCCGCCTCGGAGCTCGACAGGGCCCTTGCCATGAGCGCCGCCGCCTACGCCAGGGCCATGTACTCCCCGGGCGGCTTTTTCAGCGTGAGTGCCTCGAAGGGCGCTTCCGGCGGGGGGCGCTCCGGCTTCTCGGGCGGGTCCTCCGGCGGCGGATCCGGCGGCGGAGGCGGAGGAGGCTGGTAGCAGCCGCGTTCGGCAGGACGCCAGCCTTTGCCTTGACGGCACCTTGACGGCGGCTTGGCGCCGCGTATAGTTCCGAGCATGGCAGCACGATTTCAGGCCGCAACGGCCTTCTTCCAGATCTACGCCCAGCTCGACCGGCCGCTGAAGCGGCGCTTCTGGCGCGTCCTGCTCCTGTCCGGCTCGGTCAGCCTGCTGGAGCTCGTGATCACGGCATCCCTCTCCCTGCTCGGCATCGCCCTCGCGGCGCCCGAGTCCCTGCAGCAGATGGAAGGCATCCAGTGGCTGGTCAGGACCTTCCCGGCCCTCGGCCCCGTGGCCGCCGACCAGAAGACGCTCCTCGTCTGGCTGCTGGCAGGCCTGTGCGGCGCCCTGGCCTTCAAGTCGCTCTCGCTGGCCTTCCTGACCTGGCGCTCGGCCGACTTCGCCCAGGCCGTCGGCGTCTTCTTCAGCACGCGCTTCTTCGCGCTCCTCCTGCACGCCCCCTACCTGTGGCACGTCAGGCAGGATCTGGCCATGCTCCAGACCAGGCTCACCTGGGCGCGCTTCAGCGCGGACTTCCTGCTGGCTGCCCTCGAGTCCGTCAGCCAGCTGCTCGTGGCCCTCGTGCTCATCGCCGTGGTCTCCTTCGTCACGCCCTGGGCGGCCCTCTTCGTCTGCCTCGTCACGGGCCTGAGCGCCGCCTGGACCTTCTCCGTGGCGAGGCGCCGGGTCCACCAGCTCAACTGCATCTCCATGGACGAGGAGGGCGCGGCCAACCGCATCGCCTACCCCTCGCTGGCCGGCATACGCGAAATCAAGATCTACGCTCAGGAAAAGACCTTCCAGCGCCTCTTCTACCGCCACAGGCGCAAGTTCTCCGACGCCCAGACCCTGCTTCCCGTCATCTATCCGGCGCCGAGCTGGTTCCTCGACTTCACCGGCATGGTCATGCTGCTGGCGGCGCTGCTCGTGCTCGGCCGGCAGGGCCTTTCCATAGGCGAGCTCACGGGCCAGCTCGCCCTGCTGGCGGCCGTCACCTGGCGGCTGCTCCCCACGGTCAACAAACTCGTCTCCTGCCTGCTGCAGACCCATCAGCACATGGTCTACACCCAGGACGCCGTGCGCTTCATCGCGGCCCTCGAAAAGGAGCGCGAGCAGGCAGGCCTCCCGGCAGCCGACATGGAGCGCCCCTGCCTTCCCTGCCCCATCGGCGAGAGCCTCGAGCTCAGGGACGTCTGCTTCCGCTACCCGGAAACGCCGGCATCCAAGCCCGACGCCCTCCACGGGCTCAACATCCGCATCCGGCGCGGCGCCATGGTGGGCATCATCGGCTCCTCCGGCGCCGGCAAGAGCACGGTGGTCGGCCTGCTCACGGGCCTGCTCGCCCCGACGGCGGGCAAGCTCATGGTCGACGGCCAGGAGCTTGACGAGGCCCACCGCATAGGCTGGCTCCGCTCCCTCGGCTACGTGCCGCAGGCGCCCTTCCTGCTCAACGCCACCATTGCCGAGAACATCGCCTTCTCCCAGTGGGGCGAGCCCGTCGACCGCGCGCGCGTGGACAAGTGCTGTCGCATGGCTGCCATGGACTTCGTGGCCGATCTGCCGCAGGGGCTGGACACGGTCATCGGCGAGCGCGGCGTCCGGCTCTCCGGCGGCCAGGTGCAGCGCGTCGCCATCGCCCGCGCCCTCTACGAGAATCCCCAGCTCATCCTCTTCGACGAAGCCACGAGCGCCCTCGACGGCGCCTCGGAGCAGGCCATACAGCACACCATCGAAAGCCTGGGCAGCCAGGCGACGCTGGTCATCGTGGCCCACAGGCTGACCACGGTAAAGAACTGCGACGACCTCTACTGGCTCGGGCAGGGCACCGTGCTCATGCACGGCAAGCCGGACGAAGTGCTCCCCGCCTACGAAAAGTATCTTGAGGAGCGCGCTCAGGCCATGGAGCAGAGCGACAGGAACTGACCGCATTCACCCCCTTCCTTCCACCGTCGCGGCGGCATCCCAAGGAGCATCAGCATGAAACGGATTTTCTGCCTCTTCCAGGCGCTTGCGCTTGCGCTCGCGCTCTCCTGCCAGGCCATGGCCGCCGTGCAGATCTTTCAGTCGCAGGTCAAGGATTTCACCATCGACGTGCCCGAAGGCTGGCAGGCCAAGGCCATTCCCGACGGCTGCCAAGTCGCCAGCGCGGACGGGAAGAGCGCCATGACCATCCAGATCGTCCCCGCCGGCGACAACTCCCCCAAGGACGTGGCCATGGCTGCCGCCAAGGCGGCCAAGGCCGAGGTCAAGAATGAAAGCGTCGATGACGAAAGCGCCATGCTCGAGTGCGAACTCAACGGCAGCCCCCTCCTCATCTGCGTCGTGAACATGGAAGGCTGCCTGTTCTCCATCGTCATGGCAGGCAAGGACGAGAAGACCATGGAGAAGATCTTCGACTCGCTGGAGCCGGCGGACGCCAGCAAGGGCAAGCCATGAGCCCGGATCCGGCGGCGCGCAGAAATTCGGCGCCCCCCGGGCGCCGCTTCGCCATGACCGTGCCCGACGGCCGGCGGGCGAACAGCCCACATCGTCTGCTGAGATCTTCTTTTCCCAAGGGAACCCGCCCGGCAGCCTGGAACTCCGCTTCACGGAATCCGCAGAGCGGACGTTGACACGGAAGGACGTCATGAACCTCTTAGAACAATGGAAGCGCGACAGAGAGGCGCGGCTGGATCGCCCCAGAGAAGCGCGCCGGCTGGCGCGCGAACATCCCGATGCCCCAGCGGAGACCTTCTTTACGGCGGACGAACTCGAGTGCCTGAAGATAGAGGTTCAGATCTTCGGCGGGAAATTCAGGCCGCCGACAACCATCATGGACGCCATGATCATTGTCGGCGCCATGATGGGAATGGCGACCCGGAGGGGTGAACTTGTCTATCTGCCCTCCCTCAAAACGCTTGAATGCGCCTTCGAGAGGCTTGAGACCCTGGTCGCAGGCCTCCCGGCCTTCCGCAGGCGGGAGGCCGCGCGGGCACGGGAAGAGGAACGCAGCGCGCGGGGCGGGACGGCATAGCAGGCGCCACGCTCTTCAAGGGGCTGGTGGAGCTGGCCGTCGAGGAACTGCTGCGCAGGCACGGCCCAGAGGCCCTGGCGCGCAATGTCGGACGCCTGACGAGCCTGCTCTCCACAGGCAGGATGGACATCGCCAGCAAAGAAGGCGGGGAGAAAACCCTTGCATGGCTGGTGAAGCTGATTGCTGGGGATGCAGAGCGGCGTCCCGGCGCAAAGGCCGGCGCAAAGGCCGACGTGGAGCGGCGCGAGAACCCGGCAGATCTTGCCTTTGCGAGAGTGATGCGCAGGCTTGGCGTCGAGCAGGCGATGCAGGATCTCGAGCGCCTGGCGGCGCTGGACGTCGAGAGCCTGCATTGCGAACTCGGCATAGAGGACACGGTGAAGAGCATCAGGCAACTGAAGCGCCTGTTCGGCACAGACTGAACGCATACGGCCCGCCGGCTTTGCAAAGCCGGCGGGCCTTTTCCATGGAGGAACGCGCCAAAAGACGCGCTTGCTTTCAGAGCTGGCGGACTAGAACTGGTAGGTGAAGATCAGCTGGGCCTTCCAGATGTCCTGCTTCGTGTAGCTGCCCCAGTTGTTGTAGGAGCGCTTCCACGTATCGTCGTCCATGAAGTTGCAGACGTAGCCCAGTTCGAAGTTGATGTTGAAATTCTCGTACATCTTGTAGACGTTGACGAGGTTGAACTCCAGCAGGCCGTCGTTGGTGGTCATGTACGGACCTTCGAAGTGGTTGTCGTGGGCCGTGGAATACCAGGCATGGGCGGAATCCATGTACTTGACCATGGAGGGCGAGTTGGTGCCGCCCCACCAGGCAACGCGGAAGGTGGTGGAGAGGTTCTCGAGGAAGCTCATGTCGCGCAACTGGAAGCCTATGCCCCAGGTGCCGGCGAGGGAGTCGTTGTTGTCGAGGTAGTCGCCGGCCGGTCCCCAGGCCAGGTTGCCGTCGCCCATCATGGACGTGGTGAAGACGTAGGGACACACGGAGGGCATGCGCTCGGAGCCGTTCCTGGGGTTGCCGTCGTCGCCGGAGCCGTACCAGGCGAAGATGCCGGGCACGCCCCAGTCGAGCTTGTACTCGACGAGGGCCTTGGCGAGCCAGCCCTGGCGCTTGGAGCTGCCGGTCACCGTGTCTGCGGGGTTGTTCCGCTTGGCGACCGAAAATCCGCCCAGCGACTGGACGTAGCCGTAGTTGACGTCAAACTCGATGTTCCAGGGATCGAAGGTCTTCACCTTGACCGGCAGGCCGGCCCAGAACATGTTGGCATAGGTTCTGGACGAGAGGCCGTAGTTGTTGCGCGTCACGTTGAGGCCGCCGCCTCCGCTCAGCGACTCGAGGAAGGGCGTCATGGTAGTGGCAGGCCTGCCGTCCATGTAGTCGGTATTGCGGAAGTCTGCACCGTTGACGGCGTTCCTTCCCAGGATGCCGTACATGATCCAGGGCGTGACGGACACGTCCTCGAAGTTCATGGGCAGCATCAGGGCGAAGAGGTCCATGTTGTCGAGGTAGTTCGCACGGTCGCTGCCGTGGGCGATGCCGGTGGCGGGGTCGTAGTTGTCGTTGAGGGGGCGGAACCACAGCACGTTGAGGCCCACGTTCTCGTTGAAGTCGACGTGCGTGTTCACGGCCGCCGCGCGCAGGTCGAAGACGGCGGAGCCGCCGGCGGCATAGGGCAGGGCGAAGTTCTGGATGCCCATGCGGGTTTTGACGGTGGTGTCCGGAATGGCCCAGTCGATGTAGGCCTGGCGCACCTTGATCATCCTGCCGTCGGCGCCGAGGGCGCCGCCCTGGGCTGCTCTGCCCCACTGCTGGGGGCCGATGTGGAACATCAGGGTGCCGGAGAGGCTTTCGCTGGCCACGGCGTCCAGCTGGATGAGGACGCGCTGGCGGGCCGCGAACCTGTCGCTGTTGTTGGCCTTGCGGGAGCCATTGGCATCGCGCGTGCGCTTGACGAACGTGGTGTCGGCAACGCCGAAGCCCATGTTCCACTGGCCTTTGATGTTGAAGTCAATGGCCGGTGCGGCCGTCGCCGCGGCCGTCACGGCCGCCACGGCCGCGATCAAGGAGGGGATCCATTTCATGATGCTTTCCCTGTGGGTATGAATTGGAGGGGATGCCGGAGCGGCCCTGGCCGCTCCGGGACTCTTGGACAGCTCGTGAAAGCCTCTGGCAGGCTAGTGCTTGCCTTCGGCGATGAACTCCGCGAAGTGCTCGGGCGGGGTCTGGCCTTCGATGGCCTCGTCGGGCCTGAGCTCGCAGCAGTACTTGAGCGCGAAGCCGCCTTCCTCGTTCAGGATGCGGAACCAGCAGGCCGTGACGAAGAGCACGGGGAAGATCATGAGGGCGCCGGAGAAGTTGCCGAACATCTTGGCCACGCCGAGACCGCCCATGCAGAGCAGGGCCAGGGCGAGCAGGCAGAGCACGACGGCCCAGAAGGTCCGGTGCCACTTGTCGGGCTCGGCGCCGGGGAGGAGGCGGCGGGTCAGGGTGCTGGCGCAGACGTAGGAGCCGGCGTTGACGGTGGTGGCCAGGAAGATGGTGGAGAGCAGGGCGTAGGCAAGAAGCACGACGTTCTTGAGAGGCAGGGTCTCGAGCACGGCGATCATGGCTGCCGCGCCGCCCTGGGCCTTGAGTATGCTCACCACGTCAAGCATGCCGCTCCTCTGCACGTAGAGGGAGTAGGAGCCGAAGACGCCGTGGATGAGGCAGGCGCCGGCAACGGTGCTCAGCGTGCCCCAGACGATGATCTCGCGCACCGTGCGGCCGCGGGAGATGCGGGCGATGAACAGGCCCATGAAGGGGCCGAAGCCGGCCCAGAACAGGGCGTAGAAGATGGTCCAGTCCTGCGGGAAGCCGCCGTTGACCCAGGGATCGGTCCACAGGGTCATGCTCGGATAGTAGCCTATCCAGCGGCCGAAGGCGTTGGTGAAGATGTTGACGAGCTTCACGGTCGGTCCGCAGATGAAGCAGTAGACCACGAGCACCAGGGCCAGGAAGATGTTGAAGTTGCTGAGCCACTTGATGCCGCGGTCGAGGCCCTTGTAGACGGTGAAGGCCGCTATGGCGCCGCTGAAGAAGAGGACGTAGAGCTGGGTCGTGAGCTCGGCGCTGATGCCGAACACGCTCTTCAGGGCGAAGGCCACCGTGGGCAGGGAGATGCACATGGTGACGGCCGTGCAGAACATGAGGCCCAGGATGAAGAAGACGTCGAGACAGATGCCGAAGAGGCCGTTGGCGTTGCGCTCGCCCACGATGGGGGTGCAGGCGGTGCTGATGCGCAGGAAGGGCGCCTTGCGGATGTAGAGCAGATAGGCGATGGGCAGGGCGGTGATGAGGTAGGTGCACCAGGCGTTGGGCCCCCAGTGCATGAGCAGGTAGGCCAGGGCCCAGTCGTAGGCGGCCACGCTCATGGGCTCTGCGTACCTGGGCGGCGTCATGATGTCGAAGAGCGGCTCGGTGATGGCCCAGAACATGATGGCGCCGCCGACGGCGGAGCAGAAGATCATGGCGGACCAGCTGACGATGCTGAACTCGGGCTTCTCGTCCTTTCTGCCGAACTTGATGCTTCCCCAGCGGCTGAAGGCGAAGTAGCCGCACATGAGCACGAGGATGAAGGTTATCCAGAGGTAGAGCGTGCCGAGGTTGGCTGCAAAGGGCTTGTAGAGGGAGGCGAAGAAGGCTTCCGTCGCCTTGGGGGCCACGACGGAGGGGACGATGATGCAGAAGAGGACAATGAGCGTCGGAACGAGGATTTTCCACTCGGGGCGCAGGTCGTTCTGCAGCTCCGGTGCGGAGTTCTTTGCTGTTTCAGCAGACATGGCAATTCCCACCTTTCTGAAAAATAAAGTAGCCGGCGCTTTGGACATGCAGAATGCGTACCAAAATTCACAAACTGCGGAGGATGCGGATTTGCGCCCTCGCGGCGCAGGGCGGGAGCCTGAAGCGCGACATTTATGTCGCTCTTTGCGACAAAAGCTGCGCCTCAGTTTTTTTGGCGTCATTTCGGCTGCTTTGCGCTGCATCCCCCCTGCCGCGACAAAAACGTCGCCGCCAGGCGGCAGCACTGGCGTGCCGCCTTGTGAAAAAAGGCGCCACGGCGGCCGGCCGCGGCGTCCCAGAGGGGCGGCCGCGACGTTCCAGAGGCTGGCCTGAGGCTTAGGACGGCGTTGGCATGGATCTTGAAGAGCAGAAGGCATCAGCCAACCACGCCACATCGGCAAAGGAGAACATCAATGGCACCTTCTGCTAAGCGCGCAGCGCTCATCGGCTTCGACTGTCTCATCCCCAAACGCCTTCAGCGCCTCCTCAAGGAAGGCGGCCTTGACAACTTCCGCCGCTTCATCAAGGAAGGCAGCTACATGACCGAAGGCTTCAACCTGCCGACCGTCACGCCGCCCTCCTGGGCCACCATCTGCACGGGCGCCTTCCCCCGCACCCACGGCGTCGAGGACTACTACTACTATCACGAAGGCAAGCCCCTCGATCACAAGTACACCACCCAGGCCTTCGGCTCCGACATCCTCACCGCCGAGACCATCTGGGACGCCTGGGACAAGGCCGGCAAGAAGAGCATCGTGGTGAACTACCCCATGTCCTGGCCTTCCCACATGAAGAACGGCGTGGTGGTCATGGGCTGCGGCCTCTCCCCGTCCGAAACCCGCTGGCCCCTCTACGGCAACGAGCACAAGGAGCACCTGGCCTCCGAGAGCGTCATCTCCACCGAGCTGTATCCCTTCGGCGCCAGGGGCAAGTTCGACGATGCCGAGGGCTGGAAGAATCTGCCCGAAGACATGGACGAGCCCCTCGAAATGAACATCGTCATGGAATTCCATGAAGGCTTCGAGGAAATCGAGCCCCAGAACTGGCACATCCTGTGCTGGCAGAGCGGCGACGAGGGCTACGACCGCATCACCATGGCGCCTGAAAAGGACTTCAGCAAAGCCTTCTTCACCATCGGCCTGAAGCAGTGGAGCGATCCCGTCGAGCACGAGTTCAAAATGGCCGACGGCCGCATGGAAAAGGGCGTGTTCCGCTGCAAGCTGATGGCCCTCTCCGACGACGCCGAGGAATTCCGCCTCTACGTGTCCGGCATCGCCGGCAGGACCGGCTTCACCGCCCCCGCCTCCGCCGAGAAGGACATCGACTTCTCCGGCCAGATCACGGCCAACGACATCGGCTTCGTGTCCCACATGCTCGGCATCATCGACAACGACACCATCTTCGAGCTGGCCGAATTCCACGCCGAGTGGCTGTGGAACACCACCAAGTGCCTCATTGAGGCCAATCCGGACTGGAACCTCTTCTACATGCACTCGCATCCCATCGACTGGTTCTACCACGGCTTCCTGGCCCAGCTCGACAGCGAGGACGAGGCGGTCCGCAAAGAAGCCGAGCGCATTGAGCGCCGCATCTACGAGAGCGAAGACCGCCTGCTCGGCAGGCTCATGGACCTCTTCGGCGAAGAGACCGAAATCTGCGTGTGCTCCGACCACGGCGCCACGCCCCTCGGCCCCATCTTCAACCCCGCCCACGCCCTCTCGCTGGCCGGCCTTTGCTCCTACGAGCTCAAGCCCGCCACCGGCAACTTCTGGGAAGTCTACGAGGAAACCGAAGGCCTCAACTACATCCTCGACTCCAGCAAGTCCCAGGCCGTGCCCCAGCGCTACATGTTCGTGTACGTGAACCTCAAGGACAAGTACCCGGGCGGCATCGTCGATCCGGCCGACTACGAGAAGGTCCGCACCAAAATCATCGACGCCCTGCTCGACTACCGCCATCCCGACACCGGCGAACGTCCGGTGCTGGTGGCCGTCCGCAAGGAAGACGCCCACGTCTTCGGCATGGGCGGCGCCCAGGCTGGCGACGTCGTGTACGCCCTCAGGCCCGAGTACATGGCCGAACACGGCTACGGCTTCCCCACCGGCGAGTCCGGACGCGACTGCACGCTGCTGAACCTGCTCATGTTCCGCGGCCCCAACGTCAAGAAGGACTTCGTCTACGAGCGTCCGCGCTGGCTGGCCGACATCGTGCCCACCCTCTGCTACCTCACCGGCAACCCCGTGCCCGCCGACACGGAAGGCGCCCCCATCTACCAGATCATGGAAGATCCCAACCTGGTGAAGTAGCCCGTCCCGATTCCAACGACCTTTGAAGCGGCGGCGCTCCCGGGCTCCGGGAGC
>ODAI013094780.1_pt1 | contig 30287 bp, 10 predicted proteins | sample 1539321 | NCBI WGS metagenome assembly ODAI01 (sample SAMN02144231, study PRJEB22623) | gut metagenome | biome: sheep rumen | host: Ovis aries | place: New Zealand
GAGGCACCAACCGAAGGTGACGCCCCAACCCGCGCGGCCTCGCCTCAGGTGGCTATCTCCGACCTGAAGCCGGAGATGTCGTCCTACGAGGTGAAGGACAAGCTCGTCGGCGCCATCAACACGCAGGAGTACGACTTCATCGTCGTCAACTTCGCCAATGGCGACATGGTGGGTCACACCGGTGTCTATAACGCCATCGCCAAGGCCGTGTGGGCTGTCGATAACTGCGTACGCGAGGTCATCGAGGCAGCCAAGAAGAACGACTACGAGGCCATCATCATTGCCGACCATGGCAATGCCGACAACGCCATCAACCCCGACGGCACGCCCAACACAGCCCACTCGCTGAACCCCGTGCCCTTCATCTATGTCACCAACAACAACTCGGCGACCGTCCGCGACGGACGCCTGGCCGACGTGGCTCCCTCCATCCTGCACATCATGGGACTGGAGCAGCCTGCCGACATGACGGGCGAGAACCTGATTCAGGACTAATAGCTGGTAATCGATAAAAATAATCCGAATTGCTTGGCGGTTCGGATTATTTTTGTTATCTTTGCGGCGTAATCTGTTATCAATGTGACTATGGGAAAATACTTGAATCCGAAGGCCGACCTGACTTTCAAGAAAGTGTTCGGCGAGCACGAAGACCTGGTGATGAGCCTGCTCAACGCCCTGCTGCCTCTCGACGAAGGGAAGCAGATAGAGCACGTAGAGTACCTCACGCCAGAGATGGTGCCGGAGAATCCGGGCAAGAAGAACTCGGTGGTCGATGTCCGCTGCAAGGAGACCGGTGGGCGCCACTTCATCGTGGAGATGCAGATGAACTGGAACAACGAGTTCCAACAGCGTGTGATACTCAATGCCTCGAAGGCCGTCATCAAACAGTTGGGTACCAGCGAAGACTACTCGCTGCTGCAGCCTGTCTATTCCCTGAACCTCATCAACGATGTAGGCTTCGATGCCGGCCCCGACGAGTTCTACCACGACTACGCCATTGTCAACGTGGAGCACTCGGACCGTATTATCGAGGGGCTGCGCTTCGTGTTTGTCGAGCTGCCCAAGTTCAAACCGCAGACCATCAAGGAGCGGAAGATGGCCGTGCTGTGGCTGCGCTTCCTCACCGAGATAGACGGCGACACGGGCGAGGTGCCTGCCGAGTTGCTGGAAGACCCACAGACCAGCAAGGCACTGAAGATACTGGAGAAGTCGGCCTATACCGAAGCCGAGTTGAATGCCTACGAATACTACTGGGATGCGGTCTATAACGAGCGTGGTGCCATACGCCACGGCTATAACCAGGGCTTGGCGCAGGGTAAGGCTGACGGCATGGCTCAGGGCATGGCTCAGGGCATGGCTCAGGCCAACCGTAATAACGCAATGAAGATGAAGGCTGACGGGATGCCTGCCGACTTGATAGCCAAGTACACAGGACTTACCATCAGCGAGATAGAGACATTGTGAAAAAACATGGTCTTATTCCGCATCCTTGATGTTATTAATTCATATAGGATGTATCCAGCAGAAGTTCTGTGACTGGTAGCAGGAATTTTAAGATTTTCGGATTTCATTCCGAAATTATTATGATATTTTTGGATTTTCGACTAATTATGTTTACACCTTAATTATATATATAGGTGATGAAATGATGATCCGCTTTCATACATCAAGACGCTGAAAGCGTCCTACAGGTGGTTTCTTTGCGGAAAAATTTTTTTCCCAGTTTTTGCTGCCACTCTGCCACCAACACCGCTGTTTCCCCTTTGTACAAAGGGGTTTCAGCGGTGTTGGTGGCAGAGTGGCAGCAAATTTCGTAAAAATTTTAAATATTATGATATGAGCAAGCTCCCATAGAATGCATAAAATATCATGATATGAAGATGCTCCCATAGAACACTTGTCTTACGCCGAACCAGAGGCAGACGGCAACAGACGGACGACGTATGACCAGCTACCGCCCTACACACTCTACAAACGTCGGTGTTAAGGCGCGGCTCGCATACCGTGCTTCGAGTTTCAGAATCGTAAAAACGGTTACAGAATTAACAAAAATCGTTCTATTATTAACAAAAATTGAAAAAAAGGCTATGAAGTCTTGACTTTTTCCTTAAAATTGATTAACTTTGCATCGTAGTTACGTGCTCTGCCTTAACCAGCGTACTGCTTCCTGCGGTCATTGCTGAAAACATCAAGGATGAAGTGACCAACGGTGTTGCTGAATCATTCTGGCTTGAAGAGACACACCGTATTTCTATAAGGCATAAATAGGTAGAGACACACCGTATTTCTATACGGCTCAATCAGGAACTAGATCATTTTAAATATTACAATTTTATAAACCAAATTATTAACATTATGAGAAAAATGACAAAGAAGCTCTTTGTAGCCGCAGTGGCTGCATTAAGCCTAACCGCCTGTTCAGAATCAACAACTGAGGGCGTAAGTGAAATCCCCGCTCTTCCCACGGGCGAAAACACTGCTGTGCTGACCGACGGGAGTGGCCAGAAAGTTTCTTCTCTTTCTGCTAAGTCCAACACCTACTATCTGGACATCAAGACCAATGGTGCTTGGTATATCGAGATTCCTGAAAACAATGAGTTCATTCCCACCAAGATGTACGGTACTGGCAGTGCCCGCGTTCCGGTGATTGTTGGTAACAACTTGGTAGGCACGCGTATGTTGACTTATAACGTGAAGTTCCTCGACGGAAACGGTCAGCTTACCCGCGCTGAGGGCGATGGCGGCCAGACGGTGACGCAGGACGCTCTTTACAGCCTGGACCGCTTCAAGAAGGTTGTCAACTCTAACGTCTTCGTCGGTTACGGCTATATGCCCACAAAGAATGCCATTCCCGAACTGTGTACCGGCATCCAGGTCTTCAAGATGGAGAGGTATAATAATTATGACGAGTTTGTCAAGCACGACTTTGCACCCCAGACCCAGGAGGAGTACTACTATCACACCTGCGACAGCATGATGGACAAGCTGATTGCCGTGAAGGGCAATTTCGGTGGCAACTTCAACGTGGTGAAGCTGGGCGTGCCGGCCGACGTGAACGTAAGAAAAGCATCGGCTTATAACCAGATTGTCGTTCAGAAGTCGCTGACTCGTTCGATGTACAGCCGTGAGCTGGCATGGGAAAAGATGTTCCTTAAGGACTCTTGCTACAGCGAGGGCTACACGCACTTCAAGCAGATCTTCATCGATCAGTTCAAGGCTGCCGGTGGCGATGTTAATAAGAGGAAGGCCGCTGCCGAAGAGTTCTTCCGTGTCGTGGGTACTCATGTCGTTACCAAGTGTCTCCTTGGCTGCGAGCTCAACTACCGCATGACTTCTGAGACTAAGAAGACGAAGAATCTTGTTGACGTGAAGGCCGCTCTCGACTTCAAGTGGCAGCAGCAGATCAAGGACACTGCCAAGGCCGACTCTGCTACCAAGGCTAAGATTATGCAGCTGATGAAGGACAGCACCAAGCTGAAGAGCGTATTCTTCAAGGGCGATGTACAATATACCAACGACCAGTTCGACGCAGCCACCTCTACCAAGGCTAAGGTGAAGGCTCGCGGCAATGATGTTGAGAAGGTGAATATCTTAGCCACCGGCGGTTCACTCAATACTACTACACTGGCTGAGTGGATGCTCGGTCACGAGCCCGAGAAGGCCACGATGGTGGGCATGCAGGTGCAACCTATCTACTATTTCTTCAAGGCTTCGGATCCGAACACCGACGAGGGTAGGGCTCGTGCGTTCCTTGTAGAATATATAGACAAGAATTATCCTCTCGACCAGAACAAGTACGGTAACAAGCTTGAAATTGATTTGAGCGACCTGAAATAAGTCGGTCGATTCACCATCCGATTCATTGGTGAAAACGTAGAATCATAATATTGCGAATATGAACAGAAGCATATCTTACTCGGTGTTGGTGCTTGCGGCCGCTCTTGCGGCTGCATGCTCCAGCAGCGAGGATATGGCAGGCAATAGCATGGTAAGCGGGGCCGAGAGTACAGCTCCGTTTACCATTCTTGGAGCCAGCGGCAACGGCATTGTGAATACGGGAGCCTCCTACCAGGAGTTCACCGCATACATCAACGTGCCGGGCAAGTGGTCGGTGGCCACCACCAAGGGTCTGGCGAATGTCTATCCCTCGTCGGGCGAAGGCCCTGCTATGGCTGTCGTCCAGGTAGGCGAGAACTGGGGGGCTATGCGCGAGAATGTGCTGACGCTCACTGCCGAAGGAGCCGTGACACGAGCCGGCGGCGCGAACACCCATCAGGTGGCTTTCGTGCAGGCGGGCAACCCCGAGTTGGACTCCATCTCGACGATATTCTCGTCCAACAAGGGTGCCGGCTACAGCTATATGCCCGGCGGTGACTTTTGCGACGGGGCACTCATCCAGTTGTTCAACCTTGCCACGCTCGACAGCATACAGCAAGCTACCGGCGTCAGGCTGATTTCTGATGATATATACCCAACGACCAACCAGGAATTTGTGTCGTCCAATAGTGAGCATGGTCTCATCAAGGGCCTGACCGTCAGTGCCTCGTTGGGGCTGGACTTCGCTTCGGTGAAGAGCAAAAACGGCGGTAGCGGCAGCGGCAGCATCGGCGTCGGTGTGGGCAAAGGCCATGAGGAAAACAGCAAGAACAAGTATGCCCTCAAGCGCCAGAAGACCACGCAGTTCACCCGCGAGATACATTACATGAACGTCTTGGCACTGCTGAAAAAGGCTACCAAGCGTGAAGACAAGCAGAAGTTGCTGTCGCCGGGATTCCTCTCCATCCAGGAGACCTTTGCCAAGGACATTGCCGCCGCAAAGGACGACAGGTCACGGCAGTACGACATCTGCGACAAGTTCCTCAGCACGACAGGCCCTTGCTTCATCAGCAAGTCGGCCATGGGGTCGGTGCTCGACTATCAGATCAGTGTCGATAGCACGCTGCTGCGCGACACGCTGGGCATAGAGGTGGCGCTCGAAGCCAGCTTCCAGACCAAGGTGAAGGGTAAGTCGTTGGGCGGTGAGGTGACGTTCAACCTCGGTACTTCCGAGGTAGTCAAACAGCTGACATCCAAGACGACGGCCACTGTCAATGCCCGTGGCGGCGACGTGAGCCAGGTAAGCATCCTGGTCAATGGTGGCGAGCTGAACGACACCGACATCACGGCCTGGCAGAACAGCTGCAGTCCGCGGCTTGCGGTGATGGTCGATATGGCGCTCATCCCCATTTATGCGCTCATCACCGATACGTATGCACGCGAAGTGTTGGCGAACTATTTTAATGAAAAACTAAAGAAGTAACGAAAACTACTCTACGAGTATAATCAAAGTGTATATGATGAAACGTTTATATTATTTTCTCCTTCTTGTCGGCGTGCTGGGCATGGCCTCTTGTAGCAGTGATGACGGGTGGGTGACAGAGACGGACCCCAACGAGGCAAACGGTAACGCCCAGCGTGTGCCACGCTATGCCAATGGCGATGAGGCACCGTCGGGCTATGTGACCCGGCTGCTGGCTCCTCCGGGTTACGAGCGTGGCGTGGGCTACTGCTATGCCACGGGGGCAGAATATCTGGAAGGAGTGACCTTCAACATCTTCAACCTCAACTATTTGGACTCCATCCAGTATGTCAAAGGGCTGAACTTTGTCAGCGACGATTATACTCCGTATAGTGAAGAACAGGTCATCACCGGCGAGAGCCGCAGTGCCGTGTCCAAGCAGCTGGCCATATCGGCCAGCGTGGGTGTCAACTTCATCGTTGCCGACATCCGTGTCTCGGGCAATTACTCCAAGGGCAGTGTCCAGGAGAGCGAGTCGGTGTTTGCCATGAAGCGCACCAAGCGTGTGGCTTACTGCCGCGACCTTCAGTACAAGAACATCATCATGTACTATAAGGAGACCGGCGACAGCCTCGTGTTTGCGCCGGGATTCTTTGCCGACTGGAAGCTCTTGGAAGGCAAGAACACCAACCAGGTGAATGTGAGCAACCAGGACGTGCTCAACTTTGTGAACAAATGGGGTAGGGGATTCGTGGCCCGCGCCTTCATGGGCGGTGTGCTCGAATACACCATGCAGATAGACAAGTCGGTGCTCGGCGAGAACATGAGTGCCGAGATGGCCATCAATGCCAGCGTCGGACTCATCGTCGGCGTCGAAGCATCGGCCAGTGTGGCTACCTCGCAGTTCCAGACGGTTTCAAGCGACCGCTACAGCATGGACATCCATGTGCGTGGTGGCGACGTGCGGGCCGTCACCGAGGTGCTGGCAGGTAACTCCACCTCACCGAAGGGCATCCAGGAATGGATGGCGAGTGTCAACTTCCCGCCGACGCCCGAAAGCGACAAGTTGAAATTGTGCGCACTCACCGACGTGAAGATAGCCTCGATAGCTAACCTCTTTACGGGCAGAGTGCAGGACAGAGTGAATTACATTCTACGTACGAACTTGAAATAGACAGTTGAATAGGTATGAAGTACACCTTATTATATATATACATAGCAGCGGGCATGCTGACATTGGCATCATGCAGCAGTGACGACGATACGGCAGTGGTGCCCGAGACACCACAGCCTGTCAATACGGCCTCAGGACCGCAGTCGTGGCTCACCAGGGCCTTTACTCCCGGCGATTTGCAGAAAGTGGAAGACGCTGTGAATGCCATCCGTGGTGCCGGCTACACCTACCGTGACAATCAGCAATACTGTATCGGCACCGATATGGAGGTTTTCAACACGCGCCATCTTCGCGAGTTGGGAAACAAGTATAATACCTCGTATATCGTCGATGACTATATGCCAACCACAGAGCAGAAGTTCTTCTACAGCCAGAGTGTCGATGAACTGAACAAGCAGCTGTCGCTGGACATCGGTGTCGGTGTGGCTACCGGTGTGTTCTCTGTCGATCTGGAGGTGGGCTTCAACAAGAAAAATTATTCAACCACAAAGAACTATTATTCGCTGAAGCGAATGAAACAGAGCTACTTCACGCGCGACTTGAACTACCTGAGTCTGCGCGAGCAGGTGGCCAACGCCATAGCCGCCTCGTCGGTAGCCAGTACGTATGCCGGCATCGATGCCCTCGCGTTGGGCAAGGCTGTGCCGATGTTCAAGGAGATTTATGCCCCGGGCTTCGCCGATGTGATGCAGAAGTTTGTAGGCAATATCCATGGCGCTACCTCAGCCTACGATGCCAGCGCCATCTGCCGCGAGTTTATCGAGGAGGTAGGCCCGGGCTTCGTCACCCGTTCGGTGTTAGGGTGCTCGCTCGACTATTATAACACCACACGTATGGACTCTGTTTCCAATTCGCTCGATGTGAAGGTGGCGTTGGAAATGGCCGTCCAGATTAAATTCATTGAGATCAGTGCCAGTGTCAGCACCGAATACAAGGATGCAGTGATGAAGTGCAACCGCAACTCGGAGAGCCACATCACAGCCCGTGGCGGCAATGTGGCCCTCGTGACGGCATTCACCACCGGCCAGCAGGCCACGCTGGACACCGAGACCCTGAAGGAATGGCAGGAGACGGTGACCCCGCAGGATGCCGCCCTCATCGACATCCGTCTGGTACCCATCTACGAGGTCATCTACGACAAGAAGGCCCGCACCATTTTGCAGAACTATATGAACAAATCATTACAGAATTTCTGAGATCAGTAATATGAACACGTACAAAAATATGAATCGAAAGGAGAAAGGATTAGTACTGAAGGGCATGCTCAGTCTGGCAGCCCTGATGGTTTGTTCGTTGTCTTTTTATTCCTGTAGCGACGACTTGGCAGAGGTCACCGCAGACGACACCGACTTTTCGCTGACGCGTGGCTATACCGACGAGCAGATCAAGATACAGCGCCTGGGCTTTGCCTACAATGCCGCCGGCAATGTGATGGACGACAGCAGCTTCACGGCCAAGCCCATCATTAATATGGATAAGATAGCGGAAGCCGAGAAGGAGTACGGACCGATTGTCAGCTCCGAGCGCCGCCATTATACGTCGGTGGACATCTTCAGTGGTACCACCATTCAGGAGATGGGCCACTCTGAGACCAAATATACCATCGACGACAGCGAGGCCATTGCCAGTGGCAAGTATTACCGCAACAACAGCACCTTCTCCAGAACCAAGTGGAACAGCAGCTATAAGGCCCACGTATTCATCAAGCACATCATGGCCACCAAGACCATCGACCTGGGTATGCTGTACTGTCTGAAGGTGGACGACCTGAGCAGCAACGAAAGCGTGCTGCAGGCCGACTTCCGCAAGGCGGTGGCCGACCTGGTCAAGAACGGCCCGTCGGGCATCAACGATGCCAATGCCAAAGCCTTCTCCGAGAAGTGGGGCACGCATCTCGTCGCATCCGCCAACCTCGGTGGTATGATTGAGCTGCAGATGGAAATCAAGCGCGACTCCTGCGTGGACATGGTATATACCACGCAGACGGTCATGGAGGTCGTCCTTGGCAAGAATGTCGCCAAGACCTCCAAGCCGAAAGTGCTCAGTACCCTTCCCTCGCATCACATCCAGTACCAAGGACAGATAAAGGTCAAGGGCGGCGATAAGAAGGACTGCGACGCGCTGCACAGAACCTTCGACGAGACGAAGGCTGAGGCTGTGAAAATCGGTGATGGCGACTATTACGGATGGGCCAACAATATCACCATCGAGCCTGATAAATATAATGCTTCCTTCGTCAGCGGGCGTTTCGTGCCCTACTATCAGCTGTTCGAGGACTACAATACGCGCATGGCGTTGCGAAAGGTGTATGAGCTGTACCTGAAGCAGGAGGCACCTACGCCGGAACCCTATGAAGCCCCCTATGGCGTCATGCCGGTGCAGGGCAACTTCGGGCAGGACGTAAGGGTGGCTGTGATGGGAAATGACACGGCAGCCATCCTCTGCCAGGAGTATGTCCCCTCCATCCGTAGCGATAAGCCCTGTATCGTGGCCTACCCGCTCATCCGCGACGACAAGAAAGTGTTGCGACCCTACCTGTATTCCGGAGTGTTCATCGGCGATGAGAGCCACCGCCCGGGACGTGTGATCTGGGAGGGCAGCGCGTCGGTCTATACGCCCTCAGACAGCATCTTCTTCGAGAGCGACACGGCCTCGGTAAGCGAACTCTTCGACCCCGCTACGCATGCGCTGAAGAATGTCTATTTCTACTGGGGTGCCGTTCAGATGCAGCCGTGTTCTACGAAAGAGGAAGCTCCGAAGGCATACACCTCTTCTGTCTTCAGCGTACAGCCTGCCGCACTGGCCAAGCCGACCAACTTTGCCAAGGTGGCCAGCACGTTCTGGTCGGTGAAGCCCGTAGAGCTGAAAACCGACAACCTGCTGAAATACTGGGACGACGAAAAGACGGGCGATAAGGACTTCAAGGTGTTCAAGAAAGACCGATATAAAGACCACGATGGCGTGCTATACGACGACGGCAAGTATTTCTTCTGCCTCTTGGACGGTGGCGATAACTTGCAGCGAGCCCCCGAACAGACGCTCGACCCCTATTCCAACAAACGGTGGACTGCCGCCGCAAGCATGTCGATGAACGCCTTAGGCCTGCATGGCTACCTGCCTTCCGTATTGCAGTCGAAGAGCATCACCAAGATGTTGGGCAACCGCATGGACGTTTTCTACACCCGAGAGTTCGGTGGCCGTAACATCCTCGGACTGGACTGGCCGACGGGCTTCTACGTCATCTCGCATCCCAGACAGACGTTGGCTGCCACGCCCGAGAAGAACGACGGCCAGGGCATGCCTATTGTTACCGACGATGTGCAGCAGATAGCTATCATGCGCCTGAGTGCATCGGGCACGGACCTGTTGCTGGAATACCCGAACTATATCAGGGCATTCAACTACTCCGACCAGGAATACTTTAAGTTTTTCCCCATATACATCACGATCGACAAGTTTTGAGAGACGAGCAATATGAAAACGAACAAAGTTATCTTATATCTTTTGGCAGGCACCCTTCAACTGTCGCTGTTTACGGCATGTACTCGCGAAGATGACCTGCAGACAATCATCGAGGAATACAATCCCGCCGAGGCCTACGGCGACTACGACGAGGCCCATTGGCGCAGGGTGCATGCTGCACAGCGCATGGCATACATCGGCGACCTGTACCGCAGCTACGGTGTGGGCTATGGCTATAACGGCACGGGCAAGTACAGCAGCTATGATGACGTGCGCGACCGCGTCATAGACCTGTCGTATATCCAGAAGTTCGACCAGGAGCACGGCTCTGCAACCATCGTCGATGACATCTCTCCGTCGTCCTACCACCATGTGTATAGCGGAAAGGATGCCATCACGATATGCGAGAAGCTCACGGCGAAATCGTCGGTGAAGACCGACCTCCTGCTCTTCCAGGCCGAGGTATCGACAACCTACAACAAGACCGACATGTCCAGCAACGAGTTCGCCTTCTGCACCATCTACGACGGTCTGACGGTGGCATCGCGCCACATGGAGCCTTATGACCTCTATTATATTGCCCGCGAGCATCCGGAGGCCCTCTCGCCGGGATTCATGCGCTACCAGAAGCTGGCGTCGGATGCTATCAAAAAGAATAACCTGGTGGAGGCCCAGCGCATCCTGCAGAACATGTTGCAGACCTACGGCACGCATATCATCTATCACGCCCAGTTGGGTGGCAAGCTGAAATTCACCACCACGATGAACCGCAGCGTGGTCGATTCGCGCAGCTCGGTCGATGAGCAGGCTGGCGTGTCGTTCCTCTATGCCATCGGTACCAAGAAGGGTAATGAAAAGAATGACTGGGTGGTTGACACGCAGGAAGACCGTGAGACCCATATCGAGGCCCTCGGCGGCAACAGTGCCCTCGCCTTGAAACTGGTGGGCATGCACGAAAGCAGCGACATGGCCGAGAAGAGCAAGGTGGTCGATGAGTGGTTCAAGTCGCTCAAGTTCACGCCGGGTGGCGACAAAGACGATAATAATGTAGAACTGATAGAAATCAAGGTGGCTCCGGTTGCCGACCTGATTCTCGACCGGAAGGTGGCCGACCTCTACAACAAGATGGTGGGCAGAAAGGTGGACTACGAGACCGATGTCATGCCGCGTGCCCGGAACAGGGTCTATGCCAAGATTCCTACCAACTCGCTCCAGCTCAGCGACCGTTCTGTTACCAACCGCGTCGTCGTGGACCATGAGATTATCGGCGAGATACTCAATGAGCATGTCCACAACGTCGAATATACGGTGTTCTATCCCACGCTGGGCGGCAAGCTGGCTCGCGAAGGCCTTGGCCGCCGCTGCAGCGACGACAGCCTGTTCACCATCACGTGGCGCTACCTGCCGGGCAGGGAGGAGGAGGCTAAGGCCTACGTCACTCCGCTCGTTCGGTTGAACTACGACGATCACATCTATTACAACGACGGTGAAATTGATATCGCCCCGGACGCAAAGGTTAAGAACTACGTCAGCAACGTCAGCATCAATCGGGGTGCCCTCTACATGTGGAACGACACCTGTATAGCCAATATGAAGATAGGCCCCTACTATCTGCATCAGGGCGTGATGGCCAGCACCAGCGACGACATATCGGCCATGAACACCGTGCGCACCCTGCTCCAGGATGTCCCGGTGGGCTACCAGGTTGCCGACACGGCGAGAATCAATAAGATAGTCAACTTTATGTATAAATCCGGCGAGGTTTATGCGGCTAACCGCCTCCAATGGAACGAAGTGCCTCCGTTCTTCACCTACAAGCGCTTCATCATGCTTGACAACAGTTCCACTAAGTATAAGGTTTTCCAGCTGAATAACGGAAAGACCTCTGTCGATGTGATGGATGAGACCGTTGGCCAGGCATTGCTGATACGCAAGAAGGACTTTAAGTTTATGTAGTTCATAGTTTATAGTTTATAGTTTATAGTTGAAAGGATATGAAGTATAATTATATCAAACGAGCAGGAATGAAAATGGGGATGATGACGAGGGGGATGGCCCTGGCGGCAGGCGTCATGCTGCACACTACTCTCTTCACTCCCACGGCCACGGCACAGACTAAGGGCATGGTGACGGATTTCAAGGTCTTGGCTCTTCAGGAGTTTAGTGAAGTCGGCCCCAATTCCGCTGGCTATTACGGTGCAGACAGTGAGGATTTGGATTTCCGTAAGGGTCGTGGCGGCGGCTATGTGTTTGTCGTTTTCAAGAAAAGTGACAATCCTGCCGACACCGTCAATTATATCACTGATGTGGTGGTGACTGCGAAAAGGGAAAATATGTATGGTCAGAATTACACTGAAGGTGATAATCAATACATACGTGCTAATTACTTCCAGGTTAAAAAAAATGAGGACTTAACATGGTATGGCGGACTCAACGGCCGTAACTATAGCATCTACGGTGGAGCATACTCCGGCCAGGACCATATCTATCTCTGCCATACCGGTAGCGTCGATTTCAACAAAAGGGTGCTCAAGGATGTAAAGGTCCTTACCAGCAAACAGGTATATTTGGAACCGAACCAGACCCAGAGCGGCCCTCACGCCGGTGGCGGACGCTGCTTCCTCTTTACTTGGCATACCCATAAGTCTCAATTCAAGCCTGTCGATACCAACTGTCATCGCCATTATTGCGGAAGTGAGGACTGCGGACTCGACAGACTTGAGAATCATCGTTTCGACCAGCGCTATGGCAACGACATCTGGGGACAATATCCTTCATCCAACGACAGCTGCGGTACCCACCACTACAAGATATGTATCGATTGTGGAAGGAAAATCCCGCAAGAGCATCATTTTGCCACCTATGTGTCGAACTGGGATAGCCATACCAAGCGGTGCCTGGTGTGCGGCTATGTCGATAATGCCGACCACGCAGGATTTGGCAGGCAGAAGATTCCCGTTGACGAGAAGTATCATATCATCTATTGTGACAGCTGCCAGTTCATGAAGAGGCTCGAGCACGACTTCAGCTTGAACCGTTATGTAAAGCATGAGGACTGCGACAAGACATTGGTGGAGTACACCTGCAGCCAGTGCTATCACCATGCCATTTTCGAGGAAAAAGGCTTGGGTCATGAGTTCGATGCCAACGGCATCTGCCGTCGTCCGAACTGTCTCCATCCCTACGAGCAACCGACGGTGGAGCGCTCCGGAGGCGACAGCACCTTTGTGGTGAAGAACTACGGCCATCTCTACTGGGTAGCCGACTATGTGAACAACCGACGTCCCAAGACGAATATCCGCCTGGCCAACGACCTCGTAGCCGACACGCTGATTACGCCACGGTGGCATCCTATCGCTGCTGCCGACAGTATAGCGTTCCAGGGAACCTTCGACGGTGACGGCCATGTCATCAGCATGCTCCAGACGGAAGAACCGGTAGCCGGAAGTGACCTGCGCGGACTCTTCGGGGTTATCGGCAAGGGCGGAACGGTGAAGAACGTGGTGGTTGCTGCATGCGACATGCGAGGCTGGGACTATATCGGTGCCGTGGCGGGTGTCAACGAAGGCACGATAGACGGTTGCCATGTGGTATTCTCTATGATAAGTTCTATCGGCAGCGGCAAGAACCTCGGCGGCATCTGCGGACTGAACAAAGGCACCATCTCTTCCTGTACCACGGAGAAGACGGTATGGGTAGGCGGCGTGCTCGACTATGCCGGTGGTATCTGTGGTACCAACGAGGGCGGCACGCTTTCGGGCAATGTCACCGCAGCCATCTGTGGCAGCGGGTCGGATGCCGTGCTGCCGGAGGCGGCTTCGAAGCAGTAGGAACGTTGGACATTGAACATTGAACATTGAACATTGAATATAAAAAATTGTAAGATATGAGCAGGAACTATTTATACCTTTTCACCTCTTTACTATTAGGTCTTTTCCACGTTTCTACCATTCAGGCCGTACCGGATGAGTTTCCTGTCATGGGTGGAACGACCAGTGATGGTATTGTGGTCGTTAAGCAAGAGTTTACAAATCTCAAAAAGAGTAAAAATGCAAACGCCATCAGTGTCGTTGCAGAAGGTGTGAAGTCCAGAATGGCATATAAAATCACCGTTCCACAAGGAAAAGAAGCTCAGCTTTCATACAAATTGCTGCTGAATGTCCATGGAGGACCCATTCTTTTTCTACGGCAGAGCACGGTTTCCTACAAGATGGTGCGTGATAATAAAGCGTTAGTAAACACGATTCAGCCACAGACTTATAGTCGTCCCAGAGATAATATCCGTCTCACAGCTGGTACCCACATCATGGAGTTTGAGGTCAAAATAAATGCCCGTCCCGAGTGTTCTATTGCAGGTATATTCAGCAACATGACGCTTCATGTCCATCAATTTGGCGACCTGAAGGTGTCAAGAGAGCCAATCTGCGGAAAAGAAGGTGATAGCAAAGCGGAGGGTGAAGCCTACTACGAATGCTCCATCTGTGGCAGGAAAAATAAAGTTGTCCTCAAGCCGAAATTCACAGAGCACAAACTGGTCACGCATTCTTCCAACACCCACAGCTGCTTGGACAACCAGGGCGAAGTGACCAAGTGTGAGCGTTGCCCGTACACGAAAATCCAGCGTGTGCCGTTGAAGCCGCATAAGTTCAGTGCTGGTGTATGTACGGTCTGTGGCCTGAAAGAGCCTATGACCACTGCCGACGGTTCGGTATATGTTATCAACAGTGCCGAAGAAATGCGCGTCCTGTCTGAACTGGTCTCGACAGGCGATGTCAAAGGTAATATAGGCATAGATATCAGGGCCGACCTCGTGTTCGACAAAGTACCGATGCTGCCCTTAGGCACCTTTACCCATCCCTTCTCGGGCGTACTCAACGGCAATGGTCACCGCATCAGCGGCGTCAATTGCATCATGAATGCCGACTGTATGGGCTTCGTGGGTGTGGCAAAAGGTACGATGCTGTCGCATGCTGTTATTGCCAACCTTATCTTTGACAGCGGAAACAGCTTGAAAGGAGCGAATGCTGTGGCCGGTATCGTGGGTCACGCCACCTGTTGCGACATCATGAACTGCGCCAGCTTCGGAAGCCTGGAAGGCAACAACGATGTTGCCGGCATCGTGGGCTTTGCCGACCAGCAGGTGAGTATTGTCAATTGTGCGGCGGTCAACCACATCTACACGCAAGGCAACTGGCACCCGTTAGCATGCCGGATGCCTGTGGGACAGATTCTCAACAGTTATGGTGCTACCACACCCGAAAATGGCGGTAAGTTGGATCCGCTTGCTAACGCTACGTTGCGCCACTGCTTTACCACGCATGGCGACAATACTGGTATCACCAGGATAACAAAAGACATACTGACATCCTACGAAATGGAGGAGTGGCTGAAAGAAGAGAGCGACTCGATACCCTTTAAGATTTCTGCGGGCTACCTGTACCCCGTTCCTGTTGTTGACAAGACCGTCGTGACCATGTCGAATGGTCCTGTCGAGCAACCGAGCAGCGTGATGGCTCGTCGTGCCGACTCGGCAGGCGACCTGGACGATTCGGGGAAGAGTACCGGCGAAGATATCATGAGAGGCTATGTCGATGAGAACGCTCCTGACTTAGGCAAGACCGTCGATGAGATTATGCGCGAAGACTATCTCCAGCATGAAGATTACAACCTGGTCTATGCCGTCACGCGCCGTGCTCCTGAAGGCGCTGAGCTCTACGTGCCGCTGGCAGGAGGTGAACTGCAGGACTTCACGTCTTATCTGGCTGCACCCGATTCTGCCTTCCTCAAAATGAGGGAATACGAAATAGTAGCCCCCGGTCTGGTGACTCCTGTCGCGGAGACGGTGAATAACTCTGACGGCTTGAATGAAACGATTGACGAATATGATATCAGGGATGGCAAGTATTCGCTGGTGTCGCGTATTAGTTTTGAGAACGACTATAACATCATCTATCAAGAGAATTACAATGGCTTGATGAAAACAGTCCTGTCGGTAGAGACGTCATTCGATGACGATGGTAACCCCCTGGTTTCCAGTGTGTACTCGCATAACCTGATGACGGGCGAAGTCGTTTTGGAGAGTTCTTATACCTATCCCAAAGGAGACAATATAATATCAGCAATAACAGGTGGCACTTACAAGGAGTATGTTGACAGCGAAACCAACACCGTTCATGTCGTGATCAGCTATCCTGACTCTATCACGAACGAGATAGTCAGTCGTGACCATCTGATTCTCCGTGGTTCCGACAACTATTTACTGGAAGTCCGGGCAGAGAAGATGGTCAACGGTCAGCCGTTTATCACCAATGGCATGTATATGATTTATGACGACGAGGGTTGCATCTCCCAGGCGGTCTGCTACGGTCCGGTCGATGAAAACAATCTTAACAGTGAGTTGCGCCCCTATCTCTATGAAGAATATTTCGGCCAAATGCCGGGCCGCACCTTTCCTACGGCCATTCAGGTGCCTACGAAAGACCACCAGTCGCTGAAGAAGCAGGCTGATCCCAATGTCTATGACATGCAGGGCCGTGTGGTGCGCCGCGTGACTGACGCAAAAGACCCGTTCAGTGGCCTGCAGCGCGGACTCTACATCTATCAGGGTTCGAAGTATCTGAAGAGATAACCCCTCGCAGTATGCTAATGCGAAACGACAAAACGGATGAAATGATTAACAATTAAAGAACAGTAATGAAGACTTCCCGAATATTATTAGTATTGATGTTGCTTTGCTCGCTCACAGTGTCGGCAGGCACCTATAGCATCAGATTACGTGCAAAACTCCAGCACGGATCGATCAGTATTCCTGGTCAAACTGCTGACTCTGGAAAAATTGTGGTTGTCGATTGTGAGCCGGGTGATGGCTATGGTTTGTCGCAGGGAGTCTTCTTTGCTACCGTTGACAAAAACGGTAAAATCGGCGCGCCCAACGAGGCAACGTGTAAAGCTCCTTTCCCCGATGACCGTGCCAACAAACAGAGGTTCGAGTTTAAGATGCCTGATGCGGATGTCGAGGTATGGGCTGAATTTGCCCCTTTGCGTACGCTGATTGTTCATCCCACTGAGGGCGGCACCGTGAAAGCGTTGTATGGTGTGGATAAAGGAGCGAAAGATTCTACTGTGGCAAGGAATGTGCCGAGGGCACCTATCGTGCTGAGTGTGAAAGCCGATGACGACTATGAGCTGGTGGATGTGGAGATTCTCAATGTCGAACCTGCGCTCTGTACGAAGACGAACAAGCAGCTCACCATTCTCATGCCCAACGAGGATAAGACTGTTCACGTCACACCCCGATTTGCCAAAATCAACTACAGCGTTTCTGTCTCGACAACTCATGAAGTCGAAGTGGCAGTGAGCAATAAGAAACCGAAAACACGCGAAGAGGTTGAAGTGACCATGCTGGCCAAGCAGGGCTTTATCCCCAATGTCTCTTTTGAGGGTTGTAAGTCGTGGTGGATGGTGGGCAAACCTGTACTGCAAGAGGGTGGCCGATGGAAGGTTGTCTATCGTTTCAAGGTCGATTTGAGCGATGTCGAAGTCAAGGTGATTCCTGAGCAAGTCTATAGCATCTCTGTCAACGACAAGGCGAAGTGCAACCGCGTGAAATACTCTGTTCCCGAGATGATTCCCGGTTTCCCCGGCTTTGCCCGCAAGGGGCAGCAGGTGCCTGTGTTGTTCCAGATGCCCGAAGGATACAGCGTCAAATGTACGTATGCAGGTTCCCCGGAGTCTCCTATGGCTTACCATAACATGCTCAAGAACAGTTTTGCCGACGAGGGCATGGATGGCTGGAAAGAGTCCAACGACTATCTCAGCAAGCGCTGTCTTTCCATGACGACGTTTGCTGACTCCACGGGCAACATGTATTGGAGTACCAGTGTGAAGAACAGTATGTCGCAGACCGTCTCGCTCGCCGGCCTCACTTATCCGGAGAGTGCCGTCAAAGACGGGAAAGTCGGCATTGCGACTATTGTCAGTGCCAATCCCCGACAGGCGAGTGTAGCCAAGGTAAGCCTGGTGCCAAGTGGTGACTTCGTTAAAGAACCTGCTGTGGTTGTCGCCGACCTTCATTCCAAGAACAATGGCTGGGAGACCGAGTTTAAAATGAGCCAGATAAGTAAGAATGTCCGCGAGTTGAATGTCGTCGTTGAAGCCGAGGGTCAAGATACCATCAGGAAACGAGCCTACGAAGGACCGATGTTCGACAACCTCTGTCTGCTGGTTCCCACGTCGGCCGATACCATCCGCAACGAAGACGTGCTTCTCTTCACGATGGATAAATACGATGTCACTATCGACTTTACGCCTTCTGCTCAGCTGAACAAAGTGAAAGTCGCTAAAAACGAACATGCTACCCTGACGCTGCGCAATACCGTCACCGGCGAGGAGGGCGACAGCGTGCAGGCGATGAAGAACGACATCATCGTGATTAAAGGTAAGGGCGATGCCACTCATGCCATCTACTCTGTCACCAAGGCCAAAGATGTGCCTCCGCACAATCCTCAAGGTGGTGGTGGTAGCGGTGACAATCCTGGCGGTGACAATCCTGGCGGTGACAATCCCGGCGGTGACAATCCCGGCGGTGGCGGTGGCGAAGAACCGGGCACTGATTTCGATAGCCCCGCTTATAGGGGGAGCAGCACTGTTTTCAGAAGCCAAGCTGATTCCGGAAGCGGTAACAATTCAGGTAGTAATACTTCCGGCAGCAGCACTTCTCCTATGATAATACTGGCTGACAGTGTCAGTGTGAGCACCCATGAGTTTTATGCTCACTATCTCATGGAAGACAACGAAGATATCATATTTACTCCCGATGTTGACACATTGAAAATAGATGTAGTAAATACTTATGGTGGAAAGATAGCGGTCAGTACCACAAAGCCGCACTTAGGCGAGAAGGTGCAGCTCACGGTCTCACTCCGGCCGGGTAGCAAGCTGAAGCAGATCAAGACCCAGCCTGCCGGTGTGCTCACCCTGAAGGAAGAAAGCGTGGATGCCAATACAGGTGCCGGTACCTATTCGTTTGAAATGCCGACCGCTTACTTCACCTTGTTGCCGGAGTTTATCGTGCCCATCACCACTGCGGAGCAGATAGACAGTATCTCTTGGAAGAATGGTGAGTTCCGTTTGGAAAATGACCTTGACCTGGGCAACAATTATAACAAGAATATCCAGGTCACGGGCTATTTCGACGGCAACGGCCATCGCATCACCTATGGTGGCCAGTCCAGCCTCTTTGGCACCGTGACTTCGGAAGGCTCCGTAAGGCATCTGTATGTCAAGGCCAACGTGAAGCAAAGTGAAAGCTACCTCGGTGGAATAGCCGGAGTCAACCTCGGTGTCATCGAAGACTGTGAGGTGAGCGGCACCGTGCGGAACACCCAGAAGGATGGCTGTGCTGGCGGTGTGGCCGGTCAGAACGGTAAGGGCGGTATCATCTCGCACTGCCATGTCCTCTGCGAGGCCCTCGATGCCAACACCAGCTGCGGCATCGCCTACCAGGCGGAGGGCGCTACCCTGAAGAACAATGTCTTCAATGGTCTGCTCGTCAAGCGGATAGGCCGTGCATACATGATTTGCAACGACATGAAGAACAGCACCATCGAGAACAACAAATATATCCAGAACGATGCCAACCTGTGGGCAGAGGTCTGTGGTGGCGCGAGTGTCACTAATCCCACTAATCTTGTTGCTTCGACCAAGAATATGACCGAGACCTATCCCGTCCTTGCCGGCAGCATCAAGGCAAAATACGGCGATGGTTTCGCCATCGAGTTCAACCTTCCGTCCGACGTCTTCTTGGTCAATATCTCGCAGAAGACTGCTACTGCCGGCACCGTGGTTCATGCGTCTCTCAAAGTGGTCGGCGTCAACCACCTCGGCAGTGTCACTGTCGCCGCCTCCGACGGCAGCAATGCCCAGGACTGCGCGTTCACCGACAATTACGACAACGTCTATTTCTTCTCGTTCACGATGCCTGCCCACGACGTCCGTCTCAGTGCCACGACACTGCCGGGCCTTTACATCTATACTCCCAATCAGTTTGCCGAAATCCACGAGAAGCAAGGCACCTTCTATCTCGCCCGAGACATTGAGCTGAACAACTGGGAAAAGAGCGTGGTGCTGAATGGCACTTTCGAAGGTGGCGGACATACCATCAAGTACAATGCCACAGACGGCTGCAACGGACTGTTCTCGAAAATCAGAAGAGGCGCCGTGCTCAAGAACCTGCGCGTCGTCGGCCATGTAGAGACTACCACCAACTGTGGCGGCATCACCTTTGAGAACCAGGGCACCATCAGCGACTGCCATTTCTCCGGACGCCTCCGTAAGCTTGCTGTGAAATCGGCGATACCGACTAAGGTGCCTGACTACGTCTCTGCCATTGCCTGCATCATTGACAAAGATGCCAGCAAGATAGAATACTGTTCTGCCACTGCCGAACTGACAGCCCCCAATTCTCAGACCATTGTCGATCAGAATCCGCTGTGCTACCAGGGCAATAGCAATATCACCAACAGCCACTGGATCAGTCCTACCGAGCAGAACCAGTATCCTACGCTGCGTAACATCGCCGAGGCTGCCCGCAAGGACCATCCTGTCTATGCCCAGGGCATCCTTGACAAGACCAATCCCCGTATCGTGTCCGGCACCGACACCATCCGTGTGGTAAGCGGCGCCACGCTCGACCAGCTCACCATCGTTGACGGCCAGCCGTTCGTCTGCACCAGTGATGTCCAGGTCAACCGCATCGTCTATAAGCGCCCGGCTTCCAGCAATTTGGAGCAGTGGGTGCTCCCGTTCCAGTTTAACCGCATCGCCGGCAACGGCTCGTTCGAGTATCATAAGGCTGTAGTGGAAAATAAGGTGCCGAAAATCGATCCGAAGGGTGTCAAGATGACGCTCAGCCAGTCTCCCGCATCTATCGAATATGTAGCCAACGAACCCATGATGGTGAAGGGCGATGCCACCGAATTCGTGCTGACCAACGACCGTGGTCCCATCACTATCCAGGCCACCGACAACAAGCCCATTTCACTCTATGCATCGCTCTGGGACAGAGGCCTGTTCTATGCCGCCTACGATACCGTACCGGCCAAGGTGGCCAAGGAAGGTATGATGTATGTGTGGGATACCGCCAAGCAGGACTTTGTCCTTTCCGACTCTGTCGCCATCGATCCCTACCACTTCTATATACAGTTCTATAATGTGAAGCGCAACGACTTCGTGTCCTATACATACACCAAGTGGGGCAAGAATGACAAGTCTGCATCAGGCAAGAGAGCCCCGGCTGCTCCGCGCCGCCTGTCGGCAGCAATGGCCGACGGCTGGCAGCCCATCTTCCTCGACCCGCGCCAGCCGCAGAGCATCACCGCCCAGATGCTCGACGACTACGAGGTGGCCTATCTCACCGACCTCGATGCCACGGTGGTCGATGAGAACAGCAACTCGCCGCTCTCTGCCATATCACTCGTCTATCAGATAGCCGACAGCTACGAGGAGCTGCCTGTGGCCATACCGTTGCTGGTACGTGCCAAGCGTTCCGATGCCACGCCGCTGGTGACCGAGCAGATGGGTGAGGAGATTGTAGCCGAGCTGCTGCAGTCGCTGCTCTACGACGGTACTGGCAGCACCGACGGCACCGGCGGCTTAGACGGCACCGACGTTACCGACATCGACCTGACCGAGCTCTTCAACCTGCCGCACTATTGGGTGGCTTCGTTCGGCAATCGTCTCGACATCTGGCCGCTGCCTATGCCTGAGTCGTATGCCGACTGGGTGGACACTGGTTGCCTGATGTTCAGCGACAACTATCTGGAGCAGACATTCAACTATCCCACAGCGACCGACAAGCGCACCACGCCTCCCATGAGCTATTGCATTTCGGTGCTCAATACCAATACCTACGAGCCCCTGCAGCTCATTGGCAACCGTGTGTTCGTGGAGTTCATCGGGGCAGAGACTGATGCGGAGACGACGGGCATCAGCCTCACCCCCAGCCCCTCTCCCAGGGGCGAGGGGAGTGGTTACTCCTATAACCTCAACGGACAGCGCGTTGATGCCTCTTATAAGGGTGTGATTATACAAAACGGACGAAAAGTATTCAGGAAATGAAAAAGATATTATTTGCATGGATGCTGCTCCTCGGCCTTGGCAGCACGTTATGGATTGAGCAAGCAACGGCTGTCTCTTTTACCATCCGTAACAACGACGACTGGAACAAGTTCCGTGACGAAGTACAAAAGTCCCGGGGCCAGTATTGGGTGGATGCCACCTTGGAGGCTGACATCACCACCGGTGGAGGCGTCGGCATATATGAGGACACTCCCTATCGCGGCACCTTCAACGGCAATGGCCATACGCTGACAGTTGACATTTCGCGCGGTGACGGAAGGCCTTGCGCGCTCTTCTGCTATGCCGGCGATTGTACCATCAAGGATTTGCACGTGAGGGGTCGTATCTACGGCGGTATGCACTCTGCCGGACTGATTGGCATTGCTTCCGGGGGTACTCCCACTATGACGATCGACCGTGTGTGGGTATCTACCGGGGTGAATGTCGCTGGAAGCCACGGTGGTGGATTCATCGGTCATTCTAATAACGGAAATGTGTATATGACCGACTGTCGTTTTGACGGTAGTATTTGTACAAATAGTTATGGAGGCTCCTTTGTAGGTGAAATCATAGGATGGTGCAACGGTGGCGGCAGCTGGAAATTAAAAAGAGTCTATGATCAAGGCTCGACCAATGCCGAGTATCTGCGCTTTTGCTTATGGTATAATGGTGATTGGCAGAGCTGGGGAACTAACGATGGTAGCTTCACCGTTTCGCAGCACGACTTACGAAATGTGAATCACTACAACAAGACCGACCAGACCGAGGTGGTCAAACTGATGAATGCCAATCAGGCCGATTCGTGGGTGTTACACGGCGGGTTGGCAGTTCCGAAGAAATTTGAATCTGAGGGCGAGGGTGTAAGTGACCTGCGTGTCTTCTCGGATGTTCGCTGGCAAACACTGTCGGAGGGTTCTTCGTCAGGAAAAACCCTTCAGTCGGGCCGTTATTATGTCACCAAGAATATTAGTTTTACCAACTCCTCAACAGGAAGCGGACTCACGATAGCCCCCCAATCGGTGGTATATATCCATGTTCCCAAGGGTGTCACGCTCACGGCTACAGGCGGCGATGCCTCCGGGCGCGACGGTGCCGGTGCCGGTATTCTTCTCCCCTGGGGCAGCACGCTCTATTTAGAGGGCGAAGGAACGGTGGTTGCCACTGGTGGTAATGCTGCCAATGGTGCTAATGGCAAGGACGGCGATGACGCGTCGTGTGATTTTGACAACATGAAATGGGCTTGGGTTGGCGGCGGTGGCCCTGGCGGCAATGGTGGCGGCGGTGCCGGAGCAGGCATCGGCACAGCAGGCGGCGCAGGCGGTGCCGGCGGTAGTGCCCCTAAAAAAGAAGACTATTATTCGACATGGACAGAAAATGGCATAGCTGGCAGTGCAGGCTCTTCCGGTCGCACCGCTAATGCCATGGGCCAGCTGTATGTATCCAATGGTCTCAACGTGGAGGCCAATGGCGGCGGCCAAGGCAAGGCCGGCAGTGCTGGCAGAGCAGGCAAAAGCTGTCTGCGTTACGGAGCTCACGACTATAGTATTCCCGGCGGCGGTGGCGGCGGTGCCGGCGGCTTCGGCGGTGCTGCCACCGGTATCGGTACCGGCGGCCCCGGCGGTGGCGGCGGTGGCGGCGGTGCCAAAGGCTCCCATGAGTGGGCAGCGACAGGTTTCTACAAGGTCTTTGCCAATGGAGGCAAAGGTGGTCGAAACGGTGATGGCTCTAACGCTGGCGACGGTGGTACTGCTGGTGTTTCTACAGAAAATGTTAGTCATGAAACCTGTAGTACCAATAAAAGGTCTTGGGTCTTAGAAAAGGAAAGAGGGAAAAGCCCCAGTGGTGTAAAAGAATACACCGATGGCGGCGACCGTGGCGGCTGCGGTTTTGCGAGTCGGCAAAGCGAGCTGAAGTATCAGTATGTTCTAGACTACAAGGCGTATAAATCAAAAGGCGATCCGACTTTAGAAAAAGTCACCTCCGTAGGTTATAAGTCAACGGAAAGTCGTAAGGAAATCGCCGTCCTCATTCCGTCGCCCTATTCGATGGGCCTTACCAAACAAGACCAATACCTGTCGCAGTGGTATAGCGAGAGTGACTATGGAGGCTCATCGTTTAAGGTGGGCGATAAGTATATCATCAGGCAGGGCAGCAATACGCTATATTCATATTTTATGAATTATAGATACACCTTCCCCAAGGGTTTCGGTTCCAAGACCGACCCGTTCATCATCGAGGATGCCATGCTGTTAAACCTTGTTGACTATGTGAATAGCGGCTACAACACGCGCAATGTCTATTTCAAGCAGGAGAAAGACATCCTGGTGTCGAACATCCTGAAGGCCTACCATCGCAGCAGCCAGTGGACCCCTATCGGCTATGACATTCCCTTCGAGGGCGACTACGACGGCGGCGGCTTCTGCATCCGCGATGGCGAGATTGGCAGCAAGGCCGACGACAAAAACCTCTCTGCCGTCGGCATCTTCGGCAAGGTGCTCGGCGCCGTCCATAACGTGGGCGTAGAGAACATCACCGTCCCCTGGCCCGTTGACGGCGATGCACGCTGTGGTACACTTGCCGGTATGCTCATGGGCGACCAGATAGAGCAGTGTGCAGGCCAGATTAGCAACTGCTATGTCGTCAAGAGTCACGTCAATGCCAACTATGGAGGCGTTTTCCTTGGTGCGATGGAGGCAAATACCAGCATCAGCTATTGCCATGAGATTGGTAATGGACTCCAAGGCGGTCATGCCGCAAGCTTCTCCAGCATCATTAGCAGTAATGCCAAGGTTGATAAGTGTTTCACAGGTGGCACCTCCTTTTCAGCAGATGGTTACAATAAAGCGACCAACAGCAGAACCCGTGTCAGCTCAAGCCAAATGGCCAGCGGCGAGATTACGTGGCTGCTGAACGACCGTTCGCCGTTCGGTGTTGCCTGGCGTCAGGACATCGACATCGAGGGAGGCCATCGCGATGCCCATCCCGTGCTCAACGCAGCCAGTGCGCAGGTGTATTGCGACAACAACAAATACTCCAATAACGTGATGGGTCCCCTCACTGTATTCACCGGAAAGGGAACGGCTAATGAACCCTTCCTCATCAGTAGCATGGATGAATTGACGAAATTGGGAGAATACTGTAATAATGGTAATAGAAGCATCGGCGTCCATTTCCGACAGACAGCCGATATTGATTGTGGTGGCCGTTTTATGAGTCCGATTGGCTATGGAGACGGCCATATTTTCGAAGGTATCTACGACGGTGACGGTCACACCATCCGTAACGGTGATATTGGTGGGAGTATCAGTGTGGGTGTCTTCGGTGAAGTGACAGGTAAGGTGACCCATCTTGCTATCGAGGGAATGACAATCAAATGGAACAGTAGTAGAGCACATGTAGGTGGTATTGCCGGACGCTTGAGCGGCAACGGCGAAATCTCCAACTGCCTCGTGAAGGATTGCACGGTGACAGGTCATGCAGAGACAGGTGTTGCCGGAGGCATCGTTGCCGACATGCTCGGCAATGCTGTTGTCCGCAACAGTCTTGCTTATAATAACACGGTCAGTGCTGCCTCTATGGGATCTATCTGCGCCGAGATGCTTGACGCCGGCACTTCGCTCATGCGGTGCTATACCGATGGCAAATCGCTGGTGAACAGCAAGGCGGACCATGGCACAGTCTCCGACAGCTACCCCGGCCAGAACACCTACATCCTGGCCAGCGGGGCGGTCGCGTACGGGCTGAACGGTGGTGTCGATAACCCCGACCCCATCTGGTTCCAGAACCTCAACCAAGGCAGCAATCCCGACCTGGCCCCCGTGTTTCAGAACGACCATGCCATGGTGTTCAAGATTGACGATGTCTATACGAACGACGGCGAGCAGTTGAGCAAGCTGGGCGAGGGCACGGCAGAGAACCCCTATAAGATTGGCTCGCCCGAAGACCTGAAGAAGCTCATCATCTCCATCGGACAGATGCGCCGCAGCAACTTCCATGTGCTGCAGACTGCCGACATCGACCTGCGCGACTCGACGATGGTGCCCATCGGCACCGGTACTGCGGGCTTCGAGGGCCACTACGACGGCGGCGGCTATGTGGTCAGGAACATCAACATGCACAACTATTATCAAGAAGCAAACATCGGCCTCTTCAACAACATTCTGGGCACCGTCGAGCGTCTCGGCATCGAGAAGGGCACGTTCAAGGCCGACGGTGCTGCCACCCGCGTAGGAGCCATTGCCGGCAAGCTGAGTGGCGAGGGTGTGTTGCGCAACTGCTTCGTCAAGGAGAGTACGGTCGATTTCAACTTCATGCCTGGCGTCGTCGTGGGTGCCTTGGTGGGCGAGCAGACCGGCTCGTCGCGCATCGAGTCGTGCTACGGCTACAAGAATACCGTTGCAGGCCAGTACGACGGCCAGAGCCACTATGGCCACATCGTGGGCTACATCTCGGGCGACGACGCCATCAGCCATGCCTACACCGACGGCCCCTCGCTGTGTGCCGACCGGCAGAGCGGTGCCGACAATATTACCGATTCAGAAACCGATGTCTCCGCCTTCCGCTTCAACTCCGGTGCCCTGTGCTACCAGCTCAACGGCTCGCGGGATAACGGCACCACGTGGCGCCAGAAACTCCTCGCGGACGCTGCGCCCGTCACCAACCCCGGCCAGCCGTCAGTATTCCTCCATACGCTCGACTATCAGTCCATGTTCACCAATACCAACGATGTGCCTTACAGCGCACGGCTGACGCTCGACCCCAACCATGACGACATCCCCGGCACCGACTACGAGCTGTTCGAGGCCGACGACAGCCTCTTCGTGCCGACCTTCAAGCTGGCTCCTTATGCCGAGAGCCAGAGCCGCCTGAACTACGAGTTTGTAGGCTGGAACACGCAGCCTGACGGCAAGGGCGACTTCTATGCCGCCGACGGCGAGCTGACACCCAAGGAGGCCATGACGCTCTATGCCTTATGGGGCCTGAAGGTGCCTGCGGAGAACGACGAAAACGGCAAGGGACGCGTCGTGCCGCTCGATGCGAATACCGTATATTACAAGATTTACGACGAGGGAGGTCACAGCTCTCCCTACGGCTACGACTATAAGGGCAAGCTGACGCTGAGTGCTCCGAGCAAGCATTTCATTCTGCTGGGCGGTACCGTCTCTACCGAGGCGGTGGGCAGCGACGGCACGCCGCGCGACTACATGGTGGTCTATGACGGCGATTATACGAAGAAGACCAAGCTGGCCAACGAGAAAGGCGACACCATTTTCTTCAGCCCGGTCAATGGCGAGAAGACGGACATCGGCATGATGATGAGTTCCGGCAACGAGATGACCATCGAGTTTGTGACTGACGACACCAACTGTTTCGACGGACTGGACCTCACGGTGGCCGTCTTGCCCTCCGAGATACTGACGTTGAATGGAACCGGCACGAAGGACGCTCCGTTCCAGGTAGCCAACATGTACGACCTGCTGACGGTTGACAATTACATCAACACCACCGGCGACAGCCAGATATACATCAAGCAGGTGGCCGACATCGACATGGAAGAAGAGGTGTTCACCCCGCTGGCCTCTGGCGTGAAGAGCTTCGAGGGCCACTACGACGGCGGCGGCTTCGAGATCCAGAACATGGTGATGACATCTGGAGGGAGCGGTGCCGTAGGCCTGTTCCATAACCTTAGCGGTACCGTGGAGCACCTCGGCATCGTAAACAGCACCTTTACCGCTGTGAAAGGCGATACACTCGCAGGTTCCTTTGCCGGACGACTGACCGGCGAAGGCCAGATTCTCAACTGCTATGCCAAGGACAACACCCTTTCCCGCGACAAGGATGTAGCAGCCGCCATGGGAGCCTTGGTGGGTGCGCAGGCCGATTCGTCGCTCATCGGGTATTGCCTTGCCTACCACAATGCCGGCACCACTTCGGCAGCAGGCAAGCGGAGCGTCAAGAGCCTACAACACCATATCTTCACCAACCAGGATTTTACCGACGAACAGTTCGCTTCGGGCGAGGTGTGCCATAGGCTCAACGGAGGCAAGACCGACGACGGCGTCTGGCGTCAGACCTTGGGCATCGACAACGTGCCTGGGTTCAGCAATCTGCAGGGGGTGGTATATACTTATCGGAAGAATGATGAGACAGCATATAGCAACACCAATATTCACAGGCCACAATATTACATCAGCAATGCAGAAGAGTTCAGACGCTTTGTGGGACAAGATGGTGACATCTATCTGACTCAGGACATTGACCTCGACACATGGAACGGGGATGTCAGGCTCCGTGGAAATTTCGACGGAGGCGGTCATACCATCACCTACTATTCCAGCTTTTCGTCTGAAGGATTTTTCAGGGAAGTCTGTTCAGGAGCTTCGCTGAAACATCTGCGACTGGATGGATCGATTATGGCCAACCATGGCGTGAGTGGCATCACCCAAGAGAACCGTGGCACCATCACCGACTGCCATTTCAACGGCAACTACTTATATATCGGATTTCCGCTCTTTGTGTTTGGTGGTAAGGCCATTTTGGAAATTTTGGAAGAATTCGGGTTTATTACCTTGCTGAATGAAGGCACCATCGACCATTGCTCAACGACGTGCAACGCCAACTTTGCCTTGAACAACAAGGTCCATATATGGCCCATCAGCAAGACGGAGGACGGCGTCAGCAACTGTACCTGGATTGACCCTGATGACCGAAGCCAATATTCCATGCTCAAGAGGTTGGCTGCGGAAACCATGGCGGATTATCCCGTCTATGCTCAAGGCATCATTGATGCCGTGGGAGTGGATTTGTATGTAGATGGCACGAGGTACACTGCTCAAGGCAGACATTTGCCGTCGCTGACCCTTTACGATGGCAGGCCTTTTGTATGTCCGGCAGAAGTAAAGGTTGATGAGATTATCTACGAGCGTCAGAGTACCGGTTGGGCCTACGAGCCTTGGGTTCTGCCTTTCGCCTATACGATAGACGACAAGATGATTAGAGAGTCCGGAGAAACAGAAAGCTCAACGGCAGCCATTGAGTTCTACCGGTTTGAGAAAGACAGCACGGGCAATATCGTGCCCAAGCTCATCGAACGGGGAACGACGTATCAGGTAGCAGCCAATGAGCCATTGGCGTTCCGCACGACCATACCTGCTGATACGTACTACCAATTCAAGATGCGGCTGGTCAAGAATGGCGCCAGTCAGCCGTTGACCATCCAGATGCCTAAGGGCGGCGTGGCCATGACGATTTCGAGCCCCAAGGATGAAGCCTTCGTGAAAGCAAGCTACGAGGGAGAGCCTGCCTACGAGATGAACGAGGAAGCCCTGAAGTACGTATGGAACAACGATGCTGAAGACTTCATCCTCGGTGACGGCCAGAAAGCGCTGTCCCCCTTCCGCTACTATCTGCAATATGCCGACAAGGCTACGGGTAACATCGAGCCGTGGGAGCAGACCGACTGGGCGCGCAGGGAGCGCAGGGCCCAGGCCCAGCAGCAGTCGGCCCCGCGCCGGGCATCGCGTCGCAGCGACTTCACCAAGCTGACTGCCGAGGGCTGGCAACCCATCATCATCGACTACGACAATGTGACGGTGACGGAAGAGATGCTCAATGACTACGAGATACTGGCCCTGAGCGACATCTACGATGAGGCTACCAATCTCGACGGCGACGACCGCCGCTATGCGGTGACCGTCATCTACGAGCCGGTAGAAGCCGGCACGGAGCTGCTCGTCGCCCATCCGCTGCTGGTGCGCGCCAAGCGTGCCGATGTCGCTCCGTTGCCGCTCGACGAGGCGGGCAGCGAGGTCAACGAGATGATGACGTGGGCTTTAGAAAACGGACAGGAGGACAAAGTGATGGATTTCTTCGAAGAGAGTCACCTCTGGTGCGCTACCTTCGCCGGCCGCTACGACGTGTGGCAGCTGCCGATGCCCGAGCGGAACAGCCTGCTCAACGAGGCCGGGGCACTGATATTCAATAATACCGGCAGCGAGCCGTACTTCTATCGCGTGGGTGCCGACGACGGCGTGTTCATGCAGCCCATGAGCTACTGCTTCACGGCCTACGACGAACAGACCTACGAGAACCTGCCGCTCGACGGCGACCGCATCAATGTGGTGGTCTTTGGCTACACGGCGCCGGAGGGTGATGTGACGGGCATCAATGACGTGAATGGCGACAAGGCTGCTGCCGACGGCAACGGCGATGGCGACTCGTACAACCTGCAGGGCCAGAAGGTTGGCGACAGCTATC
>ODAI014401685.1_pt1 | contig 30278 bp, 28 predicted proteins | sample 1539321 | NCBI WGS metagenome assembly ODAI01 (sample SAMN02144231, study PRJEB22623) | gut metagenome | biome: sheep rumen | host: Ovis aries | place: New Zealand
ACTTTCGCCGTATGCACCACAAGGTCAAGAAGATCGCCGGCTTTGACAAGGAGCGCCTGAGCCACGGTCACTCCTTCCCCGACGCGATGGAGCAGTTTCGCGCCTGGTGCGGGGACGATGTGTGCTTTATCACTTGTGGTTGCGACGACCAGCTCATCATGGAACAGAATATCATCAAGCACGCTCTGGACTGGGACTGGATCGCCGGCTGGGTCAACCTCCAGATGATCTACAATGTACAGACGGGTCTGGACAAGAACCAGAAGTCGCTGGCCAGCGCGATGGAGCACTTCGAGATCGAGCAGACCCGCGTCGCGCACGACGCGCTGGGCGACGCCTACAATACCGCCCTCGTCGGCGCGAAGCTCGATCTGAACGAGGGGCTGCGCACCTACGACGACGCCGGGCGCATCCTCGCCTCCCGGATGCCGAATTACAAGCCGCCCGAGGAAAATCTCGAGCCGGACACGCTCGCGCACGAGAGCTTCGAGGGCTTTGAGAGCAAGGCGGCCGCCTTCGCCGACGAGCGCGTGGCGAAGTTCCGCTGCCCGGTCTGCGGCGAAGAGCTGGAGGGCCTCAAGTGGGTCAACCAGGGCGACCAGCGCTACATGAACCTCTTCTCCTGCCCCGAGCACGGGGATTTCCTCGTGCGCGCCCGCTTCCGCAAGTACGCCGGGCAGGACAGCTGGACGGTCAACCGCCTGGTCTATGAGGCCGACGAGAGCATGCGCGATTTCTACAAGAATAAATCCGCGCTGGCCCGCCGCCGCGGCCGGGGGCATACCTCAAGAAAAAAGCGTCAGTCATAGAGACTGGCGCTTTTATCATGCAGACGGAAAAACCCGCTTTCGGTTTGGACCGAAAGCGGGTTTTTCAGCATTTTGGCAAAAGTCGCTGGGCAATCAGCCGTTGACGCGGATGATGCACTTGGCCTCCTGGCCGTAGACCGTGGCGTAGATATACACGCCGCCGGTGCCGTCGGGCAGACGGCCGGTGCACTCGAGGGTGATGTGGTTGGCTCTGTCCGGATCCTCGGTGATGATGAAGCTGTCCTTGCCGGCGTTATCGATGCGCCACTCGACATTGCCCTGAATATCGGAGGGCAGGATCTTGGCGTACAGCGGCAGCGAATCGCCGACGCGCATGGAAATGTCTTCGATCTTGCGGTCTTCCAGCTCGTAGGTGATCTCAAGGGTCTGGATATTGGGCGTGGGGCTCGGGGTCGGGGTGGGAACCGCCTCCGGCGTGGGCGCGACGTCCGCGGTCTCCTCGACCTGCGTGGTCTTGTTGTTGGTCTTCGCGGGCTTGGTGGTGCCGTAGGAGTTGTCATTGAGGCCGGTGGAGACCATGACGATCACGGCGAGGATCACCGCGGCGACCAGGATCAGGCCGAAAATCATCTGCCAGCGGGTGTTGACATTGGCGCGCTCGTAAGCAGCCGTTCCGGCGTTGGTGCTGGGCGTGGCGGCAGGCGTGCGGGTGCTCTGCGCGACACGGCGCGTGCCGCAGTTCGGGCAGGTCGTGCGCAGGGCAGAGAAGCTCTCGCCGCAGCGGCGGCATTTCACTTCAGGGATGATTTTCATGGCGATCCTCCGTTCTAAGAAAAAATTGTCCCCCAATTTCTTCTCTCTATACGAATCAACGAAATCATAATACATCTTTGAAATCGTTTCGTCAAGAGTTTGACTTCCTTCGACAGAATTTTTCATTTTCTTCAGGTATACTGATTTGACAGGCCTGCGCTCGGCCAGGCGAGCGCCGCGCCGCAGGAAAAAGGCGCCCCTCTGCAAAGCCGGGACGCCCTTTGACCAATAATCCCCGCACACCGGCAAACGGTGTGCGGGGATTATTGACGTATCCGGTCTCTGACTCAGAGAAACGCCGCGATGAGCGGGACGGTCAGCAGAGAGAGGAGGGTGGAAAGGAACACGCTTCTGGACGCGAACCGGTCGTCCGCGCCGTATTTTTTGGCAAGGATCGCCGTGGTGGAGCCGACAGGCATGGCCGTCAGAATGACGCTGACGCCGGTCATGACCGTCTCTGTGTGCAGCCACTTGAGCGCCATCAGCAGGATCCCCGGCAGCAGCAGCTGGCGGATCGCCGTCAGGACAAAAACCGCCGGATCAAAGAGCTCGCGCAGACTCGTATCGGCGAGGATCGCGCCGACCAGCACCATCGCCAGCGGCGAGGTGCAGGCGCCGAGGCCGTGCAGAGCCGTATCGAGAAAGGCCGGCAGAGGAAGCTGCAGGATCATGCGCACAAGCCCGAGATAGACTGCGATGACAGTCGGCATTCTCAGCACCTTCCACACGCCGCCCTTCCTTTTGTCCCCGACGGTAAACATCCCCACACCGACCGTCCACATCAGAATGCGCTGCGGAATGACGAAAAAGGATGAGAGGAAAATCGCCTCGCTGCCGTAGAGCTCACTGACGATCGGGATACCGCCGAACACCGCGTTGTTGACGAGCGTTCCAAAGCGCATGACCGCGCGTTTTTCCTCCGGCATGCCGCGATACACTGCGCCGACGGCGAGCGAAACAAGTGCGATGGCCGCGGCGATCGTCAGCGCCAGCGCGGACCGTTGCAGGATCTCAAGGCTGAACTCCACCGAGAAGGAATGGAAGATCATGCACGGCAGCGTGACAAACAGCACAAAATCCGTCAGCCTGGCGCGCATCTCATCGGAGATGATGCGCAGCTTCCGGCACAGAAGGCCCGCCGCCAGATAGACAAACAGCACACTCTGGATCTCCGCGATCTGTCTGAATTGCTCCATGGCCGCATTTCCCGCGCTTTCAGCGCCTGTATCTGGCGATCTGCTCGGTCTGAAAGACCCGGCCCTCCGTGTCGATACCCACGATCAGCCGGAGACGCTCGACCTGCAGGCGCTTGATCGACTCCGTGCCCAGATCGTCATAGGCGACGACCTCGCAGCGCTTGACCTGCCTGGAGATCATTGCCGAAGCGCCGCCGATGCTCAGTAGATACACGCCTCCATAACGGCGGCAGAGCTCCGGCACGAAATCCGAGCGGTCGCCCTTGCCGATCATGCCGAGCATGCCGAGCTGAAAGGTCATCTCGACAAAGCTGTCCATGCGCATGCTCGTCGTCGGCGCGATCGAGCCCATCGTCCGGCCCGGTCGGGTCGGGCAGGGTCCGGCGTAGAAAATAAACTGGTTTTCAAAGTCGACCGGCGGCTCGAGCCCCTGCCGCAGCGCCGTCTGGATGCGCTTGTGGGCGGCGTCGCGGGCGGTATAGACCGTCCCGCTCAGCTCGAGCACGTCGCCGATCCGCAGCGCGCGGATATCGTCCCGCGTCAGCGGCGTCGTCAGTTGAAGGATGTCATTCATCTCATCGCCCTCCTCACAGTTCGGCCGTGGCGTGGCGGCTGGCATGGCACTGGAGATTCACCGCCACGGGCAGCGCCGTGATGTGGCAGGGATAGCTCTCGATATGCACCGCCAGCGCCGTCACCCGGCCGCCCATGCCGAGCGGGCCGATGCCGAGGTCGTTGATGCGCGCGAGCAGCTCCTCCTCGAGCCGCGCATAGCGGGGATCGGGATTTGGCTGCCCGACCGGGCGCAGCAGCGCCTTTTTGGCCAGATACGCGCACTGATCCATCGTTCCGCCGATGCACACGCCCACGATGATCGGCGGGCATGTCTTGCCGCCCGCGTCGCGGACCGTGCTGAGGATGAAGTTCTTCACGCCCTCCTCCCCTTCCGCAGGAACAAGCGTCGTGAAAGCGCCCATGTTTTCGCTGCCGCCGCCCTTGGGCATCACCGTGACGCGCACGCCGCTGCCGGGAACGAGCTCCGTATGCAGCACGCAGGGCGTGTTGTCGCCGGTGTTGACCCGATCGAGCGGGTCGCGCACGATGGACTTGCGCAGATAGCCCTCGCGGTAGCCGACGCGGACGCCCTCGTTGACCGCGTCGAACAGCGGCATTCCGCACCAGGACACCTCCTGGCCGATCTCCATGATCACGACGCAGCTGCCGGTGTCGTGGCAGCAGGCGATCTGCTCGGCTTTGGCATAGGCGGCGTTCTGGACAAGCAGCTCGAGCGTATCGCGTCCGTAGGGCGATTCCTCCCGCTCGACGGCCCGCTTGAGCGCCTCAACCGTGCCATCGTCGAGCTCCCAGCATGCCTTCTGGCACAGACGCGCCACCAGCGGGACCAGCTCGGCGGTGTCAATGATTCTGTTCACGCTCTTCTCCTTTTTCATTCTCCTGATAGACGCTCTGGATGTATTGGATGAAGTTCATGATATCTCTGTTTTTCTTGCTGCTGGTGCGGCAGACCAGCGAAATATCGACATACAGCGGCTCCTCAAGCGTCACGCCGACGAGGCCCGGCTGCTTGTCGACCATCCTGCGGTACATGAAGCCGCAGTAGCCGTGGTTCGTCATGAGGTTGATGTGCACGCCGGTGTTGTTGCACTGGAACAGCTCGGTAGTTGGGAGCAGGTGCTTGCCCAACTGCTGCTGCACGACCAGGCCGATCTGGTAGCGATCCTTGCATACCACCAGCTTCTGCCGCACGATCTCCTCCCAGGAGACCGTCTCCCGGCCCGCCAGCTCGTGCTGCGCGCCGACGCAGAAGCAGATTTCAAAGGAGGTCAGCTTTTTGGATTCGCAGTGATAGAGGCCGTTATTGTCACCGGTGGCGAGGCAGAGATCCATCGCCCCGTCGGAGATCTTGCGGCGCAGGCTGGGAGAAGCCTCGTCAAAGAGGTCAAAATGGATCTGCGGGTGCATCCGGCGGTAAGCCTGCAGGTAATCCATATTCGCGATGACGATCATCGGCGACATGCCCAGACGGATCACATGTCGGTTGCGGCCGAGGTAGGCCATCTTCTGGTCCAGCACATCGATCTTCTCGAGGATCTCCTTGGCGTCGAGCAGCAGGAAGCTGCCCTCCCGCGTCAACTCCAGGCCGCTGTTGGTGCGGTGGAAGAGCTTGACGCCGTGCTCCTTCTCCAGCTCGATGATGGCCTGCGATACCGCCGGCTGCGTCACATGCAGCGCCTCGGCCGCCTTGGTGATGCTGCCGCTGTTGCAGACCTCCACGAAGAAACGAAGCTGATGGATCTTCACAGCAATCCCTCCCGGTTCATGAGTGTCATACTGACAGATATCAGTATCAGCCCGCCGAATCTCCCGCGGACGCTGTCAGATTACGCCTTTTTCGTGCAGCTTTGCAAGCGTTTCTGCGGAATATCCGTATTTTTCCAGTATTTTGTCCGTGTCCTCGCCGAGCAGCGGCGCGGGCTTCCGGTAGCTCGGGGCGCTGCGGCTGAGCTTGATGTGGTTTCCGGTGACGCGCATTTTGCTGCCGTCGATCGGGTGCGGCAGCTCCACGAACATCTCCCGCGCGCCGCCGATGTGCGGGTCGTTGACCGCGTCTGCGATGGTGTTGATCGGAGAGGCCGGAATGCCGCAGGCAAGCAGCCCCTCGACGAGCTCCGCCTTATCCATCCGCAGGAAAACCGACTCGATGATCTCCTTGAGCGCCGCGCAGTTTTTGAGCCGCAGAATATTCGTGCAAAAGCGCGCATCCTCCGTCAGCTCCGGCATGCCCATAAATCCCGCCAGCGCGGCAAAGAGCTTGTTGTTGCCGCAGCCGATCACGATCTCGCCGTCCCGGCAGCGGAAGGAGTCGTAGGGATAGAGGGACTCATAGCGGTTGCCGATCCGCCCGGGGTTACGTCCCTCGACGAGATAGATCTGGTTCATGATCTCGAGCCCCGCTACGGTGGAATCGACCAGTGAGACGTCGACCATCTGGCCCTGTCCGGTGCGCCGCGCCTCATGGAGCGCGGTCAGGATGCCGATCGTGACGGACAGGCCCCCGAGCACGTCGGAGATCGCCGTACCGCTGCGGGTCGGCTGGCCGTCTGGCCAGCCGGTGATGCTCATGAGACCGCTGGCCGCCTGGCCGATGATATCGTAGCCCGCGCGGTCGCGGTAGGGGCCGTATTGCCCGAAGCCGGACACGCAGCCGTAGACCAGGGTGGGATTGAGCTGGCGGAGTGCCTCATAGCCGAGGCCGAGCCTGTCCATCACCCCGGGGCGGAAGTTTTCGAGCACAACGTCGGCCTTTTTGACCATGCTGCGGAAGATCTCCTTCCCCTCGGGGCTTTTGAGATCGAGGGTCAGGCCGAGCTTGTTGCGGTTGAGGTTCAGATAGTAGCTGCTCATGCCGCCGATGAAGGGCGGGGAATTGCGGCTGTCATCCCCTTTTCCGGGCTGCTCGATCTTGATGACGGTCGCGCCGAAGTCCGCGAGGAGCATCCCGCAGAAGGGACCGGCCAGCACGCGGCTCAGATCCAGGACGACAAGGTCCTCCAATGCGCCTGCCACTGCTTTCGCCTCCTCCCGCACGCTTCAGCCGATGACTTCCCGCACCAGCGCCAGCCACTCCTCCTCGGTCAGGAAGCGCCGCTTGTCGGTGCCGAGCTTTTTGACGCGGCTCAGCAGCTCCGCGACCTGCTCCTCAGTGTAGCTCTTGCCGAGCTCGTCGAGCTTGATCTCGACCGAGGCCTTGCCGCTCTTTTTGCCGAGCACCATGCGGAAGCGGTTGCCGACGAATTCCGGACTGATTGCCATCAGCGTTTTCGGCTCGCGGCGCATGACGTCCATGCCGAGGCCGGTCTCTCGCGTGTAGTGCGCCCCGCCGACCAGCGGTTTGTTGAAGGCGAGCTTGACGCCCGCGATCTCCTCCACAAAGCGAGAGGTCTCGGTGAGCTTTTCGTAGCGGATATTGGTTTCCAGGCCCAGAAGCGCGTGGCAGGCAACCGCGATCTCCTCGAGCGGCGTGTTGCCGCAGCGCTCACCGAGGCCGTTGATGCAGACATGCACAACCTCCGCCCCGGCGGTGACGCCCGCGAGCGCGGTGGCGACGGACATGCCGAGATCGTTGTGCGTGTGGACCTCGACCGGGATATCGACCCAGCTCTTGATCTGGCGGACGAGATAGTAGATTACGTCCGGCAGCGCAGAGCCCGTGGTGTCGATGACGGCGACGGAATCGGGCCTGGCCTTCTCGACGACCTCGGTGACGAGGCGCTTGAGGAAGGGCAGCTGCGCGCGGGTCGTGTCGAAGGGGAAGAAGACGACCTTCAGACCCTTTTCCTTGGCATAGCTGACCGCGGTCAGGCATTTCTCCAGCACCTGCTCCTCCGTCCAGCGGTACTGGTACTGCAGTCTCGGCAGGCCGGAGGGGGCCTCGATGATCACGCCGTCCACCCCGCAGGCCAGGGCCTTGTCAACATCGCTGATCATGGCGCGGCAGAAGGCGAAGATTTCGGCGTTCAGCCCCAGAGAGCAAATCTCCTTGATCGCGTCGAAGTCCTCCTGCGTGACCGCGGGCATACCGGCTTCGATGCGGTCAACGCCGAGCTCGTCGAGCTTCTTCGCGATCGCGATCTTGTCCTCCTTGCGGAACACGACGCCCGGCGTCTGCTCGCCGTCGCGCAGCGTGGCCTCATGGAACAGCAGCTTTTTCGGCAGGTGGTAGCGGCCTCTGACCTCGTCATAGAAGTTATACTCGCTGATCCACCAGTTTTCGTTTCTCTCCAAAGACATTGCTTTTTTCCTCCCCGATTATTCTTTTTTTCCGCAGGCGCCCGCGCAGCGGCCGTCGATCAGCTTTTCGGCGCGGGAGATGTTGAAGAAGCCGCACATACAGGGCCGCGCCATCTGCAGCGCCGCCGCGCGGGGCGTGATGAGTCCCTTGTCCACGTCGGCCAGCAGCTTCTCGACCAGATGGCGGCTGACCATGCCGTGGCCGCACATCGTGGTAAACTGCCGGATCTCCTCCGGCGCGAGATACTCGGTTTTGCCGAAAATGCCCACCGGTCGGTTGACCGAATGGGGCCGGACGCCCGCCTGCTCGCAGATCGGCAGCACCAGATCCCACAGCGCCGTCACGACGACGGAGACCGGCCCGTCCATTTTTGCCAGGAACTCCACAAAGCGAGCCGCCTTGTCCCGGTCGTCAAACACGACAAAGGAGCCGCGCCCGTCCTTGATGTTGGCGATGATCTCCTCGGGCGGATGCTCCACCATGTTTCCGGTCACGATCGAGCCCATGTTGACCGCCCCGCAGAGATTGGCGGTGGCGAAAAACCACTGCAGGAAGGGCTTGGAGCCCTCAAAGTTGGCGCCCTTCTGCGGATGCGCCATCACGCAGATATCCCCCTGCAGGGATTCGATATCGCCGTATCGGAATGATGAATGAGACACTGATTCTTTCCTCCTCGATAAACTCTGTCAGCACCCGGTCGCCGGTTCGCCGCTGTCGGAGGAAAAATCAAAAAGCGGCTTGCCGAGGCCGATATTTACCTTCAAATTCGGATAGGGTTGATAGCCCAGCGCGAGAAGCGTGTCCAGATTGGGGTCGGACAGATCCTCGCCCAGCTTGGAGATCACCCCAAGGGAAAAGACTGTGTCGATCTGATCCTCCACGGAGCGAAGCGTCTCCAGCACCTGTGGAAGCTGCTCGGTTCTGACCGTAAATTCCAGGATGCCGGAGAGCACCTTTTCGTTGAGCAGCTCCTCGCGGAATTTTCCCGTCCCGGTATCCGCCATCAGCGCGGTAATGGGGTTGTCCTCCTCCCAGTGGATGCCGATCTTCGTCAGCGCCATGGCGACAAGCTCCACATCCCGCAGCCGCGTGCCGACGCCGGGCCGTCCCATTTCGACGCCGACGCCCGCATAGCCCATGCGGTAGCGTCCGGTGATGTCGTTGGTTTTCATCTCCACGGTGCCGCGGCCGCCGATCTTCGTCTTGGCGGAGATCGCGCTCGGATCGCTCATGATCCGGCGGTTGTCGCGGATCTCATCCAGCTCGTTCCTCTCGATCGCCCCGCGCGGGCAGTTGGCGCTGCGGAAGCATACGCCGCACTCCACGCACTCGTCAGCGTTGATGTTCACGATCCGGTCATGCACCTCGATCGCGCCGACCGGGCAGTAGGGGACACATTTTCTGCAGTTGATGCAGCGTTCTTTATTGATAATCATGAAGCCTACCTCTTGTTATTCAGTTTCGCCCGCCTCGGGCAGCGGCTGCGGCTTCGTCTTGCGGATCCATTTGTCAAAGGCCCACTTGAAGACCGGGAACAGGATGCAGATGATCGTCAGGATGAAGAACACGAGGCACAGGGGGCTGGCCACGAAGATGTTCAGCGAGCCGTGCGACATGATCATCGCCTGCCGGAAATTCTGCTCGATATCGTTGCCCAGGATCAGAGCCAGCAGCAGTCCCGCCACGGGGTAGCCGCCCTTGCGCATGAAGTAGCCGAGGAAGCCGAAGATCAGCATGACGATGACGTCAAACATGCTGTTTTGCAGGCAGTAGGAGCCCAGCACGCACAGGAAGGCCACGCAGGGGTACAGTACCTTCTCGGACACGCGCACCAGCCAGGTAAAGACCGGGATCAGCCCGATGTTCATCAGCAGCAATATCACGTTGCAGACATAAAGCCCCGCGATGATCGCCCAGGCGATATCCGGCGTGCGCTCGAACATCAGCGGCCCGGGCTGCAGATCCTGCATGATAAAGGCGCCCATGATCAGTGCCGCCACCGACGAGCCGGGGATGCCGATGGCGAGCATTGGCGTCAGCGCGCCGGCAACGCAGGCGTTGTTCGCCGCCTCGGGCGCGGCCACGCCCTCCAGCGAGCCCTTGCCGAATTCCTCGGGATGACGCGACACCTTTTTCGCCGCGCCGTAGGACACGAAGGTCGCGAGCGTTGCGCCGGCGCCGGGCAGGATGCCGACAAACAGGCCCAGCACCGTGCCGAGGAGTGTGGCGGGCGTGACGCGTCTGAGTTCCTTCCCGCTCGGGAAGGTGGAGCGCAGCGAGACGCGCACCTTCTCCATCGCCGGGACGACCTTCGTCTCCATGCCGCAGAGCACCTCGGTAAAGCCGAAAAGGCCGAGCGCCGCGGGCACAAAGCTGATGCCGTCAAAAAGCTCGGGGATGCCGAAGGTCAGACGCAGCTTGCCGCTGACGTATTCGGAGCCCATCGTCGCGATCAGAAGACCGACGGCGACCATCAGCAGCCCGCGCACGGACTTGGAATCTGTCGCCATGCTGATGGCGACGAGGCCGAAGAGCATGACGACGCAGGTCTCGGCCGAGCCGAAGGCCAGCGCGGCCTTGGCCAGCCAGGGCGTGATGAAGGTCATGCAGATGATGCCGATCATGCCCCCGATGAAGCTGGAAAAGCAGCTGATGCCGAGGGCTTTTCCTCCCTTTCCCTGCTTCATCAGCGGATAGCCGTCCATACAGGTCATGACCGCCGCATTGTCGCCGGGCGTGTTGATCAGAATAGAGGAAATGCGTCCGCCGTACATCGCGCCGAGATAGATCGCGATGATCAGCGACAGGCCTTCGACATGCGGCAGCGAATAGCTGATCGGCAGCAGCAGCGCAATGCCGCAGCTCGGCCCGAGACCGGGGATCGCTCCGACCACGGTGCCGATCAGACCGCCGAGAAGGATCCAGAGAATGGCGGAGGGCGTCAGCACGTTCAGAATGCCGCTGCCCAGGGAATGTAAAATGTCCTGCATCTCTTCTCCTCCCTTCAGAAAAACAATCCCCGCGGGAATTGTGCCATTTTCAGAATATAAGCGCAGATCAGCCACATCACGGCCGGCAGGCCGATGCTGACGGGGATGCAGCGCGCCCATGGGATCCTGTTCCAGAGCAGCAGGCTCACAAACAGAAAGATCGCCATGGAGGTGAAAAAGCCGAGGTATTTGCTGCCGAAGACAGAAAACACAAACAGCAGCAGATAAAACAGCGCGACGCGCCGGAGCTTCTTCGGATCGACCGCGCGGTCGATCGTTTTCAGCTGCGGGATCAGCTCGATCAGATTGATCGCGCTGATGATCAGAACCAGCACCGCGCACACGACAGGCCAGAGTCTCGCGCTCGGGATGCCCTGCGCGTCAAACATGGCCAGATTGGACGTGTTGATGATCGCCGCAACAGCAAAACAGATGGTAAAAACCAAAACCACAATTCTTCCGATCAGAACCAAGGGGATCCTCCTTTCGCACTCGCGGTCTTGCGGAGAGTCTGAAAAAAATAGTGGGCGAACCGTGGTTTGCCCACTATTTTTCGTGGCTGCAATCAGCCCTCGTACATACCCAGCTGCTTGAGCAGCTCAATATAGCGAAGCTGCGTGTTCTCCAGATACTCCTTCGCATCGTCGCCGTAAAGCGGGTCGGCGGTGAAGAGGTACTTGTCCACGAACTGCTCCTTCCACTCCTCGGACTCGACCATCTGGCGGAAGTACTCGATCAGGATCTGCTTCTCCGCCTCGGGGATGTCTCCGGGTGCCACGACGCCGCGGAACATGCCTTCCACTACGTCAACGCCCTGCTCGACAAAGGTCTTGCCTTCGGGATAGATCGCGAGGCGCTCCTTGTTGGCCACGCCCAGCACGCGCATCTGACCGGACTCGATGAAGCTGCCGCACTCGGTCGGCTTGGAGACCGTCATGTCGATGTGGCCGCCCAGGCAGGCCGTCACGCCGTCGGCGCCGCCGCTGTAGGGCACGTAGGTATAGTCGATGCCCGCCGTGGAGAACACCAGCTGGGCGAAGGTGTGGTTCGCGCCGCCGGCCGCCGCGCCGCCGCAGGTCACGCTGCCGCCGTTCTTGACAAACTCAATGACGTCGGTAAAATCCTGGAAGGGGCTGTCCGCCGGGACGACCAGCATGTTGGAGTCGATGCCGAAGATGCAGATCGGCGTAAAATCGTGCAGGTCAACGCCGATGTCGCCGGAGAGCGGGGTCGTGACAAAGGCGGGCGTCACGAGCAGCAGATAATAGGGGTCGCCGCGCTTGGCCGCCGTGTAGGCCATCGCCACCGCGCAGCTTCCGCCGGGCTTGTATACAACGTTCAGATTGACCGGCGCGATGCCCTTCTGCATGATGATGTCGCTGAAGGTCACCGCCGTCAGGGCGGTGCCGCCGCCCGCGGAGAAGGGGCAGACGACCTCAATGTCTTTTTCCGGATACTTCGTGGTCACTTCTTCCACAGCAGGTTCCTGCACGGCCGGCTGCTCCGGCTGTTCCTGCTGTTCCGGCTGCTGCACGGCCGGAGCCGGATCCTGTGCCGGAGCCTGGGGCTGCTCGGTCTGCTGCGTCGTGCCGCAGCCGGCCAGCAGGCCGACGACCATCAGGATCGTCAGCACCAAAGCGATAGACTTTTTCATTTGCTTCCTCCTCATTGAATATTTCTCTCGTTTTTCAAGTTCTGGCGCCCGAACTTGCCTGTGCCATTATTGTAGTTGAAACAGGCCGAAAATGCAAAACATAAATATTTATGCGCTCATAAGCGGCACTTATAATCGAAAATTGAAGGATTATCTTCAAGTCGCACTTTTATTCATTTTCTTCGTCAAAATAGAATATTTTTCCTTCCTGAAAGCCTTGCCTTTCGTTCCTTTTTTCTGCGGATGGGTTTTTCAGATCGCAGGCTGTTTTCCCTGCAGTAAAGTAATAGTTATAGGATTGCCCAGGATCCTCCGTGAGATATGCAGAAGGCGCCCTGCCGTTGTCGCAGGACGCCTTTTGCATTTTTATTTTGAAGCGGTGTTCAGTTTTTGGAGAAGAAGGCGGTCTTATCCTCCAGGTCAGACTGGTCCTCCGTCCAGTACACGCCGACAATGCCGGTGTCCACGAAGGCGAGCTTGCCGGTTCCCTTGGTGTACTTGATCTCGGAGACGCCGGTTTCGGTGTTGACGCGCGTCATGACGCCGTCGCTGTAGCTCAGGACGCCGGTATCGGAAAACACACCGCTGAAGGTCCAGATGACATATTCGCTGTCGCTGACCGTCCGCCGCACGGTGATCTGGTACTGTTTGGCCGTGCCGGTGATCATCATGGTTCCGTTGCGGTCGTTGGTTTCGGTGAAGCTGCCGCTGTAATCAAAGCTCACGGCCGGGGTCTCCGTCGGCTTCGGTTCCGCGGTCGGCGCCGGGGTTTCGACCGGCTTCGGGGTCTCCGTGGGTTTCGGAGTCTCCGTGGGCTTCGGGGTCTCCGTGGGCTTCGGGGTCTCCGTCGGCTTCGGGGTTTCCGTCGGCTTCGGGGTCTCCGTCGGCTTCGGGGTCTCCGTCGGCTTCGGGGTCTCCGTCGGCTTCGGGGTCTGTGCGCCGGTCACCGTGATCTTGGCCTTCTCTGTGTTGACGGCACCGGCCTTGTTGCTGAACTGGCAGTAGACAGACCAGCCGTTGAGTGTGTCGGGCACATTGCTCAGGCGCATCTCACTGGTGTCGCCGCCGCTGATCTTCAAGCCGCTGTGCTCCTTGAGCGCGTCCGAGCAGCCGATATCCCGCTTCCCGTCCGGGCTGACGAAGCGCCACTCGGCCCAGATCGCGTTTTCATATCTGGAAATAAAGAGGCAGCTGCCGCCGGGCTTCACGGTTTCGCCCGTCGGGCTCTTGGTAACGCGCGGCTTACTGTCTGCCGCTTTATCGCTGACGGTGACCGTTGCTTTGGCGGTGTCCGCCGCGCCGGCCTTGTTGCTGAAGTGGCAGTAGACCGACCAGCCGTTGAGTGTGGCGGGGACATTGCTCAGGCGCATCTCGCTGGTGTCGCCGCCGCTGACCGTCAGGCCGCTGTGCTCCTTGACAGCGTCAAGGTAGTTGATATCCCGCTTCCCGTCCGGGCTGACGAAGTGCCACTCGGCCAGGATCGCGTTTTCGTATCTCGCGATAAAGAGACAGCTGCCGCCGGGCCGCACGGTCTCCCCCGTTGGGCTCTTGGTGACAAGCGGCTTGCCGTCCGGGGTCTCATCGGTAACGGTGATCGTCGCCTTCGCGGTAAGCGTCGCACCGACATGGTTACTGAAGCGGCAGTAGACCGACCAGCCGTTCAGGCTCTTGGGGATGCTCCGGAGCTCCATGGTGCTGGCATAGCCGTTGATGATCTCCAGTCCCTTGAACTCCGCGGCGGCCTGGTCATAGTCGAGATCGCGCTTCCCATCCGGGCTGACAAAGTGCCACTCGGCCCAGATCGCGTTTTCATAGTGCGCGACAAAGAAGCAGCTGCCGCCGATCGGCACTGTCTCGCCGGTGGGGTTTTTCGTGACCGTCGGGGCCGAGCGGGTTGCGGCCGGACTCTGTGTCGGCGCGGGAGTCTGTCTTGCGGCCGGAGTCTGCGTCGGGGCGACGGTCGGCGCCGGGGAAGGCGTCGGCTGCGCGGTCGGCGCGGGAGTCGAAGTCGGGGCGGGTGTGGCAAGCAGCTCCGGAGTCGGCTCCGGACTTGCCTCTTCTCTCGGCGTCGGAGTGATCTCAATCACCACATCCGGCTCACGCTCTCTCCCGATTCCGCATCCGCTGAGGAGCAGCGCTCCGATCAGCAGGATGCCGATCAATATCCATCCTCTTGTGTGTTTCATCATGATCTTCATGCTCCATTCTATGTTTGGTGAGCAGCAAATGTTCACTCATACTGTTTTCCAATAAAATGCTTCATTTTATTGGAAAGGCATCGCGTAAAACGCGCTGCCAGCTTTGTGCCTCAGGGCACAAAACACGTCTCATGCAGTCTCCGACGCGCCTTCGGCGCTATAAAACGCTTTGATAGCGTTTTATGGGAGACTAGTATCATCTGGTTCCAGGGACGGATTGTAGCACGTTTCGACCGGCGCTTCAAGCGAGTTAAGGAAATTTAAGGAAGCGGCACGACCTGTCCGGTCGTGCCGCTTCGCGCAGTATCTGTTTATTCCGTTCCGGCGAGGCCGAGCTCTTCGGCGTGCTCTTTCATGCCGCCGATGCAGATCTCCGCGACCTCCCGCAGCTCCATGCCCAGCAGCTCGCAGCCGCGCAGGATCAGCTCCCGGTCGCACTTGGCGGCAAACTTCCGGTCCTTGAACTTTTTGATGAAGCTCTTCGTTTCGAGATCGGTGATGCCGTGCGGACGCATCCGAGCGCAGGCCTGGATGATGCCGGTCAGCTCGTCGACCGTATAGAGGCTCTTTTCGAGATTGCTCTCAGGGCGCACGTCGTTAAGGATGCCGTAGCCGTGGCTCAGGATCGCGCGCAACTCGTCCTCCGTCACGCCCGCCGCCAGCAGTGGACCGGCGGTGTGCTGCAGATGCTCGTCCGGGTACTGTTCATAGTCATAGTCGTGCAGCATGCCGATGGCCTGCCAGTGCTCGACGTCCTCGCCGAAGTGCCGCGCCATCGCGCCCATCGCGTAGCGGACGTTCAGCGCGTGGAGGATCAGGTGTTCCTCCCTCACCATCGTCGCGTTCAGTTCCCTTGCTCTTTCCAAAGTCAGCATGTGAATCCCTCCGATTGTCAGCGATCGCCCCGGCTGTTTCTCTGTTTTCCCCATCATACGGGCGATTGTTTCTCTTGTCATACTATTATCTGATTAAAATCTTTAATCAGATAAGCCGCAGTTCCTGCGGCATTTTCAGCGCAAAAGGCGCTGAAAATCCGTCTACTGTGTATAAGTTCGGCTTAGCGAAATCAGAGATTTCGAGCCTCACTTATCATACAGAACCTCTACGCGCCTTACGGCGCTATAAAAACCTTAAGAAATGAAAGGTTTTTATGAGGTTCTAGTATCAACAATTATTCTTTCCCGCACAGATGATTATGGGAGGGCTCCCTTGACGGAAGCCCTCCCCTTGCATTGGCTGTGCGCCGTATGATCAGTGTTTCTTTCCGTTCTTCTTCAGCACTACGACGACCGCGGCAAGCGCGGCCAGGGAGCCGAGCCCGATCAGAGACCAGGTGACGATATGACTGTCGTCGCCGGTCTTGGGCGTGGTGTTGGTGCTTCCGGTCCGGGTAGAGGTGCCGGTCTGGCCGGACGGATTCAGCGTCGGCGCGGCGGTGACGGTCGGCTTTGTCGTCGGGGCCGGGGTCGCGCTCGCGGCGGTGACGCGGATGATGGCGCCGGTCGCCGTTTCGCCGTCGGAGAAGATGGCCTTGAGCGTGTAGCCGGCGGTGCTGACAGCCTTGGTGTTCAGGATGCTGCTGCGCAGCGTGACGATCAGCGATCCGGGCTCGACGGTGTAGTCCGTGTCGCGGGTCAGCGTCTTGCCGTCGAACACAAGACTTTCAAAGCGGTCATAGGTCCAGTCGTCATGCGCGCTGCGCGTGATCTTGAAGCTCAGGGTGCCGCTGCCGTTGCGCTGCCAGACCTTGGTGCGGCTGTCGGCAAACTGATAGGTAAAGGCCACCCACTTGGCATAGACCGTGGTGTCCTCGGTGATCGCGCTGTCGAAGTCGAAGGCGGCGGTGCAGTTCTCGTCCTGATACCAGCCCTCGAAGTCATAGCCTGCCGCGCTCGGGTCCGGCGCGGGCTCGGTGCTTTTTGTTCCGGATAGCACCTGCTGATCCTCAATGGCCTCGCCGTGGCCGTTCATATCAAAGCTCAGCGTGACATAGGCCGCATAGCGGAAGCTCGCCGTCACCGTGACCTCGCCCTCCGGCATCACGAAGGTCCAGCTTTCCTCGTCCACCGCGATCTCGTCCTCGCCGCAGCGGACAGTCAGAGAATCCAGTGCGTAGTCGGGATCGGCTTCGACGGTGAGTGTCACGGTCTCGCCCTCAACGGCCTCTTCCCTGTCCGCGCTGACCGTGCCGTGCTCGGACGGCTCGACCGTGATCGGATAGAGCTTGCCAAAGACGGGCTTTACCGTGACGGCGCAGGCAGGCATCACAAAGGATTTGAGATCCTCCGCCGGTTCAACAACAAGATCGTTTTCGCCGTTGATGATGACGTCCTTCAGCGCATAGCCCTCTTCGGGCTCGGCAGTCAGATTGACGGTCTCGCCGTCGACAGCCTGGGTCTTGTCCGCCGTCAGCGTGCCGTGCTCCGCCGCTTCCACGGTGATCGTGTGCGGGATCAGAACGAAGCTCGCCTTCACGGTCACAACGCTCGCGGGCATCGTAAAGCTCTGCTCAGTGATCTCGATCGCGTTGCCGGCCTCGTCCTCAGCCGTCAGCGAGGCGAGCATGTAGCCCTCCTCCGGCTCGACGGTGAGCGTAACGGTCTCACCCTCGGCGGCCTTTTCCCTGTCCGCCGTGACAGTGCCGTGCTCAGCCGGCTGGCAGAAGATCAGGAAGGTCTCGGGAACGGCGATCATGCCGATGCGGGCCAGGCGGAAATCGCCGCAGGAAGCCCAGGCCGTGGCGTCCTCGCCGTGCATCGCGATCGCGAGCGTCACCGTGCCGTCCTCGGTCACGTCGAATTCAAGGGTATAGTCCTCCCAGCCGTTGCCGAAGGTGCCCTCGGCGCCGTCGGTCGGGGTAAAGGCTTTGTCCATGCCGTTGGCCGACAGGGTGATCTCCGTGCCGCTGCCGCGCAGCTTCGCGGTGAAGATGTACTCGCCCGCGGGCAGCTCGACGTCCTGCGAGAGCGTGAGGTCAAAGCCCTCCATCGTCACAGCCGTCTCAAAATAGGACGCCGCCGGGACGTTTTCGCCGTCGGTGTAGGGTTCGCTGTCAAGGATCTCGAGCGCGCCCTCCGGATTAAGCAGCCAGGGCTCGATCGCCGTCGGGTTCTCGGCGTTCTGGATCTTCTCGGTCATATCGGCGGATTCCTCATAGCCCTCCGCCAGGGCATTGCTCTCCACATAGGCCCGGATCGCGGTTTTGAGCGCGGCAATCTTTTCCGCCACATCGGCCAGGGGCACAGGCTCGTCCTGAAGCGCGAGATGAATGGCGTTGCGCTTTTCATTGTCGGCATAGGGCAGGCGCTCCTGCTTGAGGAAGGCATTGGCCTGCTCCACCGCGGCCAGCCACTCGGGCGACCACTTGCCCTGCAGCTCAAAAACGGCCTCAAGCGTGGCCTCCGCGGCGGGCATGCGGAAGAATTTCGCGTCGGTGATATCGAGAGTTTTGGTCTCCCCGCCCTCCGGATAGCTCACGGTGACGGAGACAAGGCGGTAGTGCTCGTCGGGCTCGGCCGTGACGGTCACGAGCTTGCCCTCGTAGGCCTCCTCGGCGTCGGCGCTCAGCTTGCCGTTTTCCGGCGCGGTCACGCTCACCGGGTAGGTCTCCGGCGTGCAGGAGAGCATATTCTCTTCAAACTCGGTCTCGAGCAGAACGACAATCTCATCCTCCACCGTGAACACGGCGTCGTTGACCGCGGTCATCTCCTGCCCCACGACCCGCGCGGTGGCGGTGGCGGTGACGGTGTACTGGTTCTCGGCCGTCTGCTGCAGCGTCTCGGGGTCCAGCTCGACGCGGATGTTTTTGAGGGTGATCTCGTCCTTTTTCAGGTCGATGCGGTCGGCGTACAGATAGCCGTCCTCACGCACGCTCAGCGTGGCGGCGGCGTCCTCGCCGTCATAGCTGTATTTGCGGCTGCCCATCATTTCGAGCAGCTTTTCGACGGTCATCGGCTCCTCTGGTTCCTCGGGTTCCTCGGCGCGCGCCGCCATCTGCAGCACGAAGCCGCCGAGCAGCACGAACGCCAGGCAGAGGGCCAGAAGCCTGGTCGGGAATGTGGTCTTGCTTTTCGTCATTGCGTTTCCCTGTCCTTTCTATGAACAAGTCCTGTCGGTATCGGTGGATCACGCCCGCTCAATTCAGGGGGCAGTAGATGGAAACGGGGTATTCCGTTTCTCCCATTTCCAGTTCAAAAGTCAGCAGCTGTCCGTCTAGATTAAATTGAACCTCTTTTTCCAATTTATCTGCAACGATGTTGCCGCCGGCCTGAAGCGCATATTTGCCGGAATGCTCAGGGTCGACCACACATTCCAGGATCGTCGCGCCGCCGATTGTCAGCTTCTCATTGTCCGCCACGATTACCCCGTTCCCGGCCTGATCCTTGACATAGGCGCGGACCATGCGGACCGTCTCGCGGTACTGGGTGTTGTCGGCAGTGTATTTCTCAATGCGCAGCGCCGTAATGAGCAGCGTCGTCAGCCCGGCGCAGATGATCGTAAAGGATGCGATCGCGACGATCAGCTCCAGCAGCGTAAAGCCCGCTTCCCGGTCTGTCTGCGGGACAAAGCGTCGGATCAGATTACGAATGATTGTTCTCATGGGGCGTCACCTGCGGCTTTCCCGGCGTTGATCGTAAGGGAAACATCGCCGCTTGTTATCGTGACTTTATAATAATTTGTTCCTGTCGGAGTATTCGCATTTACCGTCACACCGCTTGACGTAACATCTGTTGTTGTCGGATATCCTTCCGCCAGCACGATTTCCGCCGCGTTCTGGACGGCGATCTCCGCGTTGAGCTTTTCGCGCGCCATGGCGTTGAATCTGGCCGCGTGGCTGAAGGCGACGGCGGTGCCGGTGATGATAACAGCAGAGATCGCAATGCTGACCACAACTTCAAGGAGGGCATAGCCCGCGGTTTTCTTCATCCCCGCACCTCCTCGTAGGACACATAGCTGGTTTTGATTTCGGTGATCTGTTGCGAATTATTCAGCGTGATTTCAAGTTTAATCGTTGTCGCTTTTGTACTGCTGTCTGTTGCTTTTTTCACGCTGTCAGTATCAGCTTCGACCTCGATCTCGCGTTCGGCCTTCTGATCATTTTTCTCCTCGTCTGTCAGACCATCTATATCAAATGTTTCGACCATTTCCGGATGTCCAATCAGTTTCTCACCAATCGTGCCTGTAAATGTGTCCCAATCTATCGGTTCTTCCTCGCTCGCCCAGGCCTCCAGATTGGCCCGCGTGGCCTCCAGATTGCCCTGCGCTTTCAGCAGCTCGGTCTGGCGCGCGAACTGGCGCTCCTGCGCGGTGTAGCTCTGCTCAACGATCGTCAGCGTCGCCCAGATGAACATGCCGACCACCATGCCGCAGATGACAAGCACCGTGATCATCGCGTAGCCGCCGCGGTCGTCCTTCATCGCGCGGCCGAGCCGCCGGAGCCAGGCGCCCATATTCTCTTTTCTTTCGCCTGCCTTCACCGCTGTTCCGCTTCCTTTCCGATCCATGCCAGGCGGCATACTGATTCGATCATATACAATATCGTGTAAAGTATAGCATTCTCCGGCACAATATGCAAGATAAAAGTGTGATTGTCAGAAAGTGCCAGCCGCATTTCCGGCACTTTCGCCGCAATTTTGCATTGCGGTCGATTTTTTTGCAAAAAAATACGCCGCCGGGTGTTGCAAAATCAGCCCGTTTACGTTAACTGTATGAGAGGGGGAGCAGATTCCCCCGAATCTCAGCGCGGGAGGTGATGTCCTTGGCCCGGAACACGGGGCCGCCGACAACCGAACAGATGCTTTTTGTGCAGTCGATCTATGAGCGCCACCGCGGGCTCATCTACCGCATCGCGCTTGAGCGCGCGCGGGACCCGACCGAGGCCGATGAGATCGTGAGCGAGTCGCTGCAGCGGCTGTTCCGCAACGCGGATACGCTGCGCCCGCTGCATGAAAAGCAGCTCGTGGACTATCTCGCGGACACGCTCCGCTCCGTCGCCGGGGATTTTGAGCGCCGGCAGCGCACGGAATCCCGCAGGCTCGTCAGCCTGGAGGCGGATTTCGCGCCGCCCCACGCGGCCGACCCGGAGGCCGAGCTGGTGGAGCGCGAGAGCGAAAACGCCCTGATCCGCCGCCTGTACGAGACGCTCGACGAGCTCTCCGAGACGGATCGCCGCCTGCTGGTGGGCAAATACATGCAGGGAGCGAGCGACGAGGTTTTGGCACGGCAGCTGGGTGTCAAAGCCTCCAGCATCCGCATGAAGCTCACCCGGGCGCGGAACCGGGCGCGCAAAATCATGGAGCGAAAGGAGGTCGGCGACAGTGGGTAAGAAAACAGGAAAAATCTCGAACGAGCGCTTCGACGAGATCTGGCAGGAAGCCCGCGTCGAGCGCTACCTCCGCATCAGCGAGCAGTACCGGGACGAGGTGCCGGAGCACATCGACCGCGCCGCCGACAGAGCCTTCCGGCAGATGGAGGCCTGGATCGCGGCGGGCGCCATCCCCAGCCCCGCGCCGGAGACTCCCCCGCCGCCCGTACCGCGCAGAGCCGTCCGGCTGAGCGCCGGGACCGGCGCCGCGAAGATCGCCGCCGCCGCGCTCGGCGCCGCGGTGCTTGTCGCAGCCGGGAGCTGCGCCGCCATCCCCGCCCTGCGGGACGCGGTCAGCGAGGCGCTGGGCATCGAGGCCGTGCAGCACGGGAACGACCCGCTCCGGAACACCAGAAGCCCGGGCGCATATGTGATCCCCTCGCCGGGCGAGGACTACGAGCTGCGCGAGGACATCAGCACCGACACGCTCGCCGCCAAATGGTTCGTCGCGGAGCGGCGGCTGCTGATGGTGCAGATCGCCCCGGAGCTGCAGGAGCTGCCGACGGGCGAGGGCGAGGCCGTGACGGTGGGAGGCATGGTCGGCATGGTCTATGAGGTCGACGGCGACCAGCAGCTGCTGCTGCGCGACGGCGGAAACAGCATCCTGATCCGCATGTATAACGCCCAGCGCGAGGAGCTGCTGGACTACGCGGAGCAGTTTGCTCTGGCGAACGTTCCCCTGCCTTCCCCTTGAGGGGCGGATGAGGTGGAAGGACGGAAAAGGACACCTCATCAGTCAGCTGCGCTGACAGCTTCTCCTCAAGGAGAAGCCTTTATGCACCACACAACACAATAATCAAACAACAGGAGATGATCACAGCATGATTGAACACCTGAAGAAAAGCAAAGGCGGCTTTACGCTCGTCGAATTGATCGTAGTAATCGCCATTTTAGCGATCCTCTCGGGCATCGCGGTGCCGGTGTACTCGGGCTATATCAGCAAGGCCAACGAGGCGGGCGACCTGCAGCTGCTCGGCGCGCTGAACACCGCCTACACCGCCGCCTGCGCGGAGATGGGCCTTGACCCGACAAAGGTCGTGGGTCTCGCAACGCTCAGCGGCGAAGCAGGCAGCAAGAAGGTCAGCAACGTCACGGCCTCGGGCAGCGGCGCGGTCGCGCTCTCCGGCAGCAGCGAAGAGTTTTTCGACGCATTCAAGCGCTACTACGGAGACAATATCAACACGCCGTTCAAGGTGTACGAGAGTCTCGGCTATGATATGGCCAACGGCGTGTTCGTGGATGGGGCGAAGGAATATACGTTTGCTACAGCGAACGGGACGGTAACAGTTACCGCGGCGCAGTTGAGCGCTTATCTGGGTTCGAGCTTTGACAAAATGGGAGCAGCCGGAATTAGCGGGAAGATCGACGCTCTGGTCAATCAGGCAATGGGTGCGATTACAGAGGGATCAGGGCAGGCGCTCTTTGCGTCCCCGGATTTCCAGGCCTTTCTCACGGAAAGAGGCATTACCCTCGACCCTGCCGATCCGAACTACGACAGAAAGGCAGCAAACGCTCTGGTGCTGTATACCGCGACCCATGCTGAAGGTACCGACGTTCAAAGTTGGTTATCTGCATTGCAAAATGGTGATCCCCTGGCGACCCAAGGTCGAACTGGTGCTGACATAATTCTTCCTATGGCTGCGGAGTATGCCATGCTTGTGGCATACTGTAGTGATCCAAACGGATTAATATCGACAACCACATATACCCCCGGAGAGACTGTTGTGGGCAACAAAAACAGTGAAAACTGGAGTGACTACCTGGCTTACGCAACGCAGAATGGATCTTTTGACAAAGAACTGGCGAAAGAATGGGTAGCGCAGCAATATGGCGAAGATATTATTATAGGTTCATGCTCTAAACTTGGCTTCAGATTCGAGTACCCAGGGGAAACTGTAACAACAACAGTAAATGCCAGTGAGTGGTTTACAGAGCAGACACAGAACATGACTACCATGTTTGACATCATCGGGCTGCACAACGCATACGACCAGAACGGTCAGCCCATTGAAATTACCGGTATGTGGGAAACCTTCTCTCAATGTGACGAATTCCAGTCGTATGTCCAAAATCAAGCGGAATATGATCTGAATGCGTTTTTGAATGCGCTGCAAATGGTCGACGCAAATACTGGAAATGTGGACATTAACAGCGTTCTCGAAAACGGCTGGCAGAACGGCGGCATAGCCGATATTATCGCCGCTGTTACCGGCAATCCCTGACCGGCGTAGCGCTGAGCATTGCTCGGCGTAAACGGGCCGTTCGTGAACGGCCCCTACGAAAAGACGCGGCGCGGTGCGGCTGCGCCGTAGGGGCGATTCATGAATCGCCCGCCGCATCTCAAACGCCGGGCTTGATCCCCGGGCCGTTCGTGAACGGCCCCTACAATAGGACGCGGTGTGGTGCGGTAACCGCCGTAGGGGCGATTCATGAATCGCCCGCCGCATCTCAAACGCCGGGCTTGATCCCCGGGCCGTTCGTGAACGGCCCCTACGAAAAGGCGCGGCACGGTGCGGTAACCGCCGTAGGGGAGGGGCTCGCCCCTCCCGCCGAAACCTCATAACTCGACCCTGTCACGGGCCGGGCAAGCCCGGCCCCTACGAAAAGGCGCGGCATTCCCCGTTTCCTTGCCTTCCCCGCGCACGGGGAAGGTGCCCCAGTGCGCACACTGGGGCGGATGAGGTCCCCCCTCTTCCGCTTTCACGCCAATTCAGCGAGAAACGCACAGAAGGGACCTCATCAGTCAGCTTCGCTGACAGCTTCCCCGTGCGCGGGGAAGCCATGAACCACCGGCACAAAACATATCCACCGGCGCGCGTGCGCTAAAAATATTCAACATAAGAAAGGAACCACAAACATGAAGAACACCAAAGGCTTCACCCTCGTCGAGCTCATCGTCGTTATCGCCATCCTCGCCATCCTCGCGGGCATCGCGATCCCCGTGTATTCTGGTTACATCTCCAAGGCCAAGGAAGCGGCCGATATGCAGATGCTCGATTCCGTTCGCACTGCGACCGTCTTCGCCGTGGTGGACGCAAACCACGATGCGAAACTGACCAGCATTACCTACACCGGCAGTAACAAGAGCGTAACTGTTGCAACGGATCCTGCCAACGCTATTTCTGGTAACTCCGTGGATATCAGCACCTATGTCGGCGGCGAGAGTTATTCCTTTAAGGGCTCCACCACTTCCTGGACCTGGACGGAAGCCAACGGTTGGAAAGCAAACACCGCTCCCGCTCCCGCTGGCGGCGAAGGCGGCGAAGGCAGCGGCACCTGATCCGCTCACCTCATCCCCAACCCCTGTCATCCTGAGCAAGTGAAGCGCGTCGAAGGCTCTTAACAGATTCTTCGTCGCAGGCTCCTCAGAATGACAGGAGCTTATACCCATCGCGCAGGTCGTAAATATTGCTTATTTGTAGGCGAAATTTCGTCCTGCGCGATTTTTGCGCCCTTTTTTGGGGAAGAATTCGGCAAAGCCCTGCCTTCCCCGCGCACGGGGAAGCCAATTCCGAATTTTTATGGAGGTGCGGCATGGACAATCTTATCGCGCCGCTGGAGCAGGAGCTCCGGGGCGAATCCATCAGCGCATACACAATGCCGGACGGCAGGGAGACCGTGCTCAAGCGCGCCTCCCACCGAAAAATCAGCTGGGTCTGCCCCAAGGGGCATACCTGGCAGGCCCGCGTCTACTCCGTCACCGGCGGCTGCGGCTGCCCCTACTGCGCGGGCTTCACGCCCGTCCCCGGCGAGACCGATCTCGCCACCACGCACCCGGCGCTCGCCGCCGAGTGGAGCGAAGAGAACAGCCTCACGCCCGCGCAGGTCTCCCACGGGAGCCAGAAGCGTGTCCGGTGGCGCTGCCCGAACGGCCACGAATACGAGGCGGCGGTCTACGCCCGCGCCGCGGGCTGCGGCTGCCCCTATTGCAGCGGGAAAAAGGCCATGCCCGGCGAAACCGATCTCGCCACCACCCACCCCGCGCTCTGCGCCGAGTGGGACAGGGAGAAAAACAGCATCAGCCCGCGGGACGTGACCGCGGGCAGCCACAGGGCGATCTGGTGGCGCTGCGCACGCGGTCACAGCTGGCAGGCCGCGCCATACACCCGCGTCGGCGGAGCGGGCTGTCCCTACTGCGCGAACCGCAAGATCCTGCCCGGCTTCAACGACCTCGCGACGACCCATCCCGCGCTCTGCCGCGAGTGGGACGCGGAGAGAAACGGCGCGCTCACACCCGAGCAGCTCAGCTTCGGCAGCAACCGCCGCGTCTGGTGGCGCTGCGGCGAGGGGCACGTCTGGCGCGCGGCGGTGTTTTCACGCACGCGCGAACGGTCCAGCGGCTGCCCCGTATGCAGCGGAACCACCCGGTCGCGCCCGCGCCTGCACAGCGCCGAACCCGTCCGCGCCGTAGCGGCCTATCCCCCTCGCCCGCAGCCGGACGTCTCGCGGCCCGCCGTAAAATAGCGGCGAAAAGAGACGGAGATGTGAACCTTTGTTTTCACATCTCCGTCTCTTTATACTAATCGCCAATAAAACCATTTCATTCTTTTCGGCAGAATTCGTCCCATGCTTCGTTGCCTCCCTTGACCATATATGTCCATTATGCTCTGCGGAAGGCGCCTCGCCTGGCGCTAATTCTGCTCGAAAATCACTGAAAGCGTTTTATCGGCGCTTAGTATTATTCCATATCTCGCCGCGCAGGTCGAGGATCAGGCCGAGGTCGAGCTTCGGGTCCGGCGCGTTGCCGCCGGGGCCGTAAAAGACCAGCTTCCGCTCCACCGGGTCGATCCGCTTGACCTCGCCGCTCGTCTCCTCATAGCTGCCGCCGTCCTTCAGCCGGTCGGGCACGAAGTGCCTCACCGTGACCGCCGGGCGCTCGCCCCGGCCAACCGCCTCGGCGATGAGCGCGAGCTTCCGGTCGAGCTGCTCCAGCGCGCCGTCCGACAGCTCGATCTGTCCGTCCGTCACACGCGCCTCCTCGGTGATCATGTCGCTGAAGCCCGTGAGCGCGTCGAAGGCGGCAAACTGCGCGGCGCGGTTATAAAGCGTCATGCGGCGGTGCCGCTTCGGCTCGTAATGCGCATGGTCGATGATGTCCGCGTAGACTTCGCGCGCGTCCGCCTCCCGCCTGCTCCCGTCGCTCATGGTTTCTCCTCCCCGGCCCTGTGGCCGCCGATCTGCCCGTTTCGCTGGATCGTCGTCGCGCCCTCGAGGAAGTTCATGCCCTTCAGAAGCGCGTTTTTCCCGTAGCGGCCCTGGATGCGCAGCGTCGCCTGCTGGATGCGCCGCTCGCGCGCGTCCGCCTCGGCCTCCGCCGCGCGCTGCTTCTCCTGCGCCTCATAGTCGGTGAAGAGGTCGAGCTGCTCCGGTGCCTCGGCCGGGATCTCCTTCTCGCCGATCAGCTCGCAGGCCGCGACGTTGACCCGGCGCACCAGCAGCTCCGGATCGACGCTGCGGTCATAAATGCCGAGCATCGCATCCATGATGCGCCGGGTGCTGCTGGTATAGCGGTCGAGCCTGGCCGTGCCGCCGGTGTGCTTCGGGCCGGGCCGGCCGTAATAGTCCGCGCTGACCGGGCCGGTGTAGGGCTTGCCGGTCTTTTTGACATAATAGCGCCCGCCTGCCTCGACAAGAGACGCGCGGTCATAGCTGATCGTCAGCGCGACCTGCCGCGTCACGAGCCCCTTGCGCACCAGTTCGAGCGCCAGCAGCTCGGTCATCTCCTGCACGATCAGCCGCCCCTTGTCAAACTCATAGGGACACATCAGTACCTGCCCGGAGGAGATCGAATTGCTGCTCGGGCGGTAGCTCTTGATGGTTGCGATATCCGTCGGCTCCCAGCCCCAGGCGTGGTCGATCAGCAGCTCGGCGTTGACGCCGAAGGCCTGATAGAGCGCGTCCTCGTTCCACTCGCTCAGGCGCGCGACGTCGCCCATCGTATGGCAGCCCAGCGCCGCGAGGCGCCGCGCCGTGCCCCCTCCGACGCGCCAGAAGTCCGTCAGCGGCCGGTGGCACCAGAGCTTTTCCCGGTAGCTGCGCTCATCCAGCTCCGCGATGCGCACGCCGTCCCTGTCCGCCGGGACGTGCTTGGCCACGATGTCCATCGCGACCTTGCAGAGATAGAGGTTCGTGCCGATGCCCGCCGTGGCGGTGATGCCCGTCGTGAACAGCACCTCCCGGATCATCGTCATCGCCAGCTCCCTGGCGCTCATGTGGTTGACGGCGAGATAGCGCGTCACGTCCATGAAGCACTCGTCGATGCTGTAAACGACGATGTCCTCGGGCGAAATGTATTTGGAATAGATCGAAAAGATCCGCGTGGAATATTCCTCATAAAGCCGCATCCGCGGCGGCGCCACATAGTAGTCCAGCTCCAGCGAGGGATCGGCCGCGAGGGCGTTTGAGTCAAAGGAGGAGCCTGCAAAGGCATAGCGTCCGTCCTCCCCCTTCTGCACGCGCCCGGAGCGGATGGCCTGCTGCAGCCGGGCGGCGTTGATCTCCGCGACTCGCTCGACGACCTCGAACAGCCGCGCCCGCCCGGAGATGCCGTGCGCCTTGAGCGAGGGAGACACGGCCAGGCAGATGGTTTTTTCCGTCCGGCTCGGGTCGGCCACGACCAGATTCGTCGTCAGCGGATCGAACTGCCGCTCGGCGCACTCGACGCTGGCATAGAAGGATTTCAGGTCGATGGCAAGATAGGTTTTCTGTTCCATGCCCGCCTCCCTCTCATGTGGCCGGGGCCGCGCACTCCACCCACCAGCGCCCGACGCGGTTGGCGAAATACTCGTTCGTTTTCTCAAAAAACAGCAATCTTTCCTCGCCCTGGATCAGCACCGTGTAGCAGTTGCCCGTGCAGCCCTTGCCCATCGTGGAGGCCGGGCGGTAATCCCGCACGGCGTCGATTTTGAACACCCGGCCGTCCGACCAGATGATCGCCCGGGGCGTCACGCTGCCGGTCGAGTCGAAGTCGGAGTTGACCTTGACGTAGACGCGCTGGGGCGGCTGATGCTTCGTCATGTCGCTTCCGCTCCTTTCCCGCACCCGGGCTATTCGCCCGCGCCGTTGATCTGATAGTCCGCGATATCCGCCTCGGAGGCCAGCAGCGCCGGGCTGACCGCGCCGAGGACGCGCCCGAGCAGATAGACGCTCGTGTCGCCCCCGTCAAAGCGCATCAGCGGATATTTTTCGTTCAGCGAGCGCAGGCCCTCGCGCTCATACTGCTTGATATACAGCTCGTTGCCGACGATGAAGGCGCCGATCTCCCCGAGCTGCAGTGGCGAGGCGTCCGGGATACGCTCGACAAAGACCAGATCGCCGTCGCGGAACGCGGGCTCCATACTGTCGCCGTTGACGCTGTACACGCAGTCGGCGCGGCGCAGCTCCGGCGCGTCGTAGAGGTAGAGCGTCCGTGAGCGTCCCTCATACTCGGTCGGGTCGCCGATGCCGGCGGCCAGCGGCTTTTCGTAGTAGGGCAGCGGGAAGAGCCGCGGGCGGCGCCGCTCGGCCCGCTCGACCTCCCGCAGCGACCCGAGCATGCTTTTGACCGCGTAGCGGTGCCCGGGGCTGAGGCTGCGGAAATCCGCCACCAGTGTCTGCTCCTCGGCGCTGTAGGCCGGGGCGGGCTCCTCAAGGCCCAGCAGCCGCGCGGGGCTGACGCCGAAGACGCGGCAGAGAGCCGGGATGAGGTTGATGTCCGGACGCGAGCGGCCGCTCTCCCAGTTGCCGACGGCGTTCTTCGTCACGCCGACGAGGGCCGCGAGCTGCTTTTGCTCGAGGCCCAGCAGCATCCGGTAATGCCGGACGCTGGCGCAGATCACCGGCAGCTGCTTCACCTCGGCCTGCTCGCCGGTTTTCATGTCGATCACCCCGGCCCTGCCCGGGGTGGAATGTTCAAAGCTGCGCCGTGCCATTGCTTTGTCCTCCCTGTTGACGTCTTTTTCTGCATCATAGCACAGTAATTTGCTTTCGTCAAGGCGATATATTGGACACATAAATGTATGTTTTTGGGTTTTGCCTGTCCGGAGTCCCGGACAAAATCACGGAAACGGAGGAAAAATCCGCAGCTCTTTTGCTTCATACTGCCGAAAAAGGAAAAAAGCATTGACTTCATTACCGCAACGTGCTAAAGTACACACATACTTCCGTGGAGGCAAGCTCATGAAATTCAGCTTCTCTTTCTCGTTCGGCTATTACTACTTCTATTTTCCCGGAAAATAGAGGTCAATTGTGCTGCGAGAAAATCCCGGAACAGGAAAACAGACAGGCCGCACAGTTGACTGTGCGGCTTTTTGTTTTTCCGAAAAAGAAAGGGAGGAACCCGACATGAAAAAACTTCTTGCTCTGCTCTGTGCCTTTTGTATGCTCTTTGCGCTCGCGGCCTGCGGCCAGGACGCGCCGAACGACGCGGAAAAGACCTTCTCGGTCGGCGTCTGCCAGCTGGTGCAGCACCCCGCGCTGGATCTGGCGACACAGGGCTTTGTGGATAAGCTCAGCGAGCTGCTGGGCGACCGAGTGACGATCACTGTGCTCAACGGCGCAGGCGACCAGCCCAGCTGCGCCGTCATCGCCAGCCAGTTTGTCTCCGACGGGGTCGATCTGATCATGGCAAACGCCACCCCCGCGCTGATCGCCGCGGCGGGCGCCACCGGCGATATCCCGGTGCTCGGCACCTCGATCACGGCCTATGCCGCCGCCTTTGAGATCGACGAATGGGAGGGTCGCGGCATCGCGCGAAACGTCTCCGGCACCTCCGATCTCGCGCCGCTCGACGAGCAGGCCGCCATGCTCCACGACTTCTTTCCCGAGGCCAAAACCGTCGGCATCCTCTTCTGCAGCGCCGAGGCAAACTCCCGCTTCCAGGTGGAAACCATCACTCCCCTCCTGTCGGCCTTGGGCTACACGGTGAAGAATTTTGAGTTCTCCGACTCCAACGACGTCGCCGCCGTCGCCTCCGCCGCCGTGAGCGAGTGCGACGCGCTTTACATCCCCACCGACAACACCGCCGCCTCCTGCGCCGAGGCGATCAACAACGTGGCCCTGCCTGCAGGCGTGCCGATCATCGCCGGGGAATCCGGCCTCTGCGCCGGCTGCGGCGTGGCGACGCTCTCCATCGACTACTACGACATCGGCGTCACCACCGCCGAGATGGCCTATGAGATCCTGGTCAACGGCGCGGACGTCTCCGGCATGGCGATCCGCTACGCCCCCGCCGTCACCAAGATGTTCAACGCCGACATCTGCGCCGCGCTGAATATCAGCGTACCCGGGGATTACGTCCCGATTGCGTGACAAACGAGGTGTTTTTGTTGAGTATTTCCGCTTATTTTTCCTCGCTGAGCCTGCTCAGGCTCGCGGGCAATCTGCCCGGCGGCATCGCGCAGGGACTGATCTGGGGCATCATGGCCCTGGGCATCTATATCACCTTCCGCCTGCTGGACGTGGCCGATCTGACCGTGGACGGCTCGTTTACCACCGGCGGCG
>ODAI011968662.1_pt1 | contig 30277 bp, 34 predicted proteins | sample 1539321 | NCBI WGS metagenome assembly ODAI01 (sample SAMN02144231, study PRJEB22623) | gut metagenome | biome: sheep rumen | host: Ovis aries | place: New Zealand
AGCCGGAGCGCGTCCTTGATGTCAGGAACGGGAGGCTGCATACGGCTGTCGTGATTCGGGATATCCTGTATGCTGAGGTTTTTGACAGGGAGATATTGCTTCACATAAGGGTTTCGTCCAATGCGGGAAACGCTTTTAAGGAGGCGGCTGAAGCCGGATCAGAAAATGTCGTCCGTTATTACGGAAAGATAGGGGAGCTTGAAAAAACGCTGGGAGACGGCTTTTACCGTATCCATCGCTCATTTCTTGTCAATATGTACCATATCCGCTCTTATGATATGGGGCATGTAAACCTGAAGGAGCATGAGCTGCCCGTTGCAAGGGGAAAGTATCAGGATTTTGTGAAGGCGTATCTGAGAGCGGTAGTAAGGATAGGATTTACTTCGTAAATCCATTATTGCCGAAAACATGTAAACATGTTTTCGGTCCCAAAGTTTTTTGAAGGAAAACATAGTAAATCTGAAATCATGAATACAAAAAACTTTGTGCAGTGAGGAAAGGAAAATGCTTGATAAGTTTTTTACTGATCTCGATCCGAGCTTTCTGATCACGATCAATACCGGGTTTATTTATGCCCTGCTTGGCGCCATGGGCTTTATCTATGCTGAATGGCTGCGACCGTTTGTGGAGGATAAAAAAGCCGCTTATACAGCCGCAGCCGTTTATGCCGTGCCTGCCGTAGCGTTCAATCTCATACCGACAGAATCGGAAGCATTTGCCTGGCCTATGAAGCTCCTTCTCCTAATCGTTCCGTTTATTGTCCTGTACTATATGGACCACAGGCGAAATCCGGTGCAGAAGCTCTTTCTCTGTACGCTGTTCTTTGTACTGAGGTGGCTTTCCATAGAGATTTTTTCGGAATTATCCTTTTATGAGAGGGATCTCATATTGGATTTCCATCTGTTTCGGGAAAGCATTACGGCTATCGTGCTTGAGTTTTTTGCATGGGCGATACTTCAGTTTGCGGGGAACCTTTTCATCCTGCATTTGGCAGTAAAGCTGCTTCACAGGGTCTACATCCGGAAAAATGAGGAGATGTCCCGGAAGGAGCTTGTGATGCTTCTTGCGCCGGCCAGCATGATCTTAGTCGTCAAGCCGATCATTGGCGCTTATTACATACTCTGGTCGGACGGTATCGGAAATGGAAGCATAAAGGAGAACATTCCCGGAGACGGGTTCAAGCTGTTGTACTGCCTATTGTCCTATGCGGCGCTGATTGTGGTCGTATTCTTTTATGAACAGATCAAAAGCGGCAGGGAGGAGGTTTATGTCGGGGAAATGTTAGCACACCAGATAGAAGAGAACAACCGCCATATTGAGAGTGTGGAGGCTCTTTATGATGATATGCGCTCGATCCGGCATGATATGGGAAATCACCTTACCGTTTTAGCCGGGCTTATGGATAGGGGGGACAGTACGGAGGCGGCCCGGTATCTGCACGACCTGACTGGGAAGCTGTCCGAAAAGGAAACGGAGTTTAAGACCGGGAACGCGGTGACGGATGTGATCATAACAGAGTATGCCGAGAGGTTTCAGGAGGCAGGCCTTTCTTTTGAATGCGACCTGCAGTATCCGAAAAACGTTCCGGTAAACGCTTTTGATATGAGTGTCATTTTAAACAACAGCCTGCAGAATGCGCTGGAAAACGGAACAGACTTTGTAAAACTGTCTTCCTTCCAGAAGGGAAGCGCTTATATTCTTGATATCCGAAACGGGATCGTTAAAAAGGCGGAAATAGATAAGGACAGCGGAATCCCCGTTACGGGCAAGCCCGGCAGGGAGCACGGCTACGGAATCCGGAATATACGGAACGTGGCCCGGAATTATAAGGGGGATATTGATATCCGGCAGATCACGGAGAGCGGGAACCGTATTGTATATATTTTGAATGTAATGCTGGCGGCGTAATAATTTTGCTTGACAAAGTCGGTTTACTATTGTAGACTACAAATAGTCTAACGATGTAGACTAGGAGGAGCCGCTTATGGAGAATGAAATGTCTGTACCAAGAATAAATAACAGTGAATACCGGTTCTGCGAGATACTTTGGGATAACGAGCCGGTGAGCAGCGCAGAACTGGTAAGGCTTTGCAATGAAAAACTGGAATGGAAGAAATCAACGACCTATACGGTTATCCGAAGACTGACAGACCGCGGGGTGATCAGATCAGAAAATACGATCGTTACATCGATCATCAGCAGGGAAGAGGCAAGACGGGCAGAAAGTGTTGAACTGATCGACAAAAGCTTCGGAGGATCCCTAGCCGGCTTTGTTGCCGCCTTCGCTGAGAGCAGGGAGCTTTCCGAGAAGGATATCCGGGAGATACAATCGCTGATCGATGCTTATAACAGGAAATGATTATGGAAAAAGTGTTCCTGTCCTGTTTTGTCGCAGGCTTAAAAGGCAGCCTGCTGATCATAGCTGCCATCATCCTGCGGATATGCTTCCGGCAGGTGCCTGCTTCCTGCAGGCGTCTTCTCTGGCTGGTCATTATGTTCAGGCTCCTGATGCCGTTCTCGATACCGGCCGCCTATGCCCTGTTTCCTCCGGACGATGTGTTTTTCTCAGGTGATATCCGGACGGGGCTTACCAACCGCACGGCAGATGTGGCAGTAACGTCCGGCGCCAGTGAGATTATTGATGCTCCAAAGCAGCCGGATATAGCTCAGGATGAGATCAATGGCATAAAGGAGGAGGTTCACACCCCGGAAACTGCACAGGCTCCTGAGATAAAGGAAAATAGAAGCCTTCAGCACCTTGGAATGATTATATGGATATCAGGAACACTTGGAATGCTGTTTTTCCTGCTTGCTAATGCGGCAAGGCTGCAAAGCCGGATCCGCTTTGCTATACCTGCCCATGGGCTTTCAGATGAAATGGCCGATATGGCCTTTTCTACCGGGAAGCATCATCTTCAGGGTCTTTCCGTTATAAAAGGCATATATTATCTTGATGATATAGCGTCCCCCTTTGTATTGGGCATAGTCCGCCCCTGTATTTATTTTCCTTTTGACATACAAAGGGAAAGCATCCCGCATGTGCTGGGGCATGAGATCACACATATACGGTGCATGGACCATATATGGAAACCATTGTTTTTCCTGGCCTTATCGCTGCATTGGTACAATCCCTTCGTATGGATTGCCTTTCTTCTGTTTATAAGGGATATTGAGGAGGCCTGTGATGACCGGGTTATAGCAGGGTATGACAGCGCGGCTCGAAAGGATTATGCCGAAGCCCTTATGTCGGTTGTAAATCCTAAGGGGAATCTGCAGGTCTTTCCGGTGGCTTTCATGGAACCGCCGATCCGTGCAAGGGTCAGGCATGTTTTATCCTACAAAGCTCCGGGCAAAGGGATAAGGATATTGTTTGGCATAATCTGTGCCGCCCTTATACTCTGCTTTATGACAGCCGGAAAGAATGATGATGTTAAAGCGCCCGGCGATGCACCGGCTGCTTTGGAGGATACGGTCGGCACCGGATACCCTTTGATGATTTCCGAACACTATAAGCTTTGTCCGGATGACGAGGATATGGGCTATGTCGTTTATGACAGGGCCGGCAGGGCGCTTACCGGATTGAACTATTATAACGATCCGCTGGTGATCGCCGATGAGCTCACGGGAGAAAAACGGCTGTATTCCTGGTATAAGGACTTTAACGCTTATCAGGTGATGCCGGTCGATGACGAGCTGGAAAAGGCGTTCATTCAGACAATCGGAGAAAAGCTATGGTACATCAGGAATTCGTCTGATTATGAAACGGTAAAGGATGAAGCGAGCGGCCTTTCGTACATGGTAAAAACAGGGCATCCCATAGAGGAGGGGCATGTTCTGCTCCATGATGAAAAAGAGCGAAAAATCTATGACGATTTAGCAGCTCTTTACGGAAAACAATATATTGATCTTCTGCTTGCGATGGATGCGGGATATATTTACGCGGATCTGGAGATTAAAGGCCTGTGCTTCCGCTTCCCGGGAGGCTTCCTGTCCCTGCAGTCGGGCGCGACAGGCTCGATCCAGTATATTGACCATGAGGGGGCGGGAAGAAGAGCATGGAGCCTTTGGCTGACGCAGGAAGAAAACGGAAGGCTCAGGGCGTGGATCAGAAATCACCCGAACCTGACGGAGGAAATGACGCGTTTTGAAAGCTGGGAAAAGATCTTTGACGAGCTGAATATTCAGTACCGACTCGGTGATGACCGGGAGACGCCAAGGTTTCAGGCGGCAAAAGCAGAGCTTGAGCAGATCTGGGGGGAGTTTCCGCCGAAGGAGCTTAACGAGGAAACGGCGGAAAGAGAGCTCTTAAACCACATGAAGAGGTTTGACGAGGACGGAGATTCGATCAATGTATATGGCATAGCCGGAATGGATGCCACTGGGAAAGATATTTCGGAGTGGCATATCATCATTGATATACCGGAGGAGTACAGGCAGCTGATGTTCGACACAAAAAAGGAAGAATTCCTGAGAAACTATGGCATGTCCCGCAGTGATGACACAAAAAGATCGGAGGTTTTCCGGGAGTATCAGAAAGCGGCCCCGAAACAGGACCGTCTGAGCGGGACGTGGACATTAGGGCAGTATGAACGAATATACGATCAAGTCTTTATAGATACCGTTTTGAAGGCGTACCCTGAATGGGAGAGCGGAGATATATTTCCTGAGGATATCCTGGATGATCTGACGCGGGCCGGTATAGATGCTGGGATTCGATCGGATGGGGCGAATCTGTCGTTGATGTATTAAACAATGTTCAGAACCAAGCTCGGAAAACCTTCGGTTTTCCTTGCTGTTTGGCTCTCGCCAAATGGATCAGTTCAAAAATGCAGTCCTGAATGCAAGCATTCATCCTGTATTTTTGAACTGATCCGCTTGGTTTTGAACTTGAGCATGATGTGAATAGCAGGTTTTATGCTGTGAATGGTTGATATTTCTTCTTGAATTTGCGTTACAATAAACATGTAACGGCTGGTTACAGTTTTCTAAAATAGGTTACTCATTAACAATGAAAAGGATTTCAAAAACACAGAACAAGGAGGTGGTATCATGTCAGGAGTAAGCGGAATTTCCAGCCTTTTCGGAACGACTTCCGGAACTTCCCAGACAAGCAGCTTCAGCTTAAGCGATTATGCTTCCATAAAAAACGGAAGCTACGGCAAGCTGGTCAAATCGTATTACAGGAACGAGGAGAATGAGAAGGCGGCCGCGACAAGTGAAAAGAGCAGCGCAAACCTTGCTTCAGTCCGGTCAGGCGCAGACAGCCTAAAGAGCGCGGCGGATGCCCTCAGTGATCCGAAACTCTGGGAAAAGAAGAAGATCAAGACAAAAAACGAGGAAACCGGGGAAGAGGAGGAAAAGGAAGACTACGACTGGGACGCGATCACGAAGGTCGTAAACAGCTTTGCGGATGCGTATAACAGCGTCATCGGCTCTTCCGGAAACTCTGATTCCAAGGATGTCCTGCGGAATGCGAGCTGGATGGTCGGGGATACGGAAAAGACTGCAAAGCTCCTCGAAAAGGTCGGCATTGAGGTCGGGTCGGACAATAAGCTTACCGTGAACGAGGATAAGCTTAAGGAAGCAAATGTGGGTACTCTTAAGCTCCTGTTTACCGGACACAATTCCTTTGCGGACAAGGTGTCTGCGAAGGCATCCGGCATCAGCAGGGCGGCGGCGAAAACTGCGGCGACCTATACGAAGGACGGCACCTGGTCGAATACCCTTAATTCGGTGGTCGGAAGCCAGATCAGGAAGGCGGCGGGACAGTCTGATAAAACGGAGGATTCGGAAAAAACGGGAAAATCTGACAAGACGACAACGAATACGGATAAGGTGGATGACGAGATCAGGCAGCTGAAAAACCGGAAGGAGAAGCTGGAAGCCCAGATCAAGAAGGAGTACAGCCCGGAAAGGCGGCGTGAGTACGAGAAGGAGTTAAAGGAGATTGAGAAGGAGCTCAGCGTGAAGGATACCGATTATTACCGCAGGCAGAATGCAACGGTGTCTTAAACAGAAATAAGTTTACAAGGAGGTAGACTATGGAAACAGGCATAAACGGAATTAACAGTTCAAATATGTACGGAGGTAATATTGCAGACCATGCGGCATCAATGGGTCATGCTGACCAGGGCGAAGAGGCATCGACTGTCTGGAGGCGCCGGAAACAGGAGCAGGCATACTTAAAGCCGGAGCTTGATGAATGGCGCAGAAAGAACGAAGAGATCAGAAGAAGCAGAGGCGTCGTAAGAGACGATCTTGCAGCCGTATATGAAAAATCAGAGGAAAAATCTTCATCGGGGAAAAACAATCCGACATATTCGATCAACAAAATGAGCCCGGAGGACAGGGCGAGCCTTGTTGATAAAATGAAGCAGGAGATGGAGAGGCAGAAACAGCAGTTTGCCGATCTTGTCCATAAGACCATCTCCGGGCAGGTAGGGGCGTATGGCAAAGCAACCGGTGATGATTTCTGGCGGATGCTTGCCGGCGGAAATTATAAGGTGGATGCCGCCACCAAGGCCCAGGCGCAGAAGGATATCGGAGAAGACGGGTATTACGGCGTCAAGCAGACATCGCAGAGGCTCTTCGATTTTGCAAGCGCTCTTGCCGGCGATGACGTGGAGCAGATGAAGAAGATGCAGGCCGCAATGGAGAAGGGCTTTAAGCAGGCAACAAAATCCTGGGGCAGAGACCTTCCCAGCATAAGCAATGATACCTTGTCAGCGGCAAATAAGTTGTTTGAGGATTATTACCGCTCTAAGGAGAAAGAACAACAGCCCCAGGTAACGGAAAACTAATTAACCTACTAAACAGAATTATTATTTCAAAGGCAAGGCTGCGGGATTTATCCGGCAGCCTTCTTTTCAAATTATGTGCCGATTTGCTCCTTATTACCTAAGTGAGATGGGTTCATTGAATATATGGAATGAGATCGTGATAGTCATTTCATTACATATTACAGGCTATTCATGCGATGGGGAGAAATTATACTTTTATCCGGCCGATATAAAAGATAAAAGAGGAATAATTAACTATAGGAGAACAGAAAATGTATGTGATGATCTGTGATGATGATAAAAGAGACAGGGAAAAGATCAGAGAGCTGCTAAGCAGTTACGGAAACAGCCACAGAATTGATCTTTCTGTTTCGGAGTACCAAAGCGGGGCAGATTTGCTGCAAGATATGGAAAAAGGTCAAGGAGCGGATATTGTGATCCTTGATATCAATTTGGAAAAATCGCAAGGCGATTTTCTTATGTCAGATTTGGCAAGCAAACATATTCGACATATGCCAAAGCAAATGTCGAATTGGCCTGACGCGGCTCCTTCGGGGAACCGCTTGAAGGAGATGGACGGGCTTACTGTCGCGGGACTTATCCGGAAGCTCAGGGGGGATATTCCAATCGTTTTCATTACTGCATTTATCGATTATGCATTAGAAGGCTATAAGGTAAGGGCGAACCGGTTCCTCATAAAGGACAATCTGGAACAGACCTTTGACGAATGCATGGACGATATCTGTGCAGAGATACAGAGAAAGGAAAAAGCAATGCTGTTTGACTGCGTGGAAGGAAGGAGCAGGATCAAGACCTCGGAAATTGTGATGTTCGAAGCATCGGGGAGGCAGAGCATCATCCATACGGAAAGCGGTGAGTATCATATTTATCGGCGTATGGATGATCTTGAGATTGACCTTCGGCCGCACGGCTTCCTGCGAGTCCATCGCAGCTATCTGGTGAACATGGGATTTATAAGAAATATCAAAAATTACTCTGTAGAACTTACTTCCGGCGCACGTTTTTCAATACCCAAAGCACGGTACCGGAAGGTGCTTAGGGAGTATACCATGTTTATGGGGGAGACAGTATGATGGCATGGCTGCTTTATTTTCGTGCAATGAAAAGGAATTCATTGCGGTGGTGATCATACGGGAGGAAATGGGATTATGAACGGAATCAGCGGAATATCCTTTCAGGAAACAAAAACAGAGCTAAGGGTGCATGTGAGCAAGTCCAAAAAAAATACGTCATCGGGAACAATGAAGAAGCGTCTGCCTTATAATTTCAAGCAATTATCCAGGCAGATCAGCCAGGCGAAGACTTCAGATGCCGCAAGGCCATTGGTTAATAAGATCAGGTCTAAGCTCTCATGGCTGTACAAGAAGCTGAGAACCGGAGAATATGGGGACAGCGAGATCAGCGCGGCCATCGTCCATGCGGCCGCGATGGAGCGTATCGCGAAAAGGAAGGTCAGACACCTTGAGGAAGAGGAGAACGCCGAGAATGGAGGAACAGGAGCGGTAAATTCTCCAGGGGAGGAGGAAGAAGAGGTTTATGGCAAGGATAAACTTAAAGAAAGCCTCGAGGAAAACGAAGAGATCTCCGAAGAGAAAATGAAACAGATGATGGAGGAAATAGAGCGGCTGGAAGACGAGCTTAATGAAGATATGATGTCAGAGCTTAAGGATATGATCTCCTGTGCCGGGAAAGATATGTCCGAGGACGAAATAAAGGAGTTTAAACGCAGGCACCGGGAGGACGAGGACCGCCAGCTTATGAAAGCGGATCTGAAATATATGAAAGCACTGTTTGACCGGTTAGAACAGGAGAAGAAGCAGGCGGGATATTCCGGATTATCTTCGGGAGAAAACACGTCATCATCCTTCTCAATGAGCGTAGACTGTGTGCCGGAAATTGAAATGGCGGAACCGGAGGCGGGAGCAACAGTCGATATCAATGCGTGAAGGATGGCAGCCTGGGAAGGAGGATTTGTTATATGAAGGTTTCAGGTTCATACAGCTTATATTCGACAAATAATAATACAGGAACAGCAAGCAAAAAGCCGTCTAATGAAAAGGATTATTCAAATTATCTGATACAGAAATATCCATGCCTGACACCCGGCAAAAACGCGGCGGTGTCAGTGACGGGAGGGCTGCTTAGGAAAGCTGTGGCAGACGAGAAGACCGGGAAATGGCTTGAGAGGGAGCTCGCAAAGGCACCTGATTATATCGAGGCGGCTCAGAAATCAGCTATAGCGCATGGATCTACGCTTAAGTTTGTATCTATTGAATTTGGCGAAGAATACAGCACGATGACTACATGTACTGTAACTGATGGAGGCGGAACGGATCCGGAGATTGATAAGTGGCTGGAGCGGATTAAAGAGAAAAAAGAGAAACAAATAGAAGAAAATAGGAAACTGGAAAAAAAGCAGTCAGAGAAACGGCAAGAAAAAAAACGGTCGGAGGAAGCGTCATTTACTACAGAGTTTAAGGGGAAGGATATGGAGGAGCTTATGAATCAGTTTGACATGAAGCTGTCAGGAAAGCTTGATATGTTTCCGGGCGGAAGCTTTGATGTGAGCGGATAGTTTACAGTAGATCCGCCCTATTGAGTAGCTCTGAGCTTTTATCGATCCCACTGATTAAAAAAACTCGATGAAATGGCCTTTTTATCTTTTTCTTGACATCTGTGGTTTATAGGTATAAACTAAGCATGGTTTATATATATAAACCGTGGAGGATGTTCGTTATGAAGAATATAGAACTGGCAGCGGTACAGGAACGTTTTGCGGATGTAGTATGGGAAAATGAGCCGATTGCATCGGGGGATCTGGTAAAGGTTTGTGAAAAAGAACTGAACTGGAAGAAGCCTACAACATATACGGTTTTGCGGAAGCTCTGTGAGAAGGGCCTGCTTCAGAATGTGGACGGGATTGTTTCCTCTCTGGTCAGCAGGGAAGAGTTTTATTCGGCAAAGAGCGAACAGATCATTGAGGATTCCTACAAAGGCTCTCTTCCGGCGTTTATCGCAGCATTCACATCGCGCAGGGAGCTTACCGGGGATGAGGTGGACGAGATCCAGAGAATGATCGATGAATATAGAAAGAAGGAGGGCTGAGATGTGGACACTCTTTTTCTGACTATATTGAATCTGTCGCTAAACGCATCCTGGATGATCGGAGCGGTCATTATTGCAAGATTCCTTCTGAAGAAATCTCCCAGATGGATTTCATGCCTGTTATGGGGGCTTGTGGCGATACGGCTTGTATGTCCGTTTTTGCCGGAGAGCTCATTAAGCCTTTTGCCGAGCGCCAAGGTGATCCCGGATAATATCGCTGTAGTTTCCGATCCACAGATCAAATCCGGGATAAGGATAATTGATAATGCGGTAAATCCTGCTGTGGAAGGCAGCTTCTCACCGAATGCCGGCGATAGTGTGAATCCGATGCAGGTTGTGGTCTATGTGGGCAGTATCATTTGGGTGATCGGGATCGCGGTCATGCTTTTGTACGCGCTGCTCAGCTATATTATCCTGAAGCGAAGGGTAAGAGCAGCTGTCGCAGTGAAGGGCAGCGTGAAGATGTGCGATGAGGTGAAATCCCCGTTCATATTGGGAATAGTCAGACCTGTGATCTATGTTCCGTCGGGAATGACAGGGGGGACTCTTGATATGGTGACAGCGCATGAGAATGCGCACCTGAAGAGGCGTGATCATTGGTGGAAGCCATTGGGATTTGTTCTGCTGGCAGCTCACTGGTTCAATCCATTATGCTGGCTGGCGTATATTCTGCTTTGCAGAGATATAGAAGCGGCATGTGATGAAAAGGTGATCAGGGATAAGGACAGGGAGTATGTTGCGGCATATTCCCAGGCTCTATTAGATTGCAGCGTGCAGAGACGCACGATTGCCGCGTGTCCGTTGGCTTTTGGCGAGGCAGGGGTAAAGGAGCGCGTAAAAGGCGTGCTGAATTATAAGAAACCGGCATTTTGGGTTATTATTGCTTCGGCTATAGTCTGTGCCGCCCTGGCAGGGTGCTTTATGACGAATCCTAAGAACGCCATAACGATAGAGAACACTCAGGATATGGAAGAACAGGATCAGATGGAGGAAATAAGCACAGGAGAGGCGGTCGCCGTAAAGAAGCAGGAAATGGAATTGGTGGAAGCAATCCGGACTGACTATCCTGAGATGGCGGATGTGTCAGTACATCTTGAAGATCAAAACGGCCGGATCGAGTACGCAAATGTGTATATCTTGTGTGATGAAATGATCGGGTCGGATCTGCAGAATGAGATAAGAAGCTTTGTGCACGATCATCTTGATATTGATCAGATAGCTATAGTTTTTTCTGATAAGAACGGAAATTCAGTTTCATTTCCGTATCAGTCGGCTGCATCTGATCCCGATGAAGAGGAAATAAATCATAGCAGTGATGCTCCGGCTAATCCAATAGGGCTGTCTATGTCTGTCGAAAATATATCCGATAAAGGGTGTACAATCGTTTTTGAACAGTCCGGCGGAAAGGTTACGGGTGAGCTTCTGACTGGAGCGCCATTTGAAATACAGAAGATGAACAGTGACGGTGAATGGGTCAATGATATAAGAACCATAGTAGATTGGGAGGATATTGCCTATGTAATCAAACAGAACGATGTAACGAGGCTGGATGCTGATTGGCAGTACATTCATGAACCCTTTGAACCCGGACATTATCGTATAAAAAAAGAAGTGATGGATTTCCGCGAAGTGGCTGATTATGATACCTACGAGCTTTATGCTGAGTTTGTTGTGGGCAGCTCCGAACATAGTTATGATGAGGTCACTCATATTTATAGTATTGATGATGCAGAAAGTGTGGAATCAGGAGAAGAGGTCACGGAGTCAAAGGATTATTTGCCCGCAGAAATAATTATTACAGAGGAATGATTTTTGTACGAATAATGATTTGTTTTGGCCACAGCCGATTCAATACATTTATCGTCCATTATGGTTTTTTAGTAACAGGGGCTCTGGAGAGGCTCCTGTTTTTGCTTGTCGTGATTATTATGAAGAAGCGTTGCTCATATGTCCTTTTCATTACATTAAAATGACCTTTCGTTACATGTGGGTTATAGCGGGAACTGAAGGATCCGAAATAGAGTAAAATTGTAGTATAACGGAAATGATTCGGCTTTGAAGAACAAGCCGAATCGGCGCGAACTGAAGTTTGCGCTAAAGCGCACAGTTTGTAAACTAACTGGCGCAGAAGGAGGGCAGGATATGGTCAATGCAAATTATTACTCTTATGTTCAATCCTTTTCGGGCTATTATAATGTAACGAACGGAAAAACAGGGAAGGAGTCTGAAATCAAAGGATCTGAGGGGTTTGTCCAAAGCCTTGGCGCCGCTTATGACAGGGCGGAGTATACCAGGACAAGTCCTTCGGAAAGCACGGTAGACCAGTACATCAAAAAGAATCCAGATCGAGAATATGATGTAGAACGCATGGTGAAGGCAGGGGAAGCAGTGCAGAAGGAGAACGGCGCCCAGTACGTCGATGTGGATTCCATGACAATGGAAGAGTATAAGCAGCATATTTACGGGATGATCAATAAGATACCCTTTGACAGCAGCCAGCTCAGGGATACACAATTTATCGATATCTCCGAAAAGGGCTGGGAGCAGATGAAGAGCGATCCGAAGTATGAGGCGTGGGTGCTGGGCTATTTCAAGATCGACAGGGCTGTTCATAATCCTTTTGCGGGATATCCCGGGGTGGAGCCCAGTATTCATACGGAGCATTTCGGCGCATCAATCGAAGAGCACATAGGACAGAGCTACCCGCAGTCAATGGCGACCGGAAAGGAGCATGACTCCGAGGATTGGTGGAAGAAAAGGAAAAAGAGGCATGACAGGATCATGAAGGAGGCTCAGGAACAATACGAAAAGCGGCTTGAGCAGAAGAAGCTGCAGGAGGCTTCGCATGAGCAGCATGTAGCACCTCCGCCGATCATAACGGCTGAGGGGGCAGATTCTGTTTTTAAGCAATATGCTCAGGAGGAGGCTCCGATGAGCGCGGCGGCAAGCTTCTTTGCCATGATCGCTTCCGGCGGAAGCTCTGGTTCAGGCGGGCAGGAATAGAAACCATTTGTAAAAGCGCAAAGAAGAGGAGAAAGAATATAAGGAGAAATTGCAGGAAAGCAATAAATCCGATATTCAGAAAGAAGATAGTGTGGAGATTAGTGAAGAAGGAAAGGGAGTGCTTAAAAACAACGCCCAGATAATAGAGAGGGCAGCGGCTGTTGAAAATACTGATGTAAAAGTATATACAAGTGAAGGAAAGCCTGTGTCAACAGAGGCGACATCCTCTTCTATCGATGTGAAGATCGGTGAATGATATTGGATAAATGCGGGCTGTCAAATAAATCAGGAGGGCGACAGGAGACTCGAAATCCCTTATGGTGAGGATATTATTGATGTTCAGTTTCCAAAGATAACGGTTGACAGATAGTGAAGGTTGTTTTATGTCATTTTAGGCGTTTATGCAAAAGATTTATGGGGATGCTTAATAAAACAGGCAGGGAAGACTGCCGGGGAGCCTGTACGGTAACAGACTCCCCTTTTTTATTTATCGAAAAAAATTCATATTAGATCAGACAACGCGATTTTGGTAATGCACAGTCTATTCATTACATATAACCGGCTATTCATGCAGGAAGGCTTTTGATACGATGGCGATATACCGATATAGTTTTTGAAAGATCAGTACTGGCTTCAGAAAAATAAGATCATAAAGGAAAAGAGGCGGCATCAATGAGGGTAGCCATGAAATCAAGGCTGAGCGTGTTACAGCTTATACAGAATATGAGCCATAACAGCAGGAGCTTTTCTCCTGTAAACATCAGGGGAAGAAAGAGGGATGAGTTTATTCACAGCTCCGGAATAAGCCCTATAACATATACAAGGAGCAGCATTAGGGACATCGGGAAGAGATCATTGTGTGATGCCCTTAATTTTAACTTGGCGGATAAGCTTAGGAGCCATACTTTACGCGAAACGGAAGCTGATTTTATCATCAACGGAAGAAGAATATCAAAAAGCGATATCCCCGCTGTCGATGCGGACTGGTGCTCTCCGATAAAAGCGCAGAATAATACGGTCCGCTTTGAAAACGGGGAGTATTATAAGTACACGGACGCAAGCGGAAAAACACACACGTTTGCATGCGAATACAATAGGATAAGCCAGCCGTATTCAGATCTGAGGACAGGAAGGCAAAATGATCAAAGCAGAAAAATAGCGATGTTCTGGAATTTGCTCTCTTCGGACGCAACATATATTGATCTTTATTACAGCAAGGACGAACAGAAAAAGATGTTAAATGATGCGGGAATCAAAGAAGGCTTCTTTACTGTTGAGTCCGGGTCGAGAAAGCAGGAGTATTATTATTCAAATGGAAAATCAGGCCTTGCCATACGGAAATTCCAATATGACGCCACATACAAAATGTGTACGAAAGGGACGGCGCTTTTCGATAAATATGAAATCGGGGCAATTTTCAAAATCGGCGGCAAGGATTATCCTCTGAAGGAGGACAGAACCCTTGACATCCCCTACGGCGAGGACATTTTAGATATTCAGTTTCCGAAGCTCCCGGAATAGCAGAGGTGAAAGCTGATGAAAATATATGATGTGTTTTCCAATGTTCGGGAAGAAGAGCTTCCGCTAAGGCGGATTGAGGATTACTTCATTAAATGGTATGAGAACGGGACATCTGTTTTCGGGGATTATCAAATCGTTACAGAAGGTGTTTCTCCGGATGTTGATCAGAATACGTTTAATTGTGTGCAGGAATTAAAAGGAGAGGGCAAGAAAGTCGCTTTTGTTGCCTGCCGTGAAAAGGTCATTGCAGTGATCGGATATAAGAATTGAAGGAGGCTGGTATTATGTCGATGGAAATAAGCAGCGGGGTTACATCTCAGATTATGGAGCTGAAGACGTCCAAGCCGGGAGTTACCCGGAAGGAAGAGATTAAGACAGGGTTTAAGAATGTAGACGATTATTCAAGGTATTTGCAGGAAAAGTATGACTATATGAATAAGGGGACAGTATCAATGCAGGGGGTTCCGACAACTGTAACTGTTTCAAATGCATTTTTGGAAAAATGCAAGGACGATCCTCAAAAAGCAGCGTGGCTGGAAGAGAATCTCGCGGCCATTCCAAATTGCGCTAAAATGGCCGTAGGCGCCTGTCTTGGAACATTGACAAGGCTGCAATATATGTGTGATGACAATGGAAATTTATCGGTGGCGATTTCTGGCTCAAGCGATCCGGATGGAAAGATAGCAAAAGAAAATGCAAAGCGAAAAGCCACAGAGGAAAGGGCAGCTAAAGTGAAAGCGGAAAAGAGGCGTGCTGAGAAAAAAGCAGAACAGGAGCGCATGGAAAAGCACCGTGACAGGATGACAGAAACAGATTATTTGACAGAGGATTATAAGATTTCTGTTGTTGGAACAGACATAAGGAGCATCACAGAACAGCTTTCAGAAAAAATAGGTTTTGGAGCAGTAAGCGGAACCATCGGGATTGATTTAAAAGCATAAGGATTCTGGAAAGGAGTTTGCGTATGAATGTGTATGGTGTAGAGACAGGCTGCGGATATAATTATAGTTTGGCAAAGGAGGCCAACTGTGCTGACAGGATATCAGAATCTTCAAATGAGATCATTACACAGACGGAAAGTGCGGAGCTTTCAGAAAATGAGGAATTTGAGGCGTTTAAGAAGAAAATATGGGAAAAGTTGGATTCATTGCCTTGGAATAATAGCGTCAATGTATCTATACAAATTACAGATTCAGCTTTTAAACGTATGATGACGGATGAAGACTTCAAAAACCGAATGATGGATATCATGAGCAAAGAGGCTTTTGCATGCAGATCTCCCATTGTGTCAAGCTTAACCTGCATTAATGAGGACGGCTATAGTGGCGTTACTTATAATGATTATAATACGGCAAAGACAGCATATAAAGCGCATTCTAAGCATAAAGACAGCTTCTACGTCAAGAAAGCAAGCATTAAAGACATAGATGATGCATGGGAGAGGTCAAGAGCACGGAGGCAGGAACATAGGGAGTACCGCAAACGGAAATATGTGGCGGAGAAATATCTGAAAAGGTATTTTGAACAGCAGGACGAATTGGAGTCATTTTATGACATATTATAGGCTATTCGTGCAGAAGGGGTTTACAGAAGGCATGGTCAGGCCGATAGAAAAAATAAGATAAAAGATAACGGCTAAGGATAGCACAAACGACATGGCGCTGGAATTCAAGGATGAAACAGCAAGAGATTTCCTTGAATTCCTTTTTTATGCGCACGCTCGTGCAGGGAATAATTTCGGCTGTCGCAAAATGCGGGTGACGTAGCGTGCAGGGATCGACCGTCTTCCCTGTTCGATTGTTGGGATCATATGATAAGGAGTTGAATAATGACAGGAGTTGCATCGACAGGAAGCCCATATTTTGATTATGCTGTTTCTGCTTTGGGGTTCGGAATAAACAGGGCCGTTCCATATTATAAAATGGATCAGCCTACGTTTCAGTCGTATATGCAGAATGTGAAATCTGCGGGGATAGCTACTGAATTAGATGAGATCGAAGTCTTGAGCAAAGCCTACAGCACGGGAAAGCCGGAAGCAGCAAATTTCGCGGATGCCTTTTCGTGTTATGACGTTACCACACATGTGGGAAACGCAGATATATCGGATGCGAACTGGCAGCGGAACGATTTCCCGATATGGAAATACTTCGATAAGAATGCTTCTGCGGATTGCCTGAATAATTGGAAATCTTCCGAGCCGAATCCGCCTCAGTCTGCTCCGAGCGTCCAGCGCGGGTTGTCCTCGATAGGACCTGGCAAAATGTCCGTAATCATTCCAGAAGCGTTGCAGAAGAAAATGGATGCGGATGAGAACTTTGCAAAGGAAATCGTGGAAAAGGTACAGAAATGGAAGGAAGATTATGATAACTGGGACAATGCCACGGCCGCTTCCCTTGGGATGGACCCATACGAGCACCAGGCTTCCAAAAACTATCTGATCAACCTGGATGAGGAAGGGAATGTCAAGCAGTATGCGGTAACCGGGGGCGGAGGAAGCACTACAAAAAGCGATGATGGCGCGGTAGAGGAATACCGGAAGCGTAAAAAGAAACAGGCGGAGCACCGGAGGTATTTAAAGGAAGAAGCCCTAAGAAAAGAAGCTCTCGAACGGAGCTACAGAGAATCGGCGGAGATAAGGCTTCGGCTGGAAATGAGCGATAACCAGGGGCAATATTATTACCTATGATTTTAAGAGGAGATGACTCTATGGATATTAGAAGTTTAAGCGGAGGAACAGGTGAATACCAGTTTGCAAAACAGATCAGAGACAATAGGACGATTTCAAAAGAGTTTGCGAGTAATATTACGGATACGTCAAATGCTGGTTTCATGTCAACAATAAAAAATAGAATAGGAATGTATTCGACTAATGGGTCAAACGGCACAGATTTTGTCTTTAAGGATGAATTGAAGTCGAAGTATCAGGGGGCATATTACAATGTTATGGATACATCCAGAATTGATCATGGATTGTGGGGGAGAAATGATTATCCATGGGATGCCTATTTTTCGGAACCGGCAGATAGCTCCGTTTTAAACTGGGCACCAACTGGAGCAGAACCATCAATGCAGGATCCTTCTGTTGCGTCGAGAATCAATTCGATTGCCGGGAAATTGGCTGTGGTTGTTCCTCCAGAACTCGAAAGGAAAATGCAAAACGATGGTGAATTAGCGCAGAGGGTTATGGATCGTGTGGATGGGTTTGTTTCCAAGTATTACAGACCCGAGGCAAATCAAGGATTTTTGATCACATTTGATGAAAGTGGTGAGATCGGAGAGTCGTGTATAGTTTGCGAGGGAAGGATGACTGTTTCTTCTTCTGAATTTGTGGAAGAACGTAAGGCCAGAGAAAAAAAGACGGCTGAATATGAAAGGATTGTTGAAGAGAATGCTATCCGGCGAAGGATAATTGAGAAAGATCGGGTGGAAAAAGAATACAGAACTGCGGAGATTAACAAAGCAATATTAAGTTACACCAATGCTGGGATTATTGAATAATACAGATTAAAAAGCTTTTACCGCTCGGACCTTTCCGGAGAGCGGTGCGGCTCTGATTGACAGATGAGCTGCGGAAAGGAGGATGTATGTCGTTTGCAGTACAATCAAATTTTAATCAATCGTATCAGTATGGAAGCTATGGCACGAAAGCGAGTCGGGGAGATGATGCTTTCGGAAAAGAATTTATGGGGAGCGCCACATCACACACAACCTCATCTGACAAGGGTGAGAATATTGGCGTTATGACGATTGGCAACAGAGGATATATTGCCAAATATGCAGACTCATCAACGGAGCAGAATCCGGTAATCAAGGTCGGAGATTATGAAGTGCGCGTGAATGATGTTGATCCGAAGAATGCCACCGAGATAGAAATGTTTGCTCTGACATCATATATGGATGACAAAGGACTTACGGATAATACCGGAATGAAATCTTTTAACAAGATGAGGGCATATTCCAAGCAGGCGGAGTATAGCGGATTTTGCAACAATATTTCTGATCAGGGAGCGGTGTGGACTCAGAAACGGGATTGGACGACTATTCTGGAAAATGCGAAGGAATCATACTATAGGATGCCACAGTCATATCATCATGGACTTAACTGCGAGAGGATAATCAGCGCGTTGTTAGGATGGAGTCAGGGATTACAGAAAAAACAGAACTATGATGGTTATTCTGAAAAGGAATGGGATAAGATGCTTAGCTCAGTCGATAAGCAGATTAGAGCCACGGAAAGATCAGATGTTGAAGGGATAGATAAATCCAAGAGAACCGATGATAAGTATGCGGATGAAAAAAAAGCTGATCTATTGACTGCAAGATCTACAACTTATGAACAGGGAAGTGATATGACTGATCCGGAGACCGGTCAGGCAGTATCTGTTAGATATGTGTACAGGAATTTCTACACTAAGGAGGGGATTATTTCAGGACGATCCAGCTACGATTCCAGAGAGGCAGGTATTAAGGATGCATATAGCTGGAAGGTAGATTTTAACTCTGAAGATGACTATGAGCGGGCGATGCGATTCCTTGACAGAATACCGGATGGTGATACCACTAAGTTTCTTACAAGAGAGGATTTTTGGCAGGATTTTGTAAACGGTGACATTGATGAAGAGGAGTTTTTTGAGTATTACGAGACTCTTGATCACGGCAAAGCCAATTTTATTAAGCAGGATGAGAACGGGAACAATTATATAGACAAGGAAATGATGAGCTCAAAGTATTATAAGTATTTCGGCATACAGCAGGTTAAGACTGTTCCGTGGGAGGATCTTCAGAGAGGACTGGAACAGAGTGCATTTAAGGAACGAGGCTTTGATCATTCTAACGGATATAAGAAGGATGATATAAGCCTGTATGACTCACTGAGGGAAGCATTTACTGGTAGAGATGCTGAGGGATTCCGCTTTTATGGGGAGGATGATACATATTCGATTGATGAGTGGATTCAGGAGATCATAAGAAGAACGCACATGGGACTGATGGGGTCGTTATTTCCTATAAGATAGCGGCAATGCTATGGTATTTCATCTGTATCAGAGTATATCTGTGGCACTTTATTTAAAACACTTGCATATATGCCTAAAATATGATTCTAAAGCATATTGTAAGATTCCAGGTATCATTTTATGGAATAAAGAATAGGGAGGAGATAGCTAATGAATACGGGAATTATCCAGTCAAGCAACATGGATTATTATACATTTCGCCAGAATGCAGCTGATATGAATAATAAAGCACAGTCATCAAATGCTTTCGGAAATGTTTTGGGAAATCGTATGGTTAGTGCCGCTGGGAACAGTAAGGCTCCGATTACTCTGCACTATCAAAATGAAGCGGAAGAAGGAGAGGAATGTATTGGGGCATGGGCATCGGTACAGACAGGTATGACTACAAGCGTGTACAAGCCCGCAGATTTTTCGGAAGATAATCCATTTTACAGGGTTAAAATATGGAAACCGGACGGATCAACCGAGGAAAGAATGGTTGATGTGATGCAGTTCAATCCGAAGTCGGCAGATAGTTTTGATCATTACGCTTTTGCCTGCTATTTGGAAAAGGAAGAAGGTACACCGGTCTGGTCTACATCACTTGATAATTATGCCAAAACAGCTGACGACCTATATCAGAAGCGTGACTGGATACAGGCCTATAAAGACAGGGCGCAGGAGCTATTCGATGTTGGATATTATGAGGTCGGTATGAACTTTAAGAAGATGTATGAGCGATTGATGGAGCAGTTCATGAAGATTGCTATCTGATAAATGGAGATAATCGAATGAGAGCATTACACGGCTATATGAAACGGCAATGGAGCCTTGTGGGAGAAATGGCGGGATCGTTCAGGGACATGAGGCTTAAGGATCACGAAGAGAGGTTACAGTATGGATTATCTGTCTAAGATCGGGGCATTTCATCAGGATGCGCTAAGCGGCGGATGGTCGATTATCGGCGCTTCGGATGAAATGAATGAAGAATTTGCCCAAAGGATGAAAAAGAACGTTTTCAGAGAGGCCGATATAAACGAGTCTTATCGGCTCGAATTGCGAGAAACGCCCTTGACCAGCGGGAATTACTGCAATATCGGCCAGCAGATCTCCTCAATGCCTAAGCATTGCTACGGGACATCGTATGGGAGCGGGCAGGTCGAAATTATCAACAAAAAGGTCAGGGAATACATAGAAAAGCCTGACACAGACCCTGAGGAGATAAAAAATTACTTTAAGGACCGCTGTCGTGATATGAGGGTCGTCCTGTGCCAGGAACGCATGACCTCCGGAATGGATCAGGACGCGAACAGGCAGATCATACTGGATACCTATGAGGAATTCCGGATGGCAGACTCCGTGATGGCGAAGCTGTCCTGTGATGAGGAGGGAGAGCGGATCGCGGCGGAAACGGGCTGGAAAAACGGCAGCAAGGACTGGGTCTATTATAAATCAGACTATTATTACAGGTCTGAAGAGCTGCGGGCCCTGTTTAAAGAGGCGGCGGAGGAATTGGCAGAGGAATGGGGCACAGGGCAGATCGATACCGCAGAGAGGGACACGGATCAATATCTTTCTTATAGCGGAAACTTTCATCAGGCCTGGAACAGCGGTAGCGAGAACGGCGCCAGAATCTGCGGCATGCGGGATGCTTCGGAAAAACCGCCGGAGGGCTTCACATTGTTTTACCGTGAGTATATGGATGGGCAGGAAAGGATTGGACTGGCCCGCCTCGGAAGCGGAGGCAGTCTTGAAACAAAGCGAGTCGTATTTGATATCTATAATGACGGAAACCAGCAGCGGTTTCCGCAGGCTTATCATTTGTCCGATCTCTTTGGCAGGCTGTATGGACGTGACGTTGACAAGTATATTGAAAATTTCGATATCTATACCAGATATCAGGGGACTATGCGGGTGCGGTAGATGATATTTTGATGATCCATTCATTACAATAAATTGTCCGTTGGTGACATGAGGGTTGTTATACCGGCAGGGGAGGCCGAAATAATCCATGGAGGCTAAGGACGGCGCAGGAATTCAAGGATGGAAATGCCCTTTTCCCTGTGCCTTTATTTTTGAAAAAGGAGCGGCATTATGGATTTAGGCTTGAACGGAAGGGTTGCGGCATACCAGAATGTTATCGGCCGGACAAAAGCTTCAAATAAAGAAGGTGCTGATAAGGCCGGCAATGTGATCGAATATAAAGTACGGTATTCGGAAATGCAGGCAGACAGCGTTGTTGAGGATTATAAAAGAAAGCATCCCTCGGACTCTGGGAATGTGGACAAGATGGTCAATTCCGGCTTGAGAGCCAGGGAAATGTACGGCGCTTCAGGGATCGACACATCCGAAATGACAATGGACGAATATAAGGACTATATTACAGACATCCTCGGAAAGATCCCTTTCCATGCCTCGCATCCGTATGATGAAGAGGTGATTTACATTTCTGAGGCCGGATGGGAGCAGATGAAGAATGACCCTGAATATGAGGCCTGGGTGCTTGGATATAACGTGGAAAACCGGGCCGTCCCTAATCCTTTCTTTGGAATGGGGGATATGGGGATGTACGGAGTGGAGCATTTCGGCGCGACAATCGAGGAGCATCACGGAGAAGGATACTCAAAGGTCTACGGCGGAACAGCGGCCGGCGCGAGATCCATGTTCGAAGGGATGGCATCAGGAAAGGGCGCCATCAGGAATAAGGCGTCAAAGGCAGGCTTGCAGCCCCCGGAGGATTGGAGCCTTGAGGAAGAACAGCGGAAAGCAAGAAAGAAAAACAAGGAGCTATGGGATGAGATATTTGAGGCAAGGCTTCGAGTCAAAAAGGACAATGACTCACGCTTCACAAAAAAGAGGCTTGAGGAAATGCGCCTTTCGATGATGGGTCTGGGGACAGGGGGATCTTATGCACATCGGAATCTGTGATGACGAAGAGAATAGCCTCAGATTGATCAAAAGATATATTGAAGATTCCGAGGGCAATGATGAAATCTATCTTTTCGACAGCGCGGAAGGGGTCAGGAAGCATATAGGGCAGGGGTATCCGCTGGATATCTTCTATCTTGATATTGACCTCGGAAGCAGACAGGATGGCATGAACCTTGCCAGAGAGATAAAGGAAAGCCAGATCGCCGACGGCTCCGGCGGCACGGCCCTTCCCCTTATTATTTTTATCACAGGCATTCCGGAAAGGATGCCGGAGGCCTTTGGCGTGCGGGCTTTTCATTTCCTGGTCAAGCCTGTTAAGGAAGAGCAGTTCGGGTCAGTCCTTGAATCGGCAAGGAAGGCCGTGGCATATGCAAAGTCAAGGCAAACGGAAAAGACGATCACTCTGGCATCCGGCAGCGTGACCAATGTCCTGAAGGCTTCTGACATATGCTATGTGGAAAGCCTCGGCCGGAAGCTGGTCTTCCACTTAAGGGAAGGCGTGACAGAGTCATATGGGAAAATATCAGAGATAGGAAGCGAGCTCGGAGACAGCTTCTATCAGATACACCGAAGCTATATCGTAAATCTGGATAGAATACTTGATTACAGCAGGAATGGGATCACGCTTGAAAACGGGGATGAGGTGCCGCTGTCAAAGTATAAGCATGAGGATTTTGTAAAGGCCTATGCGGCGTTTTTAGGGAAGACTGTATGATGAATGAAAACCTGTCTTTCATACAGGCCATGTCAGAAGGGATCGCGCAGATTATCAGGGTGATCCTGTTTTTTGCGTTATGGAACCGGTTCGTTTGCCTGTTTGAAAAAAGAGACCGTACATCGAAAAGTGAAGCCGCAATTCTGGCAATGGCTTTAATACTTGTCGGGGCAGCCTTCCGATTAGGCTTTGACAGCACATGGCCGTTTCCTGGCATCGCGCAATTCACCGTGATCATGATTTTTACTGTCTGGCGGAAAAGGGACGATATCAGGGAGACTGTTTTTTCGTGCCTTTTGTATCTGAATTTCCGTTATCTGTCTTATTTTGTCGTAAACTCCGTGACCAGCCTGATCTCTTATCCGGTGATGCAGAAAGCACTTGAGAGTGATGATATAGAGTCATTTGTAGCAAAATGGGTGGATATTCTTTATCTTATTACGTCTCTTGCATATGTGGCGGTAATTGCTGTAATGGCGCTGCCGGTCATTTTTCTTGTCAAAAAGAGAATAAAGATAAGCTGGTCGGAAACAGGCTATCTGTCGGTTATGAACATTGCCGGTATTGCACTTATCCGGATCATGATGAGGCTTTCCGTGATAAAGCTTGAAAGCGGTGCAGTCATACTCACCGAGGAAAGGCCTGAGCTTTTATGGCAGCTTCCCCTCATCGGCTTTCTTTTATATCTGGGAGAGCTGTCTGCTGTCTTTATCTGGCAAAGGTATGACATGTACCGGGAACAGGGAGAGATGTATTATGCGGAAAACATGGAAAAGGAGGCCATCAGAAAGCGGCTGAAGGAAACGGAGGATTACTATGGAAGGATCCGGAGCGTGCGGCATGAGATGGCAAACCACATGATGACGATCAAAGGGCTGGCGGATGGAGGCCATAACAAAGAGCTCAGCGATTATATCGCTAAGATCAGCGACGCCATCGAGCCTGTCAGCCTCCCTTTCTCAACGGGAAGCCCGGTCACGGATGTGGTGCTGGGGGACAAGCACAGGACCGCCCTGGATGCAGGGATATCCTGTGATTTCCGTTTTGTGTTTGATGATGGCTGGGGGATACCGATCTATGACATATCCATAGTTTTAAGCAATATCCTTGACAATGCGGCAGAGGCCGCTTCGTCCGCTCCCGAGGGGAAACGGTATATCGAGCTACGGCTGATAGAAAAAGAAAAGCTCATACTGATACGGTGCGAGAACAGCTATGATGCCGCCTCTCAAAAAACAGTAAAGCAGAAGGATGCTATGTGGCATGGGATCGGCCTTAAAAACATAGGAGCGATTGCTTCAAGATACGAAGGCGCTGTGGATATTTCGCAAAAAGGCAGTGCTTTTATCATATCAGTCATGCTGAAAAAGAATCCGCGGCTGACCTGAACAGTAAAAAGAATCCATTCATTACAACAGAATGACCACTCATTACAAAGCGGTTATTTACAGGCGGATTGTACCGAAATAGCTTATGTAGAGCTAAGGATGGCGCAGGAGATCAGGGATGATAAATCCTTATTCCTGCGCCTTAATACATTGACGAGGAGGAAAATGCTATGGACATGGGAGGATTAAGCGGAACGGCACTTATGGCTTACATGAACGGCATGAGTGCGTTACAGCAGGGAAAAGACGTATCGTCACAGGCCTTGCTCTCTGCGAAGACTGGAAACGCATCCTTTGGGCTGTTTGCGGAAATCTTAAGGAAATCCGGGGTTCAGGAGACGGACGAAGGATATGCCTCTACGGATGATTACTTATCGCACCTGAAGGAAAAGTATGGCAACATCCGGCTGGAAACTGTAGGGAGGGACCAGGAAAGCATAGACAAGGCTGCCGGCACCATGAGGGGCGATGATGTTATCATAGCGCCGGAGATACTTGATAAAATGGCAAAAGACCGGGAGCTTGCGGAAAAGATCGAAGGCTATATAGACAAAGCGTTTGCCAGTATACCTAAAGAGCAGGCATGGTGCGCGGCCAGAGGGCTTGTATACGATTTTGAGGGCGTGATCGTTCATGAGGACGGGACCGTAACAACGATATGCGGATGCTCCGACTCGCCCGAACGGGTTGCGGAGGTTGAGCGTGAACATAAAGAAAAGCGGGAGAAGGAGGCGGCTACTCGGAAGGCGGCCATAGAGAGGGGACAGGAGGAGGCGGAGCGACGACGGCAGATGGCTATGGAGGCAATGATGCAGCGCAGCCGTATTTCACAGGTCTGGGAGACTGCTAATGACCCTTTATTTTTTGATATGAACGAAATCCTTTGAAAAGTTTTATAGTATAATGCGAACCTATTGTTAGGTTGCGACAATATAATAGTGTAGGGGTTAAGGATTACCTGGACCCTTTGATCCTACGGACGTCCGGACAGAAAGGAAATGATTCGGTCTGAAAAACAGACCGGGAGAGGGCATGCAGCGATGACAAAGGATGAATTCTCGCAATGCATAGATTCCTGCGGGGATGCCCTGTACAGGTTCTGCCTGCATCTTACGGGGAGCAGGGCAGATGCTGATGATCTGTATCAGGATACTTTTATCACTGCGCTTGACAAGGCGGAAAAGATACGGATGGCAGATAATCCCGAAAGCTACCTGATGGGTATAGCCCTGAGATTATGGAGAAATCACAGGCGCAGGGAGGAACGCAGGAAACGCATAGCGGGGACGGAAAGCCTCGAGGAAAGGCAGGAATCAGGAGCACTACCGGAAATTCCAATAAACGGCGATAGCGGCAGGACGCCGGAGGAAGTATCCGCAGAGCGTGAGCTTAAGAAAAAGCTTGCGGAATTTGTCAGGGAACTGAAACCGGCGTACCGCATCCCGATAAGCCTTTACTACGCAGGTGGAAAATCGATCAAAGATATCGCTGTCATTATGAAGCTCCCGCAGGGCACGGTGAAGCGAAGGCTCAGCCAGGCACGGAGGATTCTGCGGAAGAAATTGGAGGATGCAGGATATGACGGATGAACGTATCAACGAATTATTGCACGAAACCCTTACGGCGGCACGCCCCGAAGATACCTTGAATCAAAGGATCAGGAACAGGATCATGGCGGAAGGCGCCGGAAAGGAAGATCAAATGAAGAGGTTCTTATTAAAGAAAACGATAGCTGCCGCGGCAGTGTTCTGCCTGCTGTTTGGTACGGCTGTGGTCGCATCGACCGGGATCATCAAATACTCTGTCGCACATTCTACGTCAGGCGAGTACACGGATTACGCGGATCTTGCCAATGCTGAGGAGAAGGCGGGCATAAGCATCAAAGCTCCGGAGAGCTTTACAAACGGCTACAGCTTCAAAGAAGCGGGCGTTGTTGAAAGCGAAGACCGCGGAGAAAACGATGAGGTGGTCAATGCATTCAAGGAGATCATGGTCGCCTATGAGAAGAAGGGTGAAGACGATATAGCGGTATATACAACGCCGGAGCGTTTCTTTACGATAAAAAATCCCGAAATGGCGGATGCCACCGCTACGATTTCCGGAATAGACGTATACTATTTCACAACTTCGTATAAGTGGGTACGGCCTGACTATGAGCTTACGGATGAAGACATCCGAAGGCAGCAAGAGGAAGGGCTTGAAATATCCTTCGGGGCCAGTGAAAACTATGAAACGCAGGTGTGCAACTGTATGTGGATACAGGACGGAATAGGATATGACATGCTGTGCACAAGCTCTGCAATCCCCGCCGAAACAATGTTTGAGATGGCGGAGGAGATGATCAGGAAATGAAGATTTTTTCTTCAGTTGGTTTCAAGAAATATGATAGAGAAAACGGCTCCCAGATATGGGGGCCGTATAATAAAATGGTACTTTGGACATTATCTATTATTTCTTGTTTACTGAATCCTTCAGAGCCTTGCCAGCCTTGAAAGCAGGAACGGTGGAAGCTTTGATCTTGATCTCCTTGCCGGTCTGAGGGTTCCTGCCGGTACGGGTGGCACGCTTCTTTGTCTCAAAGGTTCCGAAGCCTACTAAAGTTACCTTGTCCTTTTTCTTCAGAGTAGCAGCAACCGTATCCGTAAAAGCTTTCAAAGCCTTCTCGGAATCCTTTTTGCTGAGGCCGGATTCCTTTGACATAGCATCGATGTCGTCACAGGAGGCATCTCAATACTTATCAAGTTTAGATGAAGCACTTCAAAATACTAATGAATCGCTTTATGGTACTATTACCACACAAGCCGGTATGGTAAGCAGAAATCCAAGGCTTGATGGATTTATCGCTGAACAGTATCATGCACAGACATTCAACATGAATGCAGAGGCATCTGGTAGTCAATATAGAGCTAAGGTGCTAGAGCCAAGTGGAAGCGGTTATGCAAAAAAATTCGGTTGATCTGGTAATTGTTGATGGCGAAGGCAAAATAGTTCGCAAGTATCAATCAAAGTACTTCAAGGATGCCAAAGCCACAGAAAAAGCCTTTAAGCATGGTGATTATCGTGGACAACGCAAATTGGTTCCTGAAGGAAAAAGATTCGATCATGCTTTCGTTGAATGGGGCTTATTGGAAGAGTAGATAATTCCCTGTCCCATTAATCGGACACCACTTGTGATATGCTTATCTCAGATGAAGTGAGAACATCTATCTGAAAGGAGACCACAAAATGACCGATCAGGACAAAAGAGCAGTCGAAGGCTTAGCCAGATGCGGAATATCTCTGGAAAGGCTTTGCAATGCTTTTCCACAGTTTCCGATAGATGAAGTGCAGGAGATATACCGGGAATTACATCAGGATTACGGTTTGTGGATGATGAATAAGCTGAAGGTGAGCGGTGGGTGACACCCCTGAATTCTCCTGATCTGGCTTGTATATGATAAGGTTGGAACAGAGAATTCCCCTTTCAAAAATCAAATGTATATATGAATCCCTGTCAGAGTCCTTTATAACCTGGCGGGGATTGTTTTTTCAGAGAAGTTTGTGTGGCGTGGGAGTGGTTTTGCATGATATAATAGAAGTATCAAATCTGACGGAAGTAGACATCAGGAAATGGAGGATACACATATGAGAATAAAGCGAATCATCGTGGTTGTCCTTTCGACTGTACTTACTCTGGCGGGGATGCCAGTAATGAACTGTATTCCAGAACAGATACAGGCACGGGAGATTAAGGGAAATTATAATGAAACAGAGGTGACTACAAAAGGTAGGTGGGTACTGACTGACCACAGCTACGAATTAACAGAAGCTTCAAACAATCTTGACAGCAATGGTTGGGGCTGGATCTATGACCTGCATTATGATTATGACGAGGAAAAAGGAATAGTCACCCATACCAAGGAAGTTCGACTTACCAACATTGACGGAACGTTCTATGATACTTTAACAGGTACATGCACTATTCCTGCAGTCAGCGTGGGAGCGGGTGAACAGCTTAAGGTTACGGTGACCAGCTTCGTTTCAGGAAATACGCTTGACGGACTCGGAGTTTACAATCACTGCAATGTGACTAAAAAAGGCTATTCGTTGTATTTCAGAGATATAAATGATGATTCACACTATTGGATATCATCAAATACCGGCTCTAATTACGTTCAGAGTGATTCTGCAGTTATGGTCTACACTATGCCGGAGGGGACAGAGCCTGGGGAGAAGTTTGAGATTGATTTCTCGCAGTTTGGTGGCGATGGTGCCATAGATACATATTGGACTTATACTTGGCAGATAACTAAGGAAGAACCAACGCCAACTCCAGAACCTACACCAGAACCAACTTCAGAACCAACGCCAACTCAGGAACCCACTCCGACGTCTGAGCCTGTTATAACTCCTACTCCGGAACCTACGTTAACGCCTACGCCGACGCTTACGCCAACTCCGTCTATTAATAAGACGATCAAGGTTGGCAAGAAGACTTCATTTAAAGCTAAGAAGAAGATCGCAAATTATTATGTATCCGATTTTAATATAGCAAAAGTAAAAGCAAAGGGAAAGAAGCTTACCGTGAAGGGCATGAAGCCAGGCGTAATATCAATCATAGCCTACAGCAATAAAGGGCAGGTTGTTGGAAGCTGGATGATTAAAATAGAATAATGTAAGATCAGCCACTCATTCTCCGGGTGGCTTTTCTTCCCCTCTCACCACTTGCCCACAATTAACTAGCCCAAAATCATATAGCTTCCCGACAGATCCGCACAGCTGAAAATTCAGCCCAGCTGCAAACTGACCTCTTGACAATCCTCCCATCAGAGCGAATATATGATCAAAAAGGAGGAACGTCAACATGACGAAACAAGATTTTATTGACCTGCTTATCATCAATGATGCAGCAGACGACATCGCGGACTCCATCAGTTCCGTATTCGGTGAGATCGGAGAGGAAGGAAGGTTCGGGAAATTGCAGAGAGCAGTTTTCCGTCTAATCTCACGGAATGCAGCGATCTATGATCCGGAGGAGGATATTGGCGAGATCGGAGAGATTCTGGATCAGCGCGGGAATTATGAAGAACGGGCTTCTAAGCTGCTCGGAAGTATGGTACAATAAGTTTAATCCTTTGTGGATGTGCTGTGTTAATCAGCAATGGGGTTTCCCTCCGTCAGGATGCTGGCGGGGGGGTTTTTGTTTTCGGAAGGCATTTAAACCGGGGCTGATCTATGCTATAATATTTCCATCTCTTGCGCGCTCATCTCCTTTTGACTTGAAACCCTTTTTGAGCGCTCGACTCTTCTATAAATCTCCTTCCCCTACGAAGGAGCGGTTCCCCCGTCAGAGAGCTCATTGACGGGGGAATTATTTGTAGACTTATGAACGAAAACAAAACCGACGTCATCGCTCAATGGAATGCAGATGGCACAATAATCCCGCTGAGAATACGGGTTCATACAGAAGACGATGTAGAGACCTATACGATACAGGGCTATCGAGAGATCGAGCATGAGACCACAGAAGTTCATGGAGTCTTTGTGACTGCGGGGACTCATGTATGGGAATGCAGCATCACGGTAAACGGAGCTCGGAAGCATATCTGGTTATACTTTGGCGGGAGATGGAGAATGAGGTACTAAGTCATAAACGGTACAACGGTTATTGGAACGAAAAGTGGTCAAATGTCTGAGACGGAGGTAAAACATGCTATTAACTTTCATTTATTCCATAGTAGTGATAATTATTCTGGGCTTTTTGTACAAAAAGATGATTGATTGGGAATATCCTCTTAAGATATCAAGAGCACAGGCAATTCTACCGATAGGTCTTGGTAT
>ODAI010147710.1_pt1 | contig 30274 bp, 18 predicted proteins | sample 1539321 | NCBI WGS metagenome assembly ODAI01 (sample SAMN02144231, study PRJEB22623) | gut metagenome | biome: sheep rumen | host: Ovis aries | place: New Zealand
CAAGGAGAGAAAGAAGCAGTACGAGAACGGCACAGCCGCTGAGAATTCCTATACCTGCTATCTCTTCGACAAGGGCGTGGACAAGATCTGCAAGAAGGTAGGCGAAGAGGCTACCGAGACCGTTATCGCTGCAAAGAACGGTGACAACAACGAGCTTATGAACGAGATAAACGATCTGCTCTATCATGTAATGGTGCTCTGTGCAAATCAGGGACTGGACTGGTCAGACGTAGAGAAGGTTCTTGACGAGAGAAACGAGAAGATCGGTAATCTCAAGAAGTTCCACGAGGTCGACAAGAATACATAATGGAAAAGGCTTCCGTATCACGGAAGCCTTGGTTTGTCAAAAACTGTTTTTGATTTTGTATTTGCGGGCGCCGGAACGGCGCCCCTACAATTTACCACATATCGTTAATATAAGTAGGGGACGGCGTCCTCGACGTCCCGTTGAATTATTGTTTTGGTAAACTAAAAAGGCTTCCGCAGTACGGAAGCCTTTTTACATTTATTGTCCCTCTGAGGTCTTGATCTGATCCATAACAGGGGTTTTGTCGAGGAAGCTGTAAAGCTCGCTCAGAAAATCGGTGTAGCAGGAAGTCGAGAGATGTATGCCGTCGCCGGAGGTGCGTCCCTCGCTCAGTGAGAGAGTTTCAGGATCGGCGATTATCGAGTATGTATCGAAGTAGAATATCCTTGTGGAATTTGCAGCCTTGATTGTGCTTTCGAGGGCAGCGTTGTAGCTGCGGATATTATCGTTTGTAGTAAAAGAGCTTATGTTGCTGTTTATCGGAGTGATAGAAGCTATGACGATATTTATATCCGGATCACGTTCGATCATCTGCTTAGCTATGTCAACGTACTTATCGGCGAAGTCCTGCGGCTTGTGGAGGTTGACGTCGTTCATACCGAGCGACATATAGAGAAGCTCCGGCTTGACTTCCGCGACTGCATCAACTGCGCCGAGCTCGCCGGCAGGGGTATTGAACTTGAAGTAATCAAGGTTCCACATAGACACCGAGGACTGTGTAAGGCAGTGCTCGTGCGGAACGAAGCCGTAAACGTTGAAGCCGTGGCATATGGAGTCGCCCATAACGAAGAGTCTTTCCTTGTAGAAATCCTCGTTTGATGAAGCTCCGGACTGTATTTCGTCGGGGTTATATGGAGGGATAGTCGGCTCGGCATTAGGATCAGCCGAGGGCTCGGTGGCGTTGGTTATTATTTCGGGAGCGGTAGCCTGCTGTGAGGAAGTCTCTGCTGCGGCAGGGACGGTGTTCTCGGTGAACATCGAAAAAGTCTCGGAGTTTACAGTGACGGGAGTTGTAGTATCGGGCTGTGTATCGTCGGTGAAATAAGCCGAAACGGCAGTAGCGGTCTGCTCGGACTTACTGCTGCTTTCAGAAGCGGAACCGCAGGAAACGGCGGTCAGCGCAGCGGCAGTACACAGGGAAATACAGCCTATCATATGCTTGAGATATGTATTCATTATCACTCAACTCCAGACTTCGTATAATAACATTAAGTATATTTTAGCACAAATTTCCGGAATTGTAAAGTGAAAATGAAAATTTGTTCATTACTGCACATTATTATTGACAATCGCCCCTGCTGATAGTATAATTTAAAGAGCGGCATCGCTAAACAATTTACAGGAGTTGGAATAAATGGAGAATATAAGGATATCTGAACTTTACGATCTCAGCCACACTATTGCGGCTGATTATCTCAGAGGCTTTGAGTACCCGTGGGAGGCTCTCAAGGGCATCAAGGACCTCATTATAGAACTCGGAAGCAAGCTCAGTCCGGAGGAGTACGACAATCCGGCAGAAAACGTCTGGGTACACAAGACAGCGAAGGTGTTCCCGAGCGCTTATCTCGGAGCTCCATGCATAATCGGACCTGAGACAGAAGTCCGTCACTGCGCGTTCATACGCGGAAGCGCACTTGTAGGCGCAGGCTGTGTTGTCGGAAATTCAGTAGAGCTGAAGAACGTCATACTTTTCGACGGGGTGCAGACTCCGCACTACAACTATGTTGGTGACAGCATACTCGGCTATAAATCGCATATGGGTGCAGGCTCTATCACCTCAAACGTGAAGTCTGACAAGACAAATGTCGTTATCAAGTCCGGCAGCGAGAAGCTCGAGACCGGCATCAAGAAGATAGGTGCTATGCTCGGTGATTTCGTGGAAGTCGGCTGCAACAGCGTACTCAATCCCGGAACCGTCATCGGACCTCATTCCAATATCTACCCCACGAGCTGCGTGAGGGGAGTAGTACAGCCCGAAAGCATCTGGAAGACCGGCGGTATAGTAGTGAAAAAATCCTGACACTGCCGTGAGAAGATCAGGAGGCAAAAATTGAAACGTTTACAGATACTCATAGGAAAGATCATAGTAAAGCTGCTGCGGCTGATGCACCGCAACGCAGGCAATCTGCCGGGAATAGTCCTCTGGCACCTCTCACGGCACAAAGCCGTTTCGATGTTTAAAGTGGACTGTCCGATAATAGCCATAACCGGCACTAACGGCAAGACCTCGGTCACTAACTGCATCGCGCAGCTTTTTGAGAAGAGCGGCAAGAAGCTGATAATCAACCGCGAGGGCAACAACCTCGATACAGGTATATGCTCGCTGCTGCTCCGTCACTGCGATATGAAGGGCAGAGTCAAAGCAGACCTTCTCGTGCTTGAGACAGACGAGTCGCACGTTCCGGTGGTATACTCTCAGCTCAAGCTCGATACGCTCGTTGTACTTGATTTCTTCCGCGATCAGCTCGACCGCAACGGTGAAATGGAGACTCTTATCCAGAAGATAAACGGCTTCTGCAAGACCTTTGACGGCAACCTTATCCTCAACGGAGACGATCCGAACACAGCACGTCTCGGCAAGGCAAATCCCAACAACAAGAACGTGAAATACTTCACAGCCGAGCGGTATCAGTTTGCGACCGATACTATATTTGAGGCTTCGGAGGGAAGGTTCTGTCCGTTCTGCGGAGAGACTCTCACATACGACTATTATCAGTATTCACACATCGGAAAGTTCCGCTGTCCGAAGTGCGGCTTCGGTGACTATGAGCCGTACATCACGGCAAGCAATATCGACCTTGAAAAGCCGGTGTTCACGGCTGACGGTCACACATACTCGCCGCGTCTGAACAGCATCTACAACGTCTATAATATGACGGCTGTTGCGGCAGTTGCGAAGCTCTACGGCATTGACCAGAAGATAACCGATGAAGTCATCTCGAAGTACACCGTCAAGAACGGACGTATGGAGAACTTTATGCTCGGCGACAGGAAGGCTACGCTCAATCTTGCCAAGAACCCTGTCGGTGCGAATATGACTCTCCGCGTTATGAACGAGATGAACGGCGAGAAGGAGCTCCTCTTCGTCCTCAACGACAACGTTGCTGACGGTCTTGATGTATCGTGGATATGGGACATAAATTTCAGCATATTCGAGCGCGTGACGAGGGTAGTCACCTCGGGAACGAGAGCTTATGACATAGCGGTCAGGATAAAGTGCTCGGGCTATGATCCGGCGAAGATAGTTGTAAAGCCCGACCTCGACGAAGCTGTTGCGGAGCTCGCGCGCACTGAGGGAAGAAAGTTCGTTATAGCCAATTATACCGCAGTCCAGCCGACAAGAGCTGCTCTGAAGCGCTACGGTGAAAAACACGGAGGTGGCAGCAAATGAAAAGCATAAAGATACTTCATATGTATGCCGATATGCTCGACCTCTACGGCGACGGCGGAAATATGGAGATAATGAAGTACCGCTGTGCAAAGCGCGGTATAGATTGTCAGGTGGACTCCTACTCGATAAACTCACCGAAGCCCGATTTTGCATCATATGACCTCATATACATCGGCGGCGGTGCTGACCTCGAACAGCAGCACATTTCTGAGGATCTGATGAAGTGTCGTGAGGGCATACTCAGCGCCTACAAGGCAGGAACGTTCCTTTTCCTGATATGCGGCGGCTACCAGCTTATGGGAAAGTTCTACCGCGATGCTGACGGCAACGAGATAAAAGGACTCGGACTTTTCGGCTACCATACAGTTGCTCCGGCGAGCAGAAAGCTCCGCTGTATCGGCAACATCGTGATACGAGCTGAGCTGAACGGAAAGAGCGTGGATATAGTCGGTTTCGAGAACCACGGCGGACAGACTCAGGGCGTGAAAACTCCTTTTGGAAAGGTACTCTGCGGAAACGGCAACTGCGCTTCGAGCGAGTACGAGGGATACTTCGAGAAGAACGTCATAGCGACTTACCTCCACGGACCGTGCCTTGCGAAAAATCCGGAGGTCTCGGACTATATGATCGGCTACTGCGTGAACAGGGGCGCATCTGAAAAGATTGAGCTCCAGCCGCTTGACGACAAGCTCGAGAATGACTGCCGCAGGGTAATGCTGGACAGGCTTCTGAAAAAGTAAGCAAAAGAGAGCGTTTTGCCTAAATAATGGGATTCCAAAGGGATGTTATCCCTTTGGTCAGGTCAAGGGCTGACAGCCCTTGCAGGGGGTGGGGCAGAGCCCCACAATCCACAAAGCGCTCCGCACAGGGTGAATTGAAAAACAGTCCGGTGGACTGTTTTTCAAGAGGGAACGCCCTGCAAGAGAGGGCGTTCCTTTTTGAGAGCATCACAAATATTGAATATATAGCAACAGACAGTTGCTTGCATTCTGCTGACAACGTGCTATAATAGAGTTATACTAAACGAGAGGTGAGAACTCTATGGAAACAAAAGATGTAATACTTGAACTCAGAAAAAAAGCCGGACTTTCACAGGACGAGCTTGCTGAAAAGGTCTTCGTGACACGGCAGGCAGTTTCACGCTGGGAGATCGGTGAGACCGTCCCGAATACCGAAACGCTGAAACTTCTTTCGTCACTGTTTGACGTGTCGATCAATACGCTTCTCGGTTCACCGAGGAAGCTCATATGTCAGTGCTGCGGTATGCCGCTTGAGGACACCGTTATAAGCAAAGAACCTGACGGCAGCTTCAACGAGGACTACTGCAAGTGGTGCTATACGGACGGAAAATTCGTCTATACGGATATGGGCAAGCTCGTGGATTTTATGGCAGAGCATATGTCGAACGAGCAGTACACTCCGGAACAGATTCGTGAATACGCAATGGGATTTCTGCCGACGCTTAAGCACTGGCAGACTGAGAACAAGTGAATACCAATGAAACGGACGGCTTCGGCTGTCCGTTTGTCATTTTCTGGCGTATTTCTCCATAGAATGTATAAGAACATTCAGGAGGACGATATGATAATCAGAAGCAAGATAGTCCGCGACACGCTGCTGCTCACCGCGATGCAGCTCTTTCTCGATACGGCAGCCCTGCTGCTGAACGTTTTCATCACGCGGAGTCTCGGCACATCGGCAATAGGCATACTCACGCTCACAGGAACGTTCCTCGGGCTTGCAGGAGTGGTCTCGAACGGCAACGCCTACCTCTGCACGAGCCGCCTTATCTCGGAGGAGCTCGGCAGGAAGAATTCGTGTCCGGAGCGCATACTCTACCACGGCATAACGCTGTGCCTGATACTCAGCACGGCGACATCTGCGGCGGTATTCATATTTGCAGGAGCGTTCAGCGAGAGATTTTTCGGCGGCAGCGATATGATCGGCAGCATAAGACTTATGCCGGCTGCACTCATTTCCGGAGGAGTCGCATCGTGTCTGAAAGGCTGGTTCAACGCGAACAGGAAGTCGTCTGTAACGGCGGCAGGAGACATATTGGAGTTCATTGTGCGATGCGGAGTGATAGTCGGAACAGTCCTCGCGGCAGGCAGTCCTGATAAGGGGAGCGTTTGCAGTATAATGATAGGCAGCATCATAGCCGGGAACGTTTTCTCGCTGCTGTTTCTGACTGCGGTCTACATAAAAACACGTCAGCACTCGCAGGGCAGGGGGACACTGACGTTCAGGGGGTACACAGCGCTTGCGGTGCCGATAATGGGCGGCGGAATACTCACATCTGTTCTGAGCAGCACGAACGATGCACTGATACCGGTTTGTCTGAGACAGTACGGCGACTCGGCAGGCGAGGCGCTGAGTATGTTTGGAGTGTTTGAAGCGATAGTGATACCGACACTTTTCTTCCCGTCAGTAATACTTTGCTCTATGTCGGGGATAATAGTAAGCGAAACAGCAAGAGCTGCGGCAGCCGGTGACCGCAGGAGGATAAGCCGGCTTGCAGGAGAACTTACCGCGTGGACGCTGCGGTTTTCGATATTTGCAGGGGCAGTGCTTATGCGCTTCGGCGGAAGGATAGGGGAGCTGCTCGGCGGCGGAGAGCTTGCAGGCAGAATGATAACGGTTATCGCTCCGGTCGTACCGTTCATATATATGGAGATAATCTCGGAGGCGATGATAAAGGGAATGGGCTTGCAGAGCTTCTCGTCGCTGAACTACCTATGCGAGTATGCAGTGCGGATAAGCGTGGTGCTGATATTTGTGCCGAGAGTGGGCTTCTGGGGGATAGCGGCATCGTACTACGCGAGCAACATAGCCGGGAACTGCTCCCGCTTCATAAAGCTGGTGCGCTCTTCGGGAATGGAGCTCAGACCGTTCAGGACGATGATAGCACCGATGATATATGTGCTTCTGACAATGGGAACAGCGGAGCTTCTTGTGAGAGCGGCAGGCGGTCAGGGGACGGTCGTATCAGATATTGCGCTGACGCTGATATGGGGATTGTTATATTTTATCACGATTATACTATTGGTACAAAATTCTTCGCAGAAGCGCTCGGAAACCTTATCAAATTTGTATAAAACTAACAAAAAGTTATGTGACAACTAATATGAAATGTAGAAATGATTTTTGGACTATTGCAAATAGTAAAAAAATAGTTTATAATGTTCATATGCAGTTTCAGCTGCTATATAATTCCAGAGGGAGAAATCATTATGAAAGAATACGATGTCAATAAGATCAAAAATATTGCTTTAGCAGGACACAACGGCTCAGGTAAGACCTCGCTTGCTGAAGCTATACTATATAAAGCAGGAGCTTCGGATCGTCTCGGCAAGACCGCTGACGGTACGACAGTGTGCGACTACGATCCCGAGGAGATCAAGAGAAAGATCTCTATCGGAACTTCTCTTGCTTCGTTCGAGTACAATGACCTCAAGGTGAACCTCCTTGATACACCCGGACTCTTCGATTTCGCAGCAGAAATGATCGAGGGTATCCGTGCAGCAGACACAGTTCTCATCACTGTATCCGCTAAGTCAGGCGTAAAGGTCGGTGCCCGCAAGGCTTATGAGGAAGCTGTAAAGCAGGGCAAGTCAAAGATGTTCGTAGTTACCAAGATCGACGATAAGGACGCTAACTTCTTCAATGTCCTCACAGAGCTCAAGACGGTTTTCGGACCTACCGTGTGCCCTGTTGTAGTGCCTGTTATCAGCAACGGCTCTATCGTTGAGTACATCAACCTCATTGAGATGAAGGCTTACAAGTACGACTCAAACGGCAACGCTATCGAGACAGAAATGCCTACCGCTGAGATCTCCGAGAAGTTAGAGTATCGTATCGAGGGACTCGTTGCAGCCGTTTCAGAGGCTGTTGCAGAGACCTCCGATGACCTTATGGAGAAGTTCTTCGAGGGCGAGCCCTTTACACAGAAGGAGCTCATCGACGGTATCCACGACGGTATGAACCGCGGTATCATCACACCTGTTGTCTGCACATCAGCAGCAGAGCTTGCAGGTATAGATATGCTCCTCAAGGAGTTCGAGCTGCTTCTTCCCAATCCTGCTGAGGTATATGCAGCAGAGGCATATAATCCTGCCAAGGAAGTAGTAGAGGTTAAGTGCGATGCAGCAGAGCCTCTTTCCGCATATATATTCAAGACCATTGCCGATCCTTTCGTGGGAAAGATGTCGATGATCCGTGTTATGTCCGGAACTCTCAAGGCTAACAGCGACGTTGTGAACTCCACTACCGGCAGCAATGACAAGATAGGCAAGCTGTTCACTCTCTGCGGTAAGAAGCAGACAGACGTCAGTAGCGCAAGCGCCGGTGATATAGTAGTAGCTTCAAAGATCAGCGCAAATACAGGCGATACACTTACAGAGACTTCGAGACTTGTAGAATTCGCACCTATGGACTTCCCGAGACCTTGCTATTCAATGGCAGTCAAGGCTAAGGCACAGGGTGACGAGGCTAAGATCTCCGCAAGTATGCAGAGACTCGTTGAAGAGGATCCTACACTCACATATGTTCAGGACGAGAATACAAAGGAGCAGATACTGAGCGGTCTCGGCGAGCAGCACATTGAAGTAGCAGCTTCCAAGCTCAAGACCAAGTTCGGTGTAGATGTTGAGCTCACAGTACCTAAGATAGCTTACAAGGAGACTATCCGCAAGAAGGTCAAGGTCGAGGGCAAGCACAAGAAGCAGTCCGGCGGTCACGGACAGTACGGACACGTCTGGATCGAATTTGAGCCCTGCGTAAGCGATACGCTCGTATTTGAAGAGAAGGTATTCGGAGGTGCCGTACCGAAGAATTACTTCCCGGCAGTACAGAAGGGACTCGAGGAGTCTGTAAAGAAGGGCGTTCTTGCAGGCTGCCCCGTAGTAGGACTCAAGGCTATACTCGTTGACGGTTCATACCACCCGGTCGACTCTTCGGAAATGGCATTCAAGACAGCAGCTTCTATCGCTTACAAGGAGGGACTCCGACAGGCTGATCCTGTAATGCTCGAGCCGATCGGCGAGCTCAAGGTTACTGCTCCCGACGACAACACCGGTGATATTATGGGCGAGCTGAATAAGCGCCGCGGCAGAGTTCTGGGTATGGAGCCCGTTTCGCACGGCGTTACGATGATACAGGCAGAGGTGCCGATGCGTGAGATGCACGACTTTGCGATGTATCTCCGCCAGACCACAAGAGGTCTCGGCAGCTTTACGCTCGATTTCGTGAGATATGAGCAGCTTCCTGCAAACCTTCTTGCAGAAGTCATCTCAGCAGTCGGAACAGAGGAATAAGTATTTCAGAGTCAGGGGACAGCTTGTTCCCTGACTTTTTTGAGGAAACATTTCCGATTTTTCTGCATATACTGTGGTGTGGGGGAGCTTCTGAAAAAAATCTGAAAATTTTTTCAAAAAAGGGTTGACAAATAATAATTTCCGTGCTATAATATTAAAGTCGTCGGAACTGATACCGACTGACGAGAGAAAGCGTGGGGGTTTAGCTCAGCTGGGAGAGCATCTGCCTTACAAGCAGAGGGTCACAGGTTCGAGCCCTGTAGTCCCCACCAATTCTTTGGCCTCGTAGTTCAGTTGGTTAGAACGCCTGCCTGTCACGCAGGAGGTCGACAGTTCGAGTCTGTTCGGGGTCGCCATTATGCGGATTTAGCTCATCTGGTAGAGCGCCACCTTGCCAAGGTGGAGGTAGCGAGTTCGAGCCTCGTAGTCCGCTCCAATGGCGCTATAGCCAAGTGGTAAGGCGTGGGTCTGCAACACCCTGATCCCCAGTTCAAATCTGGGTGGCGCCTCTCAGGCTTCTTCCATTTGGAAGAAGTCTTATTTTTTTGCGTTTTCATCATATTATCATTTAAAGGCGGTTATTCCGCCTTATTTTTTATGATTTTTTATATTTTCTATTGACTTTTTTTGAATAAAATGTTAAAATCTAAGTATATTATAGACAGTCATTAGGCAGACTGTCTGGAATTGGAGGAAAAATTATGAAGAAAAAAACAAAACTTGCCGCCCTCGTATCGGCAGCCGCCCTCACCGTTTCCGCCTGCCCGTTCAGTATCACTGCTGATGCGGCTGAAAGCTATTCCGTGCGTGACCCGTTCTTTAATTTCAGGAGCGATTATCACTACTACGAAACCGAACACTTTCAGTTTATCTGGGGAAATTCAGGCGATGCATCAAAAGTTACCGATGAGTTCTTAACTCAGAACGGCAGAAATTTCGAGGCTTGCTGGGACGTTTACATGAATACTCTCATGAACGAACCGCCTTCACAGTCCGTTGAAGATTATCTCCGTGACGGAAAAGAATACAAGACAAATATCTATATTTCAGGTACAGGTCTTGAAGGTATGCAGGACGACTGGGCTTATATGTCATGGGACAGCGGCGGATTCGCATATATGTTCTGTTGCGTTGATTCCATGCAGTATAATCCGCCCTCATGGGTTTTCCCTCACGAATTTGGTCACGTTATGACTGCTCATCAGCGTGGCTGGAATAATAATAAGTATTCCTATGCGTGGTGGGAAGCTATGGGAAACTGGTACAGAGAACAGTATCTTTACAGCGACTATTCAACAGATGATACAGGTCACGGTACTGATTTTTTTGAGACTTATATGAAAAATCTCTGCTTTACATTCCCTTGCGGACGTGATTATTATGCATCATGGGCTTTTTTGCAGTATCTCACTGAAAATCCCGATAACCTTGACGGTTATGGTGCGGATTTTGTCAAGAAAATGCTTCAGGAGGGTCAGGTTGACGAATATCCTTTTGAACAGGTTGAACGCCTTGCGCCTGCTGATTTGAAAGAAACTCTTGGTCTTTATGCCGCACGAATGGCAGGACTTGACTTTAAACACGGTGATGCTTACCGTGCAAGACTGAACGAATTATTGTCTCAGGGCGACTGGAATTATCAGCAGATATATACCATGCTTGAACCCGTTGCGGGTACAAATGAATATAAAGTCCCGACAGAACGTGCACCGCAGTTCGCAGGTATAAATATAATACCTCTCGAAGCAGTATCACATTCAAATTATACAGTAACTCTCAATCCGAAAACTGATATTCAGGGTGCGGACTGGAGAGCCTGCGTAGTTCAGCAGTTCAATGACGGTTCATGCAGATATTCACAGCTTTTCAAGGCAGGCGAAACTGTTGAAATTGCATCACAGGCTGGCAGTCAGGAATATCTTGCTGTAATTGCAACTCCTGACCTCGACAGTATCACAAAATACGGACTTCCCGGAATTTATGACGATAATTCCATGTTTTCCGAAAGCAATTATCCTTTCATGAATAAGGAACGCTATCCATATTCTGTAACTTTGAGCGATAATGTTACGATTAAGGAAAGAACTGTTTCTGCTCAGAATCAGTGGGGACGTGCCGAATATAAACAGCACCCGTTCGGAGGCGGTCTTGTTGCAAGTACAGCCCATGTTGATGACAGTGTTTATGTAGCCCCGAATGCAATTGTAAAGGACAGTGCCGAAATTACGGGCAACGTCAAAATTCTTGACCATGCAGTAGTTGAGGGAAGTGCAAAAGTTTCCGATAATGCCGTAATATCAGGCTATGGAATAGTTGCTGAAAATGCCGTTGTTTCAGGTAATGCAAGAGTTTCTGATACTGCTATGGTTATGGGCAAGGCTAATATCAGCGGTAATGCAAAAATTATCGAGAGTGCCTGCGTTTACGGAAATACTAAAATGACTGACAATGCAGTCGCAAAAGGTATAGCATTTGTAATGGCTGATGCAGTTATTTCGGGGCAGGGAGTTGTTGACGGTGACTACTATGACGACAGCGGAAAAAATATAACAAAGGGTACATCTTTCGGCTGGACAAGCGCACAGAGTTACTCAGACAGCAGACCATATACCGATAATCTGATTTATGCCTATGATTTTGGTGATGACAGCAGTTTGTCATTCAATGACAGATATAACTCAACATACGGAATCATCAGCGGTGCAAAGTGGGAAAGTGAAAGAACTTCCGCAAACGGTGTCCTCACATTCAGCGGTGATTCATTTGCCGATATGGACAGCAGTATACTCTATACCGATAAAATCGAGATACAGACTGCTTTCCTTGACAGAAACACCAATAATACAGGCGAAGTTCTCCTTTTCCTCGGAGATGATTTGTCGCACATAAAAATCAGCATTGAAAATAATAATGTAATGGCACAGGCAAGCTATGCAGAGGACAGCAACTCACATATGATTGTATTTGAAAATGCCGCTGAAAAAGGTGTGTGGAAAAAGCTTGAACTTTCTCTTGACGGCGAAAATATGAAACTCTCCGTTGACGGTGAAACAAAACAGATTCCCTGTACAGTAAATCCCTCCGATATTGCCGAGAGAATTAATGCAGACAGCAGGTCAGCCGCTTACAGAATCGGTGCGGACAATAACGGAAACAGCAACTTCAACGGTTCAGTGGATTTCGTCAGAATATTCAATGATGATGCACCTTCTCCCGAAGAAGTATATACCCAGAAAGAGGATATCCAGACCGAAATCACAACTACCACCACCACGGAATTTATTTCGGAAACTACCACTACAACAGCAGATATATCCGATGATGTCCTTTATGGTGATGCTAACCTTGACGGAAAAGTAAGTATTTCCGATGCTGTAAGAATACTCCAGTATGTCGCTAATGTCACAAAATACGACCTCAGCAACAAAGCTAAAAATAATGCTGATGTAAATGAGAGAGGCAATGGCGTAACCGCTAAAGATGCCGCTGCAATCCAGAAATTTGATGCAGGTGTTATTGACAAACTCCCTGAATCGTAAAATAATATGATTAATTCCTTTTAATTAAAAGTGCTGTATGGTCGTTTGATTATACAGCACTTTTCACAAATTTCAACGTGTATTTTTGTGGTATGATAAAAAATATAGAATTTTTTCTTATGGATAATTTTTCTTTGTATTAAATGCTTGACACTTTTGTTATTATGTGTTATACTATAATTGAAAATCTGCATATATGATTTAAATATGACGGATATAAACAGAAAAATATATTTTGAGTCCGCCTTATGTATAGATTTTGCAGTCATGATTTTTTTTAGAGAGGAATATTATTGTGTGCTGTTGTGCAGATTTTGCCGAGATACTTAAAATAATGGGAATATGAAAATTTAGGGGGCGGTGTCATGTCTGTTGCAGGAATGAAGCCAGAAGTAAATTATCTTTTGGAAACTGATTCAGCTTGTAATTTGATTAAAACATTTAAACATGATAAAGAGAAGTCGGTGAATAAAAACCCTGAGAAAAAATGCGGAACAGGTGTTACAGATTATCCGATTCTGGAATTTGACAACTATAAATTACAACTCCTCCAAGAAGGAGTTTCGGAAACTTTAAAACACAGCAAGGTTAAGCCCGCAGGCGGTAAAGCCTATGAGGTTACCAAGCGTCTTTTTGATATTGTCGCATCTGCCTGCGCCCTGACGGTGCTTGCAGTTCCTATCGGTGTGGTTGCGCTGGTCATCTATATTGATGACAAGGGAAATCCTTTCTTTTCGCAGGTGCGTCTTACAAAGGACGGCAAGCCTTTTAAAATGTACAAGCTCCGTACCATGTGCGTTGATGCCGAAAAACGTTTTGCAGAGGTTCAGAAGCAAAACCAGACTGACGGTCTTGCCTTCAAAAGCGATAATGACCCAAGAGTTACAAGAGTAGGCGGTTTCCTGAGAAGCACTTCAATTGATGAACTTCCGCAGTTTTTAAACGTGTTGCTGGGACAGATGAGTATAATAGGTCCTCGTCCGCCTCTTCCAAGAGAAGTTGTGCTTTATACTCCTGAGCAAATGGACAGACTGCTCGTCAAGGGCGGACTTTCATGTATCTGTCAGACTGAGGGCAGAAGTGACACGAAATTCGATGAATGGGTCGAGGGCGATGTAAGATACATAAAAACACGCAATTTCGGACTTGATTTGAAACTTGTATTCAAGACAGCAAAGGCAGTCCTTATGCGAAAGGGAGCAAAATAATTTCCCATTTCCGAAACAATAAAAAATGCAGATGTTTCTGACATCTGCATTTTTGTTTTATTTATTTGTGTAGTCTCCGTATTCGGAATCGGCATTGTACCATTCCGCCTCATCAAATCTGTCATTGTGATAGATTACAACTCTTTCGGGTATCTCGTCATAAAGTGAGAATCCCATTTCATCAAACAGAGGTATGCAGAGGTTGTGAATATCAGAATTGTAATTGAATACATAGTATTCATATCTGCCAGGTTCAAGGAGATGATTTTCTGAGGGGTCATCTTCATTTTTATAAGCGTCATTCATATCGAGGAGATATATTCTGTCTCTGTCTGCGATATGCGGGAGCAGGAAAGCCTCAGCCGCAACAGAAGCATCTTTCGGAACGCTGTCGAGGAGATTTTCAACATTTGTAAAATGTTCCTTGTCGTCCTGATATCTTTCGTAATATCTGATTTTTGTCGAAGTCCAGCCGAAAGCTATAATGAGCGAAATAATTCCCGAAACAAATGCGAGATTCTGTTTCTTTTCTTTGAGGTCATCGAGATTTATGATACTCATGTATATCAGAGGACATACAGGTCCGAAAATATACTGATAGCTTATACTTTCCGCATATCCGTAGCTTGCGCCTATTGCGAGGTTTGTTATTACGAACGGGAGCATAAGGAAGTATCTTTCGATTTTTTTTGTGAAGAACGGCAGGAAAAGCAGCGGGAACATTACTTCAACAAAGAAAAGGAGGTTGCTTTCTCTTATAAGTGAACTGAAAAAATAACCTGGGTCTGTGAGGACGTTTTTAACGACACTTCCGAGACCGTCACCGTTTTCAATGAGGAATTTTCCGAAACGGTAGCTTGTCATCATTTCACCGTCACCGTTTTTGGTGAGCCATTTTGTTATAAGACCCATATATATTCCGCTTACGGCGGCACTTATGAGCCAGAGCCAGCGTTTCTTGTCGCCCTTGTTTGAGAAGAACATCATCATTGAAACGCAGATTACATACAGGGAAGTTTCTTCCTTGACTATGCACACAAGGAATGCAAATACAAAGAATGTTTTGTATTTTTTTGAATCCGCCGCCCACATCATGAACATCAGGAGGGTGGGGAGAAATGCATTTTCATGGAAATCGTAGTAGTTGGGGAGGATAAGTCCCGAACAGAATATATACATGAAGCATACGCCCACAAGTGAAATTCCCTTGAAATCGTGTTTCTTTGCAATCATGAATGTCGGGATAACACCGCCCATTGCAAAGACTGCCTGAGCTGCGAGGAGAGTTTCTTCTTTTGGGAAAATCTTGTATATCGGCAGAAGAATATAGTAGATATATGATGCGTGGATATAGAAGTGAGAAAGGGGCTTGTCTCTTTCGCAGGTAGTAACGGCTGTGAGGTGGTCACCTATGGAGTGGTACATCTGCACGAATATTCCGAAGTCAAAGCATGAAGTTCCGAATATTTTGTGATGACATATTGTAGTCAGCGAGATGAAGAACACAAGCAGACCCGTCACAATCAGCACGAAAACGCCTGATATTTTCCAGCTTATTTTCATGAGGAGCTGATTTTTGCCAAACTTTCCGAGAATGTAGTATATAAACACACCTGAAATGCAGGCAGTTGCCATAGCAAACTGGAAATTGTCAACGTTCCAGAGGAGTTCAAGGTCGAAGAAAAGTATTGCAATTATTGCTCCTATATGGTCGGCATATCGGGCTTTTTTCGGCAGTCGGTCGTATATCAGCGAGTACAGCACGAATATGAAGAATATTATTATGAAAGAAGTAAGCAGGCTGTTTTCACCGACATATTCTTTCCAGCTGTCCACGGGATTGATTTCCTTTGACCTTGCTATTGTGAGGTTATAGCCTGAAACAAAGAAATAAGCCATTAAAAAGCGGATAAGGAGCATATCGGGTATTCCGAATTTTTCGAGGAAACCTTTTATGCGTTCAACAATCAGTCCGAAAGTGAGTTTCTGAGGCTGTTCGAGGGCGATTTCCGCAGAATCGCCTGTAATTTCGGCTGAAACTGTTTCTGTGACCGTATTTGTTTCTGCTGCTGAATCAGTTGTCACAGGGGGCGGAGTTTCGGGAGGGGTTTCCGTGACGGGAGGAGTTTCAATTACCGCAGGTTCTTCTGTCTTTGGGGGAGAAGATTTTGTTTCTGTGTCGGCAGTATTTGAACTGTTTGATTTTTTGCGTTTACTCATTAATAAGTTCCACCTTTTGTATTAAATTTTACCAAATTATCATCACCTGACCTTGATATCAAAAGATAATTAATAAGTTTTATAATGCATTTATATACCGCAATAACGGCAAAAAAGGCATTACAACTTATATTATATATCATTGAAAAAATATAGTCAATGATTTTTGAAATTTTTCTTTTAAAACAGCACTTTGTACTAATTATACAAAAAGCATTAAAACTTTTTATATATTTAAACGGATAAGCAGGATACTGTTTTTTTCGCACACGGAAATATTTTCGGTGATATAAATTGGAATATCAGAGGTTTTATATTTGTCGGCATATATTTCACCGCCCCTGTTTATTTCAAAATCCTGATTTGTGGGGTTTACAATCAGGATAAAGTCCTGTATATTCATGATAATTATACCGTTTTGTGTATCGTCAAAGCTTATTTTTTCGGCATGGCGGAAACAGTCAAATTTTTTTCTTATTGATGCCAGACCCCTGTAATAATCGGATATATCGCTGTATTCGGTTAAATTATTCCATTTTATGCTGTTCACGCTGTCGGGGGATTTATAGCTGTTATGGTCGAAACCGTCTGCGAGGGGTTTGCTCCTGAGAAATTCCTGACCTGCCTGAATAAAAGGTATTCCCTGAGACAGAAAAATCAGGGCTGCGCCGATTTTATCGGCTGAAATTATATTTTTACTGTCTGAATCGGGCATGGAAATATTTAACTTATCGTAGAATGTAAGATTATCATGACATTCTGTATAATTTATCGGCTGATAGGGAGTATTTCCGCACAGTGCAGATTTCATATTTTCATACATACCAATATGATTTCCGTTTATATAGCCTGTTGATAAATCATTGAAAACGCTTCCCTTTACGGTATCCCTGAAAAAATCCGAAAACATGGCGAAATCGGGCAAAAGTCGGGCGTTTTTCTGTACAGCCCTGAATTTTTCGTCAAGGGAGGATATACCGCCCGTCCAGCCCTCACCATAGAGGATTATATTCGGATTGATTTGTTTAAGCTTTTCGGCACAGATGTTTAAAGTTTTAATATCCATAAGTCCCATTAAATCGAACCTGAAACCGTCAATTTTATATTCCTGAGCGATATAACACAGGCTGTCACAGATAAATTTCCGCATCATAAGTCTTTCCGAAGCGATTTCATTTCCGCAACCTGAACCGTTTGAAAAGCCGTATTCATCATGCCTGTAATAATAATGGGGGAAAATCTTGAAAAAGGGCGAATCTTCCGCAGAAAATGTATGATTATAGACAACATCGAGGATTATTCCGAGATTTTTTTCATGTGCTGACATAACCAATTGTTTTAACTCTTTAACTCTTGTTTTTCCGTCAGAGGGGTCTGTTGAATATGAACCTTCAGGGATATTGTAATTCAAAGGGTCATATCCCCAGTTGAATGAGGGGTTATTCTCATCGACAGAGGCGAAATCCATGACGGGGAGCAGGTGAATATGTGTTATGCCGAGGGATTTTATATAGTCAAGTTTTCCATTGTTTTCGCAGAAAGACAGAAATTTTCCTTTATGTGTGAAATTCCCTGAAATATCTGAGGAAAAATCCCTGACATGGAGTTCATATATAACAGCGTCCGAATATTTTTCAAGAGTGACAGGGGAGGAGTTATTCCAGTTTTCGGGGTCAGTTTCGTGCATATCGAATATCATGCCACGTTTTCCGTTTGTGCCTGCGGATTTTGCATATATATCAATAGTTTCGTTTTCAAAGCCGTTGATTTTTACGGTATAGGTATAATAAAATCCGTCCAAATCGGAATTTATTTCAGTTTCCCAGACATTTCCGAGATTTTTCATGGGAACTGACAAATATAAATTATCGCTGATACAGTCAGTATATATATTCAGAATTATACTTTCCGCATAAGGCGACCACAGACGGAAAACAGTTTTTTCTTTTGAATATAAAGCACCGAGCTGACCGCTGTAATAATATTTTCTGTCGGTTTTCTGAAAAATTTTGTCGGAGATTCTTTTTATCTCCCAGAAATATTTCCTGTCTGATACGGGGAAATCGTCAAGTATACCGTGTTCAGGGTCATAGAATTTCCCGTCATGGTACAGCGACCAGTGCCAGCAGCGAGGAGTTTCAAGGCTTAACATACACAAATCGGGCAGTTCTGATTTATCGGAAACAGATGTTTTCTTATCAGATATTTCAAAGCCATAATATCTGAAAATATTTTTCATCTCCCTGAGAGTAGTTTCCTTGTCATTGTTTAAAAGTCTTATAATGTCGCTGATATTTCTGCCTGTAACCATAGCGACAACAGCCTGACCGCACTGTAAGTCCGTAGGCTCGTGAATATATTCTATCATACTAATCTCCTGTTTAAAATCGGAAATTTCGCTATTTGAGTCTTGCCATTTCATTCACTTCACTGCGTTCCGTTCATTCTCATGGCAAGGGCGAAAATTTCCTCTTTACACTATGAATTAAACTTATATCCTTGTTCTTCAACAGTTTTTTTGAGTTCCCTGTCTGAAATTTCATCGCTGAGGAATAATGTGACAGTACCTTTCTGATAATCAGCCACAGCAGATTCAACAGCGGGGAGTTTTTCGAGAGCGTCCTGCACTCTTTTTTCGCAGTGATTGCACATCATACCTTTTACTTTAATAATTTTAGTGATATTGTCATCATTTATATTTATCTCCGTGACAGGATTTTTGAGGGATTTATCCTTTTTAGTATCGTGGATATCTGTAAGGTTAAGTCTCAGAGCGTTAGTTACTACGCAGAAACTTGAAAGGCTCATAGCTGCCGCACCAAACATGGGATTAAGTGTCCAGCCGAATACAGGTATCCATAAGCCTGCGGCGAGAGGTATTCCGATAACATTATATATAAATGCCCAGAAAAGATTTTGTTTGATGTTTTTCATAACATTTCGGCTAAGTCTGACAGCGGCGGGAATATCGCAGAGATTATTTTTCATGAGAACTACATCTGCGGAATCTATTGCGATATCTGTACCCGAACCGACTGCGATTCCGATATCCGCACGGGTAAGGGCAGGAGCATCATTTATTCCGTCACCAGCCATTATAACAGAGCCTGATTTTTTAAGTCTGCGGATAATATTTTCCTTTTCGTCAGGGAGAACACCTGCGACAACATCATCAACACCAGCCTGAGAAGCTATTGCACGGGCAGTTTTTTCGTTGTCACCCGTGAGCATTATGACTTTAAGCCCCATATCTTTAAGCTGCTGAATTGCCTGACTGCTGTCGGGCTTGATAGTATCGGCAACGGCAATAATTCCCATAAGATTATTATTTTCGGCAAATATAAGCGGAGTTTTTCCCTGTACTGAAAGTTCATCGGATTTTTCTGCTATATCATCGGGAATACTTATTAAACTGTTCATATATTTGAGACTTCCGCCTGAAATTTCAGTATCACCGACAAAAGCCCTTATTCCGTTTCCTGAGAGAGCCGTGAAATTATCAGTTTTTTCGAGTGATATATTATTGTCGTCCGCATAATTCACAACAGCGAGGGCGAGAGGGTGTTCGCTCAGTTTTTCAGCAGAGGCGGCATATTTAATTAAATAATCCGCATTATAGTTTCCGTAGGGGATAATATCGGTTACAGAGGGATTTCCCGTTGTTACAGTACCTGTTTTGTCAAGGGCGATAATCTGAGTTTTACCTGTCTGTTCGAGGGATACGGCAGTTTTGAAAAGTATGCCGTTTTTTGCGCCTATGCCGTTGCCGACCATTATTGCGACAGGAGTTGCAAGACCGAGCGCACAGGGACAGCTTATCACAAGCACGGAAATTCCCCTTGCAAGGGCATAGCCCATATCTTTTCCTGCAATAAGCCATATAACAGATGTTATCAGTGCGATAATTATAACAGTCGGAACGAATATTCCCGAAACTTTATCGGCAATTTTGGCAACAGGGGCTTTTGTTGAAGAAGCGTCCTCCACAAGCTTTATTATTTTTGATATGGCGGTATCTTCCCCGACATTCACGGCTCTGCACCTGAGAAATCCCGAAAGATTCACAGTAGCGGCTGAAACGCTGTCGCCTGCGGATTTATCGGACGGTATGCTTTCGCCTGTGAGAGATGATTCATTGACGGAACTGTTTCCGCTTATTACGATACCGTCAGCAGGTATGCTTTCGCCAGCCTTTACAATGAAAACATCATCTTTTTTTATTTCGGAAACGGGAACGGTTATTTCTTTGCCTTCACGTTCAATAACTGCGGTCTGCGGTGATAATTTAATTAGAGTCTGCAAAGCACTTGTAGTTTTTCCCTTTGAATAGGATTCAAGCATTTTACCGACTGTAATAAGTGTTAAAATCATGGCGGCGGATTCAAAATAAAATTCATGCATACCCTGCATAACTTTTTCAGTATTTCCGTCAAGCTGATATTTAGTCATTGAAAACAATACTATAACGCTCCATATAAAAGAAGTTCCCGAACCCATAGCGACAAGTGTATCCATATTCGGTGCTTTGTGAATCAGGCTTTTAAAACCGCTTATGAAGAATTTCTGATTGATAACCATGACAACTGCGGAGAGAATAAGTTGTGCTATGCCGATTCCTATGCAGTTTCCGTCAAGAAAATCAGGCACAGGGAAATTCCACATTGTATGCCCCATGGATATATACATCAGAACAATGAGAAATACAAGCGAGGCAATCAGTCTTTTTTTCATTTTCGGAGTTTCGGTGTCCTGCAAATCTTCCGCAGGAGCTTTTGCGCCTTGCAGAGAAGCCCCGTAGCCTGCATTTTTCACGGCATTTATAATAGTATCAGGACTTGCGTTTCCCTCAACGCTCATGGAATTTGTGAGAAGATTAACAGTGCAGGAATTTACACCGTCAACCGAATTTACAGCTTTTTCAACTCTTGCGGAGCAGGCAGCACAGCTCATGCCCGTAACATCATATTTCTGCATAAAACCTCCTATTTAAAGTCGTCAAATTTTCGCCTTTAAGCCTTGACTATTCACTCACTTTATTTCATTACGTTCGTTCATACGTCAAGGGCAAAAATTTTCCTCCTATAAAAAATGTCTTATATTATAATTTACAATTTATTATACCATATCAGAAAATAAAATTCAACTGTTGCAAAATGCTAACAGGTGTGATATAATTAAAACATGATTTAAACAGGAGGAAAATTTTCGCCCTTGACGTATGAACGAACGTAATGAAATAAAGTGAGTGAATAGTCAAGGCTCAATGGCGAAAATTTGACGATTTTAAATAAGAGAAAAATCTGCGCTCTTGCGCTGGGAGTGGACGCAACGAAGTGAAGTGAACGAAGGCGACCAAAGGAAGTCCCTTTAGGGACGCAAGGCATTAAAAGCGCAGATTTGACGATTTCAAATAGGAGGAATGTTTATGAACGAAGAAGAAGAAATTATTAATGTCGAAAGATTCAATCCCGACCCCGACTATGGACTTACAACGGCTCAGGCAGAAGAACGTATTGCTCTGGGACTTGACAATACACCGCCTGACCCTCCTTCAAAAACGGTTACTGAAATAGTCAAGGATAATGTTTTTACTTATTTTAACTTTATCTTTGCCGTTCTTGCCGTTTTGATAATTATAACAGGTTCTTACAGGGATTTGACATTCATGCCCATAATTATTGCAAATGCCCTTATAGGTATCATTCAGGAAATGCGTTCAAAAGCCGTTCTTGATAAATTATCCGTACTCAATGCGCCTGTTACTACTGTTATGCGTGACGGTATTGAAGTAAGTGTTTTTTCAAAGGATTTGGTTCTTGATGATGTTGCAGTATTCCGTGCAGGAAATCAGATAAGTGCGGACGCTGTTGTAATAGACGGAAATGTTTCGGTAAATGAATCGCTCCTTACGGGTGAATCCGATGAAATAGTCAAAAATTCAGGTGACAGCCTCATGTCAGGCAGTTTCATAGTATCAGGTTCATGCCGTGCAAGACTTGAAAAAGTCGGAAAAGATTCATATATATCTCAGCTTACCTTGCAGGCTAAAAAATCAAAAAGCGGTGAACAGTCCGAAATGATTCGCTCCCTTAACAGAATTGTCAAGACTGTCGGTATAATTATTATCCCTATCGGAATAGCACTTTTCTATCAGCAGTATGTGCTGAATAATGCTGATTTCAAGGCAAGCATATTGTCAATGGTTGCCGCTGTTATCGGAATGATTCCTGAAGGATTATTTCTCCTTGCAAGTACCACTCTCGCTATAAGTGCCATGAGACTTGCAAAGGAAAAAGTCCTCGTTCATGATATGAAATGTATCGAAACACTTGCAAGAGTTGATGTGTTATGCGTGGATAAGACAGGTACTATCACAGAGGGAAATATGGCAGTTGCAGACATTATCCCTGTCGGTAATGCCTCAGTGGGCGCACTTACTTCAATTATAAGCGATTTTGCCGCAAGCCAGTCCGCTGACAACGCTACTATGGCGGCTATGAAAAATCATTTCAAAAGCCCTTCGGGAAACAAGGTTATTTCATATACCGGATTTTCTTCGGAGTTTAAATACAGCAGTGCATCATTTGAGGAAGGCTCTTTTGTACTCGGTGCACCTGAATTTATTCTTAAAGAAAGTATATCGGAATATAGAAAAGTTATAGAGGAAAAAAGCCGCAGAGGATACCGTGTGCTTGTCTTTGCCGCTTATGACGGTATCCCTGACGGAAAAGCCCTTGTTAAAAAATCCATTCCGCTTTGTTTTATAACTCTTGCAAATCCCATAAGAAAAAATGCTCCCGATACTTTTAAATTCTTTTCGGAGCAGGGCGTTGCCATAAAAGTTATTTCAGGAGATAACCCGATTACAGTATCGGAAATCGCAAAACAGGCAGGTATTAAAAATGCTGAGAATTATATTGATGCGTCAACTCTCACAACAGATAATTCAATAAGTGATGCTATTTTAAGATATACTGTTTTCGGACGTGTAACCCCTGACCAGAAAAGAAAATTCGTGAGAGCCTTGAAAGCCGCAGGAAAAACTGTTGCCATGACAGGTGACGGTGTAAATGACGTTCTTGCCCTTAAAGATGCTGACTGTTCAGTCGCTATGGCTTCGGGAAGTGATGCCGCTGCTCAGGCTTCACAGCTCGTCCTCCTCGAATCTGATTTTGCCAAAATGCCTGATGTTGTCATGGAGGGAAGAAAAGTCGTAAATAATCTTGAACGTTCGGGAAGTCTTTTCCTTGTCAAGAATATTTTTTCATTGCTTCTGTCTGTACTGTCTATATTTATAGGCTTTTCGTATCCGCTGAAACCCTCGCAGATTTCGCTGATAAGTATGTTTACTATTGGTCTGCCTGCGTTTGCACTGTCTCAGATTCCCAATAAGGATTTAATCAAGGGAAGATTTATCACAAATGTAATGCTTAAAGCCCTGCCTGCGGGTATTACTGATACAATAGTCGTTGTGGCTATGGTTATTTTCGGAAATATCTTCAATTCGGAGGAAAGCGACATAGCTACCGCTTCAACAATTCTCCTGTGCATTGTCGGTCTTATGATTCTGTTTATGATAAGCAAGCCTATGAACAGTATTAAATGGGGTATATGGATATTCTGTGCGGTTGGTCTTGCAGTTTGTATGCTGTTTGTAAGCAATTTCTTCGGCATATCCGCAATGAGCCTCAAATGCGCCCTCTTATGCGTTAATTTCTCAATCATAGCTGACCCTGTGTTAAGGTATCTGACGATTTTTATAAACCATATAAAGAAAATTCTCGCAAAGGAAGAAGAAACTGTCTGAGTTGAATAATTTAGTTAAAAAATAATTATTTAATTTTGCTATTGATTTATCTCTGTATCTGTGATATAATTGAGTAGTTGGTGTTGCTGGGGCGTAGCCAAGCGGTAAGGCAACAGACTTTGACTCTGTCACTGCGTGGGTTCAAATCCCGCCGCCCCAACTATTTCATATAAAGACCGACTCTTTTTAAGGGTCGGTCAATTTTTAATATGACGATTTTAAACAAGAGGAAAATTTGCGCCTTGTGCTGAGAATGAACGCAGCGCAGTGAAGTGAATGAAAGCACAAGGCTTAAAGCGCAAATTTGACGATTTTAAATAGGAGGTTATTATGAAAAGAAATGATTATATAAGCTGGGACGAATATTTCATGGGTGTTGCTCTGCTCTCCGCTCAGAGAAGCAAAGACAATAATACTCAGGTAGGTGCTTGTATCGTGAACGATGAGCATAAAATTGTATCTGTCGGCTATAACGGTATGCCTATCGGCTGCGATGATGACGATATGCCGTGGGAACGCTCCGCTGAAAATCCCCTCGATACAAAATATCCCTATGTCTGCCATGCGGAATTAAATGCGATTCTTAACAGAAATTCCGCCAATCTCAGCGGCTGTACGCTCTATGTAACTCTTTATCCGTGCAATGAATGTGCAAAGGCAATTATTCAGTCAAAAATTAAAAGGATTGTCTATTTAAGCAATAAATATGCTGACAGCGATGCCACAAAAGCTTCTGAATTTATGTTTAAAAAATGCGGTATTGCCGTTGATGAATATGTATCAGGCGGAAAAGAAATTTCTCTGAATCTTTAATTATGAACTTTTTATGAACATTTCACGAAAGCTATTGACAATATTTTAAAGTATGATATAATATACTTCCAGAGATAACTTGAAAATGATTATCATTTTTATTTCGGAGGTCAATATGTCAGGAAAATATATCTTGTCAGTATTAAGTCTTTTATGCGCCGCTGTATGCTTCACAGGCTGCGGAAATAATATACATAATAACTCATTTACCGCATCAGGTGAGGATAATATAAATGTCGTCTGTACAGTTTTTCCTGAATATGACTGGACAAAAAATATAACAGGCGACAATAATAATATAAATGTCACATACCTCCTCGATAAGGGCGGTGATATACATACCTTTCAGCCGTCTGCGGAAGATATAGTTAAAATTTCTTCCTGTGACCTGCTTGTATGTACGGGCGGTGAATCTGAATACTGGATTGATGATGTCCTCAGAAATTCTGTCAATAAAGATATGAAAGTCATAAACCTTGTCGATATCCTCGGAAATTCCGCTAAACAGGAGGAAATTAAAGAGGGTATGCAGACTGATGAGGACTGCGGGGAAGATACCGAATATGATGAGCATACATGGCTTTCCCTTAAAAATGCACAGCTTTTCTGTACGGAAATCGCTGAAGCTTTATCCGATATCGACCCCGAAAATTCAGAAGAATATAAAAATAACCTCTTGGAATACAATCAGAAACTTGCAGGTCTTGATGAGAAATTTCAGTCGCTTTTTGAATCTTCCGATGTGAAAACCCTCGTCTTTGCAGACCGTTTTCCTTTCAGGTACTTCACGGAGGACTACGGACTTGATTATTATGCGGCATTTTCAGGCTGTTCAGCCGATAACAATGCAAGCTTTGAAACTGTCACCTTTCTTTCGGGAAAAATTGACGAACTCGGCTGTAATGCAGTCTTTGAACTCGAAAATTCTGACAGTTCAATTTCAAGTGCTGTCGTTGATAACTGCAATAACAAAAACTGTAAGATAATTAAATTAAATTCCATTCAGTCCGTTACAAAAAATGATTTGGAAAACGGTGTGGATTATCTTTCGGCTATGAATGAAAATTACACTCTTTTAAAAGAGTATCTCTCCTAAATAAACCGCCCTTCATTCGGGCGGTTTTTCTCTTTGACGGTAAAAATTAAATATTTGATTTATTAAATTTAATATAATTATTTATTAAAGAAAAATTTTATATTTTTTTGCAATATTACTGTAATTTGTTGACAAGCAGAATTTAATATGATATAATGTAGGCAACAGGTTTTACTGTATTATTAATAAGAAGGAAAATTTGTGCCTTGCGCTGAGAATGAACGCAGCGAAGCGAAGTGAATGAAAGCGCAAGCCTCAAAGCGCAAATTTGACGACTTTAAATAAGAAGGAAAATTTGCGCCTTGCGCTGAGAATGAACGTAGCGAAGCGAAGTGAATGAAAGCGTAAGCCTCAAAGCGCAAATTTGACGATTATAAATAAGGAGGTTAAAAAATGAAAAAACTCACCCTCATGCGACAGGCGGCTGTCCTGTCACTGGTTATGCTGATTGCATGGCTTCTCCCTCTTTTCGGCTATCAGCACAGCATCACCGCAAAGGCAATATCTACGGATTATCCCGCACAGCTTATGAATATTGCCACAAAAGACAACTCAAAGGTACTGACAGAAAACGGTACAACTGACGGTTCGGCATTATCCGTCAAAGCCCTCGGAAACGACCTCTCACCCTCTTGGCGTTTCGATTGGGTAGGAAGTGACTCAAAAGGTACTTTCTTCAAAATCATCAACGCTCAGTCAGGCAGACTTCTCACCCCTCAGAATTATAAGGTTTCCGCAGGCACTGACGTTATAATCTACGGCAGTGAATCCGACAAAACTCAGCACTGGTATGTTGTCCCCGTCAAAACTGACCACCTCGGAAACAATCTCTATTACAAGATTGTCAACTATTCCGATACCTCCCTTGCACTCACTCAGGGAAGTTCAGGTATGACGCTCGCAAGCTATGCAGGTGCGGACAATCAGCTCTGGCTTCTCAATTCAGACGGTTTGCAGGGATTTGCAGGCTATTGCAAAAACGACAACACAAACAACATCAAGGCTGGTGATATAGGCGGTCTTTTCGGACAGGTTGTTGAAGTAACAACTTTCGATGACCTCAAAGAATATGCCGAATCAACAACACCCTACACCATTGTTGTAACAAAAAATATCTCTCTCAACAGTTTTTCAAATGATGGTAATGGTCAGAAGTATACCGCCCCCGGAAGAATACAGGTTGCCTCAAACAAGACTATCATAGGCAGTTACAATGCACATACACTCAACAATGTCGCATTTACTACCGAACAGTCAAACAAAGGCAACGGCAGTAATGTAATCATCAAGAACTTTGATATTCAGCATTCCGCAGAGGCTAACGGAAATGACAATATCATGGTTTATTTCAGAGGCGGTCAGAATCTCTGGGTTGACCACGTTACTTTCACAGGTCATGACAAATATAATCCTTTCGGCACAGATAATTCCGTAAGTGACAAGGATAAATTCCTTGCCTGCTGTTACTATGCAGACTACTGCACAGTTTCAGACTGTTCATTCGGACTTCATGAATACGGAATTATCCTCGGATATCCCGACAGCAGTGCAAGCAATTATGCACAATACAACGGCTATCCCCGTATGACACTTGCATCAAACAAATTCTATAAGACACTCACCCGTGCGCCCGGACTTATGCGCTGGGGCTATTTCCACAGCCTTAACAACTATGTAAGCGAATTTTCTATGGCTTACACCGTTCAGGCAAATACAAATATCTTTGCTGAAAACTGTTTCTATGAAAACAATTCCACAAGCGGCAACGTTTGCTGCGACTGGAATCAGCCAAGTTCAACAGACCAGAATCTCGGATACTTCCTCGATTCAGGCTCAAAGTCATCAGGCAAGGTAAACCGCCTTACAGCAGGTCAGGGTACTTCTTCAAATCCCTCCTATGCAAAGGTAGGCACATGGAAAGCCTCTTCAAATTACAGCTATGTAAGCCTTTCCGCAGACAATGCAAAAACTTACTGTAATTCTTACAGCGGTTGCCAGACAGCAGGAAGTAAATATATGTACCTCAGATTTGCAAAGGCAGGAGTTCCGAGTGCAGGCTATACAGAAGCTCCCAGCGGTCCTATGAAACCTGTTGCCGCAACATTCGCAGAAGGTTCATGCTATCGCATCAAGAATGTAAATTCAGGTCTTTATATGCAGGTTGCAGGTGCAGCGGCTGAAAACGGTGCAAACGTTCAGCAGTGGGGTTCAAACGGCTCTGATATCCACGATATATGGAAACTTTGCAGCGCAGGTGACGGCTATTATTATATCGTTTCCGCAGTCGGTGACGGAGGTACTTACGTCCTTGACGTTGCAGGCAAAAAGGCTGACAACGGCACAAATATCGACATATACAAGTATAATGGCGGTACTAACCAGCAGTTCATGATTGCCGCTAACTCAGACGGAAGCTATAAGATTCTTACAAGAGTTTCAGGCGAAAATTCCGCTGTCGAAATCATAAACGCAAGCAAGGAATCAGGCGCAAACGTTCAGGAATGGGAATCCAACGGTGTGAACTGTCAGGACTGGATTTTTGAATCAGTTTCCGATGTCGGAACAGCTATGGATACAAGCGTTGTCTATACTTTCGAGAATGTAAATTCAGGCATGGTTATGGATATCGTCAACGGCTCAATGGCTGAAGGCTCAAACGTTCAGCAGTGGGGTTCAAACGGTTTCGACTGCCAGAAATGGACTCTTAAAGCTTTCGGCTCAGGAAATTATTACTGGATTCGCTCTCTCAGTGATGAAAATTATGCCCTTAAAGCTGAAAACAGCACAAACGGCGGAAATATTGACATAGTTGCATATTCCTCAAAGGACAGCGCACAGCTTTTCAGATTCACAAAGAATCTTGACGGCTCATACAGCATCTTAACTCACGCTTCAAAGGATAAATGCCTCGTTGAAGTCGGTGCAGCTTCAAAGGAAAGCGGTGCAAACGTTCAGCAGTGGGAACCCACTAACAGCCCTTGTCAGGACTGGAATCTCGTAACCGAAACCACAACAGTCGCAACAACAACCACAACTACTACCACAACGACTACTGCAACAACTACTGCCACAGTTACAACAACTGTTCCCGCAGGTCTTAAAGGCGATGTGAACGGAGACCGAACTCTTAGTCTCGCAGATTTAGTTTCTTTGCAAAGCTGGCTGCTCGGAAAACCTCTTGTAACTCCGATAGACCCCGAAAATTCAGATATCAATGATGACGGAATAGTTGATGTATTTGACTATATACTCATTCAGAAAATACCTGAAATATATAAATAATTAATCAATATCTCCCTGTCTTATGGCAGGGAGATATTTTTTGTCATGAAACTTCACAGAAATTTAACATATGTCATTATTTTACCATTTTTGTCATAAAAATTATATACTTTCAGGATAATTTACTGTATTATATATATAGTTTAAAACGATTATTCCAAATGCCCTTAGCACTGGCAGGAGGAAAATATATCTGAGAGGGAAATTTAAGATGAACAGAAAAACTTTTAAAAAGATAGCCGCTTCACTGGCAGCTATGACAATGATTGCTTCCGCAATACCCACAGCTTACGCTCCTGTTTATGCAGCAGGAAACATCATCAGCAACTCCACTTTTGAAAGCGGTACTTCAGGCTGGGGTACTTACAAGGAAAGCGGTGGTGCTTGTTCACTCGCAACAGAAAACGGTCAGCTTGCTCTTACCGTTAAAAATGTCGGTGAAGTAAACTACGCTGTACAGGTATTCTATGACATAGTTCCGCTCTATCAGAACGGTGTTTACAGACTTAAATATGACATTTCTTCCACAACAGACCGTTTCATTGAGTGCATGATTCAGCAGAACGGCGGTACATATCAGGCTTATACATGGAAAGGTCTTGAACTTACTTCAACTCCGCAGACTGTTGACTATGAGTTCACCATGGAAGAAGAAACAGATATAATGGCTAAACTCGTGTTCAACTGCGGTATTCAGGAAAAACATGAGGGTCAGCTCCCTGAACATAAAATCTTTATCGACAATGTATCACTCGAACTTGTTGACGACAGCAAGGTTGACTATGCAGCATCAAGACCTTATGCTCCTTCAATCAATCTCAATCAGGTAGGCTATAAGCCTGACAGCAAGAAAATCGCTGTATTCCGTGATATCACAAATGAATCTGAATTTTCTGTTATAAATGCTGCATCAGGTCAGACTGTTTACACAGGAAAACTTGAAAACAGAACTGAAAATTCTTCCGCTGGTGAAACAAACTATACAGGCGATTTCTCAGCAGTTAAAGATGCAGGAAAATATTACATCAAGTGCGGAAACCTTGACCCTTCATATACTTTTGAAATCGGTGACGGTGTTTATACAAACCTCCTCGATGACAGCGTGAGAATGTTATACCTCCAGAGATGCGGTGTTGAAGTTCAGGACAGCACTTTCGGTCACAGAGCTTGCCATAACACAATGGCTACTGTTTACGGCACAAATGAACAGATTGATGTAAGCGGCGGCTGGCACGATGCAGGCGACTTCGGAAGATATATCGTTCCCGCTGCAAAGGCTGTTGCAGACCTTCTCTACGC